>Ga0335071_10007333_pt1 | contig 11339 bp, 10 predicted proteins | sample Lox_Sample_15_FD_206724 | JGI IMG/M metagenome (GOLD analysis project Ga0335071, IMG submission 206724) | Soil microbial communities from Loxahatchee National Wildlife Refuge, Florida, United States - Lox_Sample_1.5 | ecosystem: Environmental > Terrestrial > Soil > Wetlands | place: USA...
TCAACCGGGCTATCCATTTCGGTCATGCTAGCTGGGATCCCGTGGTCAGCGGCCTGCAGGGTTTACCGCCGCGCAGCCATCGTCCGCACTGCTGCCCGGGCCAAACACTGGTGTCCAAGACGGCACGCGAGCATTGGGGTTTTCAGAGGGAGATTTTACGATACAACCCGCGGAAATCTTGTTTTGGACGGCATCAAAAACAATACGGATTCTGAGCCGGAACACGTCTGGACTGCCGGTTCCACTCCGGGCGTGATCAGCGAGGCACCTATGCTGGAATCCGTTCTGGCGATCACAGAGCCGTCTTGGACACCAGTGCTTGGCCGTTGGCCGCTTTCAAAACCATTCCCGCTGATCAGGAAAAGTTGACTCGACTTAATCTTTTTGAATGAAATTCACCCCATCCAGGCTCCATAAAGGAGCCCCCTAAATATGAAAATAACTAGATACCTCCCCCTCCTGCTGCCGATATGTTTTACACTGCTGTGTCCGGCCCGTGCCGGCGAAAAAAGATACACCGTTTATCTGAGTACGACAACGGAAGCGCACGCGGGATCGGGAGCCCGCTTAACCCTGCAACTATGGGGACCCTATAATGCGGGTTTTCCGGAAGATAAAGTACCGGTCCTTCAGCTGAACAAAGGTCAGGATATCCCCGGGAACGGGGCAATGAGCACCTACTACGTGACGACCGATGATGTCGGATTCCCGTTTGAAAAAATCAAGATCGCGAGCGACGGTTCGGGCCACAAGGCTGGGCTGGGCGTTGGCTGGATCAAGGTGGCCAAGGAAGGTGCCAAATGGGACGACCCGAATGGCATGACGACGTTCTATATTAACAAGTGGCTGGCGGAGAAAGAAGGTCTGACCTACACGAAAGATTTGTCACCCGAGGTAAAGGTGGATAACGGCAATGCCCGCTGGTCCGTCTCCGGCATGAAGGCCCGGACGGAGATCAACCCGGGCATGAAGTATGACTGGACGTATAGCGTCACCACCACCGAGAATTACGAGACCATCAACAGTGACAGCCGTGAGACGAACTCCAGTACCGAGATCAGCGTTGGCGTCGGATACAAGTCCCTGAAGGGCGATGTCGATTTCAACGCGAAATACGGATTCGCCCAACAGATCAAGTCGTCCGTCGAACAGAAATTCAGTGTGTCACAAACGATCGTCGGAACCTATCAGGTCAGCCTCGCCTGTCCGGCCGATGTGCGGGGCGGATTCTACCAGACGGTCAATCTGCGCCACATATCGCCCGGTACGGTGACGCGCGGACCGTTTAAGTTCGCGGTGGCATCCGGAGACGCGGCGGACCAGTACGTGCGCACATTCTATTGGGTGGACGACCCCAAAAAAGCGAACATCAAGAACGATATCTATCCCGACAAGCAGGCCGCGGAACAAGCGGTCATAGCGTTCCGTGACGATATCGCAATGCATCCCGAGAAATATCTGACCGAAAACTGGTCGTCGAGCGACACGACACCCCCGAAGAGCGCAAAACCGAAACTTAATGCCGGCGTCACAGTGAAGAAGCTCCCGTAGATGCCATCAGAGGGACACGCTTTTACGATCCTCTTGTTATGTGCCTGCCGGGTTTGATCACGGCAGGCGCTTTTTATGGCCCAGCCGTAAGGGGTCTCACTGTTTGATATTCCCGCCGTTCGCGGTCGCTTATCATTAGCAATGCTCCCGACGAACCCGGCGGCACACGTCGCGTCATCCCGCCGACGCGGGCTTACACGCCGGCTGCTTCCTTGTCCGGATTGGCGCTTCCGCCTTCGCCCGGAGGGCTACGGCGCTACAAGGTAGGGTGGCGGCGCCCTCCCTATACCGCAGTTGCGGGATCGAACGACCGCCGAGGAGCCGGATACAAGCGCTCCGTTTAAGCGTCCTGCCACCTGACGGGAAAGCAGCGAACCGGCGCGCGTGGCCTATTTTTTTGCTTTGGCGGCCTGTTCCAATTTGGCCGCCTCTTCGTCCGTCACTTGCAGGTAGATGTTGGCGGTCTCAATTTCGAAAACGTAATTTCGCGCCAGCGAGAACCCATATGTTTTTGTCATCGCGGCGTTGTTCTCATTGAGCTTGACCATGAGCGCATCGAGCTGCGTTTGCAGGTCTTGCTTCTTCTTGGCGTCGGTCTCTTTCGTAATCGCTGCATTTAGCTCCACGGCGGCCTGACGCTGGGCCTGCACCAACTGCACGTTGGCCTGGAATTCCCGGTTGGCTTGCGCACCCTTGATCGTGGAAACCAGGACAAACTTGGTCTGCTTGGCGTCCGAAGCGGGGGTCGGAGTGCCGGCGGCCTGAGCTGGAGCAGTCGAAGCCGGAGCGGAGGCGGGGGCATCCGGGGCCGGCACTTTGATGAGGGGTTCGCTGGCGGCAAATCCAGCGGTGGCGAAAATGGCGCCAAGAGACAGGAGGCGGAGGGTTCTTTGTTTCATGGGCAGGCGATGATAAGGGCGGTGAAGGGCACAACAGGACAATTTCGGGGCGCCAAGGCCAGCCTTTTTAGGGCGCGTGAATGGCACACATCGCATCAGCGCGCGTCGCTGCATGCCATCTGCTCCTCGTCTGGGTGGCATATCTGCCTTCGCCCATAGGGCTGCGACGCGACCAGATGGGCAACGAGGTCTGTAGCGTTGCCGTAGATTATCCGAACAACGCAGCCCGGCATTCTTTTTCGCGAGTATCCGAGTTTGCTTCCAATAATGACGCGGGCACGCTGACCACCAGCTCTTGTGAGAACTCATTCCTTTGGCCATGCGCTCGGTCGGTGTGCCTGTGTGTTGCTCGGGCTCGCCGCGCTGGGTGGCGGCTCGCTCGTGAGCGGGCGCGCCACGCCGGCACCTGACGTCGCGGCGGCCGTCGCGTTGTACGACGACGGCAGCTATTCCGCCGCCCAAATTCGCTTCGACGAAATCGCCCGCACCCGGCCCGACGACCCGGAAATCAACCTCTATCGCGGCCGGCTGGCCCTGTGGTTCGACGACGTGGCTGGCGGGGTCGCTTTTCTGCAGAAGGCCCTGGCAGCCGCGCCCAACGACGCGCGCATCCAAAACGCGTACGGCGATGCCTGCGGGCTCACGGCGCGTCGCACCGGCTTTTTGGGCAAGTACGGGTGGGCCCGAAAATGCCTCACCGCCTACACCCGCGCCGTCGCCCTCGATCCGGGCAACACGGAATACCGCCTGAGTCTGCTGCAATACTACGTCGAGGCCCCGGCGATCGCCGGTGGCAGCATTGCCAAGGCCTACGCTGAGGCGGCAGCGATCCGGAAACTCGACCCGACGGACGGCCGGATCGCCTTCGCCACGGTATCCATTGCGGATAAGGAATACGACGCGGCGTTCCGGGAATTTGACGAGCTGTTACGGCGGACCCCCGACGATTTCTTCGCGCTGCGTCAAATCGGCCGCTGCGCGGCGATCAGCGGCGTGCAACTCGACCGCGGCGCGGCGGCGTTGCAGCGATGCCTCCAGCTGCCCCTGCCGGCGGGCACGGACCGGCGGACGACCCTGGCCAACATCCATTACCGGCTGGGAAATATTTGCGAAAAGAGGGGCGACCCGGCTGCTGCCGAGGCCGAGTACGCCGCCGCCCGAAAGGTGTATCCCGATTTCCGTCCCGACAAGGATACGCTGAGGGATTGAACCCCGTCAGCACGGCGCCATGCACCAGACCCGGCGGTACGGCAACGCAGGCATGGTGGCCCTCGTCGGGCCGGAATTGGTCTTGCCGGCATTTTATCGAGTGCTTATTAATTCCTTTTTCGCAGCCAGCACAGCCGCTTAGGCCACTACTCCGGGAGCACCCCTGGTAATGAGTCAGTCTCCTGGTACGAACGTCTGTTCGTAACAGTTTCTTGCATTTCCAACCTCAACCCCGTTCAGGAGCTATCCCATGCACCCCAATGAAGCTGGATTGTTCCGTGTGCCGCAGTACCGGGTGATCAACCGTCGTCCCTGGCGGCGAAGATACTTTCCCGGCCGCTTGATGAAGCCCGCCGTGCTTTTCCTCTGTAGCATTGCATTCACCGGCGTAGCGCGGGCGCAGTACTCCGGACGCTATACCGGCACCTATACCGGCAGTGAATCGGGCACGTGGTATATAGAAATTTATAATTCAAGCATGCTCGCGGGCTACGCCACGGCCTACGGGGATGTGCCGAATTACATGTCGGGGACCATCAGTGGCAACGGCGCGTTCACCGCGGCCATGGGCACCGTGAGTACGGGGGCCACCTTTACTGGCCAGATCAATGCGAACGGTGCTGTCAGTGGCACGTGGGTTAATGTTTTGTACGCGAACTACCGCGGCACGCTTACCGGTCAGCGGGACACAGCCCCGGATGTCGCGATGGCGGAGGCCATCGACCTGCCGAATGCAACCGTGGGGTGGTCGGGCACACTGCCCTGGCGGGGTCAGTCGACCACGACACACGACGGCAGCGATGCGGCGAAGAGCGGCATCATCACGGACAGTCAGAGCAGCGCATTTTCGGTCACAGCGTCGGGCCCTGGCACCGTCAGCTTCTGGTGGAAGGTCTCTTCGGAAGCGGGCTATGACTACCTCAGTTTCTACATCGATGGAATTCTGCAGAGCGGCCAGATCAGCGGCAACGTGGACTGGCAGCAGAAAACCTACACGCTGACATCCGGCAGCCATACGCTCAAGTGGATCTATGCAAAGGATATAAGCTATAGCGTCGGTTCTGACTGCGGATGGGTGGACCAGGTGGTCATAGCCGGACCCACGCCACCGACGATCACCACCCAGCCGGCGAATCAGGCGGTGAACGTCGGCGCTTCGGCCACGTTCAGCGTGGTGGCGGCCGGTGCCACGCCCTTCACTTATCAGTGGAAACTGAACGGCACGGCCATCACCGGGGCGACGGGAACCTCGTACACCGTGCCCAACGTTCAGGCCGGCAACATGGGCTTCTATTATGTGACGGTGAGCAATAGCGGAGGGTCGGTCGATTCGGCGGTGGGTATCCTGACGGTCAATGCAGGCCACAGCCGGCTGACGGCGCTATCGACCCGCGGCTATGTGCCGGCGGGCGGCTCCCTCACGCCGGGCTTCTATCTGCGCGGCAGCGGCACCAAGGGGGTCATTGTCCGCGGCGTGGGACCTTCGCTGAGCAATTACGGCGTTACTGCCCCGTTGAGCGATCCGAAGATGGACCTGATCCCGGCGGGCCTGACCACGTCGCTGTTAACCAACGATGACTGGGGCACCAACTCCAGCCTGCCAGCTTTGCGCGCCGCGATGCCGTTCCCCCTGGCCGAGGGATCGAAAGACGCCGCGGCTCTCATCACTTTGCTTACGGCGACGAACTACGGTTATACCGTGCGGATTGTGCCCAGCGGCACAGCCACCTCCGGCATCGCCATGGCGGAAGTGTACGATCTCGACCCCACCAGCGCGCCGGTGCAATTTTACAGCCTCTCGACGCTCGGGTACACCGCCCCGGGGGATAACGTTCTCACGCCGGGCTTCATCATTACCGGCGACGGGCCGAAGCAGTTGCTGATCCGGGCGGTGGGGCCCACCCTGGGTCCCGCGCCGTACAACGTGCCGGGAGTACTCGCCGATCCGCAGTTTCGGGTCGTGCCGCTAGGCAAGGATTTCGAGGTGGCGGGCAACGATAATTGGGGCGGCACGGTGGCGTTGCAGACGGCGTTTACGCAGACACACGATTTCGATCTACCCACCAACAGCCGGGATGCCGCCGCCATCGTGCGCCTGCCGCCGGGCGGATATACGATCCAGGCGAGCGGCGTGGGCGGCACCAGTGGCAATGTGCTGGTCGAAATCTACGACATGGATCCGTAGTAGCGGATGCGGGCGGCGGTGGTGCGCGGAACTTGCGTCCGCGCTCCCATGATCGTTCGCGCACTTATGCAGGCAGGGTAGGGGAAGCGCATTCGCTTCCAGGCGGAACGGAAAGCCGTTCCGCTACTCCGGATGACCCTCCCGTCACGCCAATCCCCAGGAAGGAGATTCCTCCTCGAGGGTTTCCGCCGGAGAATCTCCTTGTCTTTAGAGGGGAATTCTGTGTCCTTTTCAGTCCCTCCCGCCAATAGGTGCTTGTCGAGCGCAGCTCCAGGCACCGGTCGCCCGGCCCTTGTGGCCGGGCGATTTTTTTAACCCCTAGGAGTTTGTCGGATTTTGGCTCAACGTGCGGCGTTAACTCGTGGCTTCCGCCGCAATGCAAACCGCCCCGCCCGACAAACTCCTTAATCCGCCGCGCTGCGGCGGAAAATCGAAGAAGAAATCCGGTTTTCGCGGCGCAGACCGCTGCTACAGGAGCCTGTCGAGGCAGAATCCCGCCCGTGTTCACAGAGGTATGCGGGCAAAACCAAAACCCGGCCTGCCACGTGACGGGAAAGTTTCGGCTTGCGCGGGGCGCGGCGGTCCGCGACGCTCGCCGCTCTTTTCTCTCAATCAACGCGCGTATTCGGTCACTCCGAACAACGCTTTTCATCCGAGCGAGACAGTTTTTTCTCCGCTGTTTTCGCTCCACGATTACTTTTCACCAAAAAGTTCTTGCCGAGCTAGAGGTGACTGGTAGCGTGCGCCTCTTTTCCCAAATTTACAGCCTTCCGAACTCGTTATGCCGACTATCAACCAACTCGTGCGCAAAGGGCGTCGCAAGATTCGTGCGAAGTCCAAATCGCCGGCGCTCACGGGCAACCCGTTCCGCCGGGGTGTCTGTGTGCAGGTCATGACCCGCACGCCCAAGAAACCCAACTCCGCCATCCGCAAGGTGGCCAAAGTGCGTCTCACGAACGGCAACGAAGTTATTTCCTACATCCCGGACGAGGGCCACACGCTGCAGGAGCACTCCATCGTGCTGGTGCGCGGCGGTCGCGTGAAGGACTTGCCCGGCGTCCGTTACCACATCGTCCGGGGCACGCTCGACGCGACGGGCGTGGAGAAACGCCGCCGCAGTCGTTCGAAGTACGGCGTGAAGCGTCCGAAGGCCGTCAAAGCTTCCTAACCCCCGCGAGGAGAACGCAAAACTATGTCACGCCGTCACAGAGCCGAGAAGCGGATCACCACCCCGGACATCCGTTACAACAGCCCGCTGGTCGCCCACCTCATCAGTGTCATCATGAAGTGCGGCAAGAAGAGCCTCGCGCAGCGCATCGTTTATGGTGCGTTCGAGAAGGTCAGCGAGAAGCTGCAGAAGGGCGATCCGGTCGATCTGCTCATCGGCGCGCTGGAGAACGCGCGTCCCCGCCTCGAGGTGAAGAGCCGCCGCGTCGGTGGCGCCACTTATCAGGTGCCGGTCGAAATTTCCTACGAACGCCAGGAGAGCCTCGCGCTCCGCTGGATCGTCACCGCCGCCGGTACGCGCAAGGGCCTGCCCATGCAGGAAGCCCTCGCCGCCGAGATTGTCGACGCCTATAACAACACGGGTACTGTCGTCAAAAAGAAGGAAGACACCCACAAGATGGCACAGGCGAATCGCGCCTTTGCCCACCTCCGCTGGTAACCGTGCCAGCGTCGAGATTGCCGATAACCGCAGACTGATGTCTATTTCGATCGTCACCGACAAGGCGAAGCTTTCCCCAGCCAACGCCGCCAAACGTCCCGCGCCCATGGAATGGACGCGCAACATTGGCATTGCCGCCCATATCGATGCCGGGAAAACCACCTGCTCGGAGCGCATCCTCTATTACACCGGCGCCGTCCACAAGATGGGCGAGGTGCACGAGGGCACCACGGTCACCGACTGGATGGAACAGGAACGCGAGCGCGGCATCACCATCACGGCCGCCGCCATTTCCTGCGCCTGGGTCCCCTCGGTCGGCCCGTTCCAGGGCATCAAGACCCGCATCAACATCATCGACACCCCCGGACACGTGGATTTCACGGCCGAGGTGGAGCGCTCCCTCCGCGTGCTCGACGGCTGCGTGGCCGTGTTCTGCGCGGTCGGCCGCGTGCAGCCGCAGTCCGAGACGGTGTGGCGCCAGGCCAACAAGTACCACGTGCCGCGGATTGCGTTCGTCAACAAGATGGACCGCGTCGGCGCCAATTTCTTCGGTTGCGTCGACGAGATGCGAAAGAAACTTCACGCCAACGCGCACCCGCTGTTTCTGCCGATCGGCGCCGAGGAGAATTTCAACGGCCTCGTCGACCTCGTGCAGATGAAGGCCTACCTGTTCGAGGATAAACCGGACGATCCGCTCGGCCTGAATCCGACGATCACCGACATCCCGGCGAACCTGGCCGCCGACGCGAAGAAATATCACGATGCCCTGGTCGAGGCCGTGGCCGACAGCGACGACGTGATCGCCGAGAAGTATCTCAGCGGCCACGCCATCGAGCCCAACGAGCTCATGGTCGGCATCCGCAAGGCCACCGTTGCGCTCAAGTTCACCGGTGTGGTCCCCGGTTCCGCTTTCAAGAAGAAGGGCGTGCAACGCCTGCTCGACTGCGTGGTCAACTACCTGCCCAATCCGCTCGATATCACGCAGGTCAAGGGCCAGGACAGCGACGCCAAGGAAGTCGCCATCAAGGCCGACGACCGCCAAAAGACCGCGGCGCTCGCGTTCAAGCTGTGGAGCGATCCCTATGTCGGCCGGCTGGTGTTTGCCCGCGTTTACCAGGGCCAGCTCAAGCGGGGCCAGTCGCTCTACAACCCGCGGACCCGCCGCACCGAGCGCGTTTCCCGTCTCCTGCTCATGCGCGCCATGGACAAGGAGGAGATCGACACCGCCTACGCCGGCGACATCTGCGCAGTGGTCGGCGTCAAGGACGTCATCACCGGCGACACGCTTTGCGACGAGAATCTGGACATCCGCCTCGAGCCGCCGTCCTTCCCCGAGCCCGTCATCTCGATGTCGATCGAGCCGAAGTCGAAGGCCGACCAGGAGAAAATGGGCGCGGCGCTCCAGCGCCTCTCGGCCGAGGATCCGACCTTCCGCACCTTTACCGATACCGAAACCGGCCAGACGATCATCGCCGGCATGGGCGAGCTCCACCTCGAGATCATCCGCGACCGCATGTTCCGCGAGTTCAAGGTCGAGGCCGACGCCGGCAAGCCGCAGATCGCCTATCGCGAATCGATCACCGGCACCGCCGAGGCCGAGGGCAAGTTCATCCGCCAGTCGGGCGGCCGCGGCCAGTACGGCCACTGCGTGGTCAAGGTCGAGCCGAACGTGAAGGGCAAGGGCGTCGAGGTCGTCAACGAGATCGTGGGCGGCACCATTCCGAAGGAATACATCAAGCCCACCACCGAGGGCATCATGGAGGCCGCCAACAACGGCGTCGTCGCCGGTTACCCGGTGATCGACATGATCGTGCGCATCGTCGACGGCTCGTTCCACGAGGTCGATTCCTCGGAACTCGCCTTCAAGATGGCCGGCATCTTCGGCGCCAAGGAGGCGATGCGGAAGGCCAAGCCCATCATGTTGGAGCCGATCATGAAGGTGGAAGTCACCGTGCCCGAGGAATACCAGGGCGAGATCATGGGTGACATCAACCGCCGCCGCGGCCACATCCACGGCCAGGAGTCGCGCGATGGCGCCTGCATCATCACCGCCCATGTGCCGCTGGAGACGATGTTCGGTTACGCGACCGACATCCGCTCGCTCTCCAAGGGCCGCGCCAGCTACTCCATGGAGCCCTCCCATTTCGAGCAGGTGCCCGCCTCGCTCCTCACCAAAATCGTCGAAACCTCGACGAAAGCACCCGCCCGTACCTAACCCTCGTTCTTTGCCCGCATGAAAGGTCAACGCATTCGCATCAAACTCCAAGGTTTCGACTATCGCGTCATCGATCAGTCCGCCGCGGAGATCGTCGAAACCGCCAAGCGCTCCGGCGCCCGCGTCTCCGGCCCCATCCCGCTGCCCACGCGCATCGAGAAACTTTCCGTCAACCGCTCGCCGCACGTCGACAAAAAGTCGATGGAGCAGTTCGAGACGCGCACCCACAAGCGCCTCATCGATATCGTCGAGCCCACCGCCCAGACCGTGGACGAGCTCAAAAAGCTCAATCTGCCCTCGGGCGTCGACATCACCATCAACGTTTAACTCCAACCCACAGAGCCAAGAGTACAGTTTCCACAGACAGTTTAGCGGCTCTCCGTCGGGCCCACCGCCGGAAACCCTAATGTAGGTCTAACGAAACGGATAACCTCCACCTACCGCTTAGCCCATGATCTCTACTCTCATCGGTAAAAAAATCGGCATGACGCAGGTCTACGACGCGCAAAACGTCCTGGTCCCCGTCTCCGTCGTTGAGGCCGGACCCTGCACCGTGGTCCAGGTCAAGACCGTCGAATCCGACGGTTACAACGCCGTCCAGCTCGGTTTCAGCCAGAAAAAGCTGAAGAACTCCGCGAAGGCCGAGCTCAACCACGCCAAGAAGGCCAACCTCGAGCTGGCGCCGCGCATTCTCAGCGAGGTCCGCCTCGCCGCCGCGCCCACCGCCAAGCCCGGCGATGTTGTCACCGTCGAGGCCTTCAAGGAAGGCCAGTACGTCGACGTGATGGGCATCACCAAGGGCAAGGGCTTCCAGGGCGTCGTCAAACGCCACCGCGTCGCCGGCGGTCCCGCCTCCCACGGCTCCATGTTCCATCGCCGCATCGGCGCGATCGGCATGCGCCAGACGCCCGGCCGCACCTGGAAAAACCAGACGATGCCCGGCCATATGGGCTCTGTTCATCGCACCGTGCAGAATCTCACCGTCGTCAAGGTGATCGCCGACAAGAACCTCATCCTCGTCAAGGGTGCGGTCCCCGGCGCCAACGGCGACGACCTGATCGTGCGCTCCGCCATCAAGGGCCAGCGCAAGGTGGCCAGCTAACCCCGGAGGACGCAATCGTCATGAAGCTTAAAGTTTACAGTCCCGACGCCAAGACCTCCCGCGAACAGGAGTTCGGTCTGCCCGTTTTCGAGGGCAACAAAGGGGTGCAGGCGCTCAAACAGGTCATCGTCGCCATCCGCGCCAACCAGCGCCTCGGCACGCATTCCACCAAACGTCGCGGCGAAGTCAGCGGCGGCGGCAAAAAGCCGTGGAACCAGAAGGGGAGTGGCCGTGCCCGCGCCGGCTCGATCCGTTCGCCCCTGTGGCCCGGTGGCGGTGTGGTCTTCGGCCCCAAGCCGCGCGACTACTCGCAAAAAATCAACGGCAAGGTGAAATCCCTCGCTTTCAGCCGCGCGCTCTTCGACCGGGCGGTCGCCGGCGAAATCGAGGTCATCGAGGCCTGGCAGGCTTCGCCCGCCAAGACCAGGGTCATCAACGAAGTCCTCACCCGCATCGCCCCGAAGGGCAAATTGCTCCTCGTCGATGCGCCCTTCGCCGTCGAGACGATGCGC
>Ga0335071_10007334_pt1 | contig 11338 bp, 11 predicted proteins | sample Lox_Sample_15_FD_206724 | JGI IMG/M metagenome (GOLD analysis project Ga0335071, IMG submission 206724) | Soil microbial communities from Loxahatchee National Wildlife Refuge, Florida, United States - Lox_Sample_1.5 | ecosystem: Environmental > Terrestrial > Soil > Wetlands | place: USA...
CCGGCCGCTCGCCCCGGTCATAGAGCGGAAAGCCGGCCAGCCGGCAGCGCGGCGGCCAGTCGGGCTGCGGCGGGCCGAACCAGGCGGGAAACAGCCCCAACACCGCGTCGGGCGAGTGCATCCACTCGCGCATCAGGCTGCGCGGCGGCGGCACGCCGGCGCGGGCGCAGGCGGCGCGCACCGCCGGCCCCGCCGCCTGGTCCAGCGGATTGGGCAGCGCGAAGCACAGCCGCTTCAGCCAGCGGGGCAGCCGCGCGAACCCCTCGAGGTGCGCCCGCAGCACGGGCGTCTCGTGCACGCTGAGAAACACCGACGGCTGCAGGTGGATCGTGGCCAGCGGCCAGCCGAACTTCTCCCGCGCCAGCCGGGCCCCGAGGGCGAGCAGCGAACCGGCCAGCACGACGTCGTCGTGGCCGGCGCGGTCCGCCGCGGCCGCGATCGCCTCGAACTGCGTCTCGGTGGCCCGGCCGGCGTGGCCGAGGATCAGGTTCATGGCCCGCCCCGCATGCCACAGGTCGGGATCGCGCACCAGGCGCTCGTAGTCCGCGAGCGTGCCGACCGTGACGACCGGCAGGCCCGCGGCGCGGGCGAGCTCGTCGAACGGCGGCGTCAGGATGAGCGTCACCGCCTGGCCGCGGGCACGCAGCCCGTGCGCGATCCAGAGGAACGGGTTCACATCGCCGGCGCTGCCGACCGGCGTGAGGATGAAGTGGCGGGGCATGGCGGGCCGCGCTCAGATGCTGTATTTCGCCCGGATGTCCTCCGGGATCGGGATCGCGCGGCGGGTCGCCAGGTTGATCAGCTTGTACTCGGCGCGGCCGCGCACGCAGCGCTTGCCGGCCGGCCGGCGGTCGATCTCGAAACTCACCCCCACCCCGTCCGCGTCGGGCAGGAACGCGTCGATCCAGGTGCGCACGACGAAGCGGTCCCCCAGCCCGAGGGGGCGGAGGAATTCCATCGTCAGGCCGGTCAGGTACCAGCCGAGCCCGCGGCCGGTGAACTCCTCCCACGCCATGCCGTAGCAGCGGGCCATCTGGTCGTAGCGCGCGGCGAGCACGTAGTCGAGGTACCGGCTGCTGTGCACGTGCTGGAACAGGTCGAGGTCGTCCGGCCGCACCTGCAGCTCGGTCTCGAACTTGGCGTGGAGATCCGTCATGGCGGGAAAATTCAGCCGGCGCGCCGCCGGAGGCAAAGCCAACTTTCGCCGCCGGCCGGCGCCCCTCAGCCCCCGAACAGCCGGTCGAGCCTCCGCCGGTCCCGCTTGGTCGGCCGCCCCGAGCCCTTCGCCCGGGCCAGCAGCTGTTGCACGCGCTGGGCGCGGGCCTGCTCGTACTCGGCCGGCGGCGTGTGGTCGGCGCAGTAGACGGGCACCAGCGCCGCCCCGACGCGCGCGGGGGGCACGCCCCGCACCTCGAGGGTGCGGTGGATCAGCCCGAGGCGGACGACCACGCGCTCGCCGGGGCGCACGTCGCGCGCGGGCTTCGCCGGCTGGCCGTTCACCGTCACGCTGCCGGCGCGGCAGGCGTCCGTCGCCAGGCTGCGCGTGCGAAAGACGCGCACGGCCCAGAGCCACTTGTCGATGCGTGCCGCGGGGGGAGAGTCGGCCACGCCGCCATACTGGCGCCGCCCGGCCGGCGCGCAAAATCAATCCCCGCGCCCGGCCTCAGCCCGCCTTCAGCCCGCGGAACTCCGCGCCGAACCAGGTGCGGAGCATGTCCTTTTCGTAGCGCAGGTAGTCGTCCTGCGGCCACGCGGTCCGCATCTGGTAGGCGAGGTCCGTGATCTCGCGCCGGCCCGAGCTGACCACCGCGCCCTTGGCGTCGGTCACCCGGTACTCCAGCGTGATGCGCGGCGGATAGATCGCCTTGACGATGCGGACCTCGTCGAACTGCGGCCCGAGCTGCGGCTCGAATTCGCCGGCAAGGTCGACGTCCGTGACCTTGATTTCGAGGTGCACGCCGTCCGGCACGTAGCGCGCGCCCGTGGTTTCCATGTAGCGCTGCAGGTCGGCGAGCAGGTCCGGGGCGGTCTCGCCCCACGAGGAGCGCTTGCAGTCGGTGAACTTCTCCGGCTGCACGAAGGCCACCGTCACCCGGGGCGCGGGCTTGGCCGCGGCCGGGCCCGCGAAGGCCCCGCCGGCGCCGGCGAGCAGGGACAGCGCGCTGAGCCAAAGGACTTTCGTTTTCATGGTCACGAGGGTTACGACTGAATATACACCCGTCCGGTTCCCCTGCCCAGCGGCGAACGCCGGCCGCCGGCAAAGCGCCGGGCTGCTTGCCCAAACCCGCCTTGGGCAATAACATCCCAGCCTGTCCTTGACACTCCGGAAGGGCTCCGGTCACCTTGACCCTCTTTTTTCGACACCCTCATGCAACCTACATTTCGCCCCCACCGCAAAAAGCGCGCCCGCCAGATTGGATTCCGCGCCCGGATGTCCACGAAAAGCGGCCGCAAAGTGCTGGCCTCGCGCCGCCGCAAGGGCCGGAAGCGCCTCACCGTGGTCTGAGCGCGCCGGCGGCCCCTTTTCCCGTGACCGCCCCCCGTTCCTCCCAGCGCTTTCGCGCGGAGCAGCGCCTGCGCCGGCAGCGCGATTTCCGCTCGGTGCGCGAGCAGGGGCGGCGCGTCGACGGCGGCGCCTTCACCCTGTGGTGGCACCCGCGCCAACCCGCCGCTGAGTCCGCCCCGCCGGTGCGCGTCGGCGTCGTGGCCTCCACCGCCGCGATCGGCGACGCCGTGCACCGCAACGCGGCCAAGCGCCGGCTGCGCGAGATCTTCCGCCGCCACCAGGAGATCTTTCCGCCGGGCACCGACCTGCTGCTCGTGGCCCGCTCCCCGCTCAACCGGATGACGTTCCGCGAGGTCGAGGCCCGCTTCCTCGACGTCTGCGGCCGCCTGCCGGCGCCCTCCCATGGCTGACCCGCGCCCCGCCACTTCGCTGGGGCGGCGCGCCGCCCGGAGGCTCGCCGCGTTGCCGGCGGGCGCCCTGCTCGCCGCGCTCTGGCTTTACCGGCGCACCCTGTCGCCGCTGCTGCCGGCGGTGTTCGGACCGACCTGCGGCTGCCGCTTCCATCCGACCTGCGCCGTCTACGCCGCGGAGGCCGTGCGCACGCACGGCGCGCTCCGGGGCGCGTTCCTCGCGGCCGGCCGGCTGGTCCGGTGTCACCCGTTCCATCCCGGCGGCTACGATCCGGTTCCTCCTTCGCGCCCGGTGGTCCGCCGCGTGACCCACGCCCCGGCCGCCTGAGCGGCGCCCGCGCCCGCCCCGCCTTTCCTCCGCACTTTCACCCTCACTCTCCCTCCCGGATGGACAAAAAGAACACGGTCATCGGCGTCCTGCTCCTGGTCGCGGCGTTCGCCAGCCTGTATTTCGGCTCGCGCCTGTTCCCGTCCGCCAAGCCGGCGCCCGTCACCCCGGAGGCCGCGCGGCCGGCCCTGCCGTCGGGCCCGACCGCGCTCGAGCCGGCCACGTCTCCCGTCGCGGCCCCCGCCACGCCGGCCGCGTCCGCCGCGTCGGCCCCGGCCCCGGCGCCCTCCGAAACGCCGCTGGCCAGCGTCGCCACCGAAAACGTCCACGCGACGATCACCACGCTGGCGAACGACTACCTCGCCGTCCACCTGTCGGATTTCGGCGGGGCGATCGACGACGTCGCCTTCAAGCAGTACGGTGCCGAGGCCGGCCGGCCCGAGCCCTACGTCTTCAACCAGGCGCACGTCGACCCGATCCTCGCGTTCACCGAGGGCTCCGCCGACGGGCTGGACCGCAACACGCCGTTCCAGCGGGTCAGCGCCACGCCGACGGAAGTGGTGTACCGCGCGGTGATCGACGGGCGGATCGAGATCACCCGCCGCTACTCGCTGGAAACCGCCCCGGACCCCCGCCGGGATCCCGGCGTCTACCTGGTGCGCCATGAGACCACCTTCCACAACCGGTCGAACCAGCCCCTGCCGGCGGCCCGGGTGGCGCTCAGCCTCGGCACCGCGTCCCTAGTCAGCGCGAACGACTACGGCCAGTACCTGAACGTCGCCACCTACAACGGCGCCAGCGCGGAGGTCATCGACCGCGGCGCCCTCGAGGGCGCGGGCGTCATCGGCCGGATGTTCGGCCGCAGCCCCGATCCCAAGACCTTTGTGGAAACGCCCGGCCCGGTCGTCTGGGGCGCGGTCAAAAACCAGTTTTTCGCCAGCATCTACGCCGCAGCCCAGCCCGGGATCGCCGTCATCACCCGGCGCGTCGACCTGCCGCCCATCCCCGGGGCGCGCCTGGCCAACATCGGCCTGACCGGGGCGGAGCGCTTCGACCTGCCGGCCCTGGCGCCCGGGGCGACCGCCACGCTGGCCGGCGAGCTCTACCTCGGGCCGAAGGAATACCGCCGCCTCTCCCTCCTCCCGCAGCACCAGGACAAGGTGATGCAGTACGACCGCTATTTCTTCAGCCGGATGTTCCTCAGCGGCTACGTCGCCCCGTTCATGAACACGCTCATGAACTGGACCCACCGCTGGGTGTACAACTGGGGCTTCGCGATCGTGCTGATGACGCTGATCCTCAAGATCGTCACCCTGCCCTTCACCCTCGCGGCCTCGCGCTCGGCCAAGCGCATGCAGAAGTTCCAGCCGGAGATCCAGGCGCTGCGCGAGAAGTTCAAGGACAACCCGCAGAAGCTCAACCAGGCGACCCTCGAGCTGTTCAAGGAACACAAGATCAATCCGATGGGCGGCTGCCTGCCGCTGCTCATCACCATGCCGCTGTTCTTCGGCTTCTTCACCATGCTCCAGGGCTCGGCCGAACTGCGCTTCCAGAGCTTCCTCTGGGCGCATGACCTGTCCGCCCCCGACACCGTCGGCCACTTCCTCGGCTTCCCGATCAACATCCTGCCGCTGATCATGACCGCGACCATGGTCTACCAGATGCGCCTCACCCCGCAACCGACGGTGGACAACGCGCAGGCGCGGATGATGAAGTTCATGCCGGTCATCTTCACGTTCATCTGCTACGGCTACTCCTGCGCCCTCTCGCTCTACATGACGATCAACGGCGTCTTCACCATCGGCCAGCAGCTCGTGATCAACCGCATGAAGGACGTCGCGACCGACGCCCCGGCGGTCGGCCCCGGCGGCAAACCGGTGCCAAAGAACGTGACGCCGCCGCGGAAGAAGGGTAGGAAATAGCGCGTCGCGGACCGGGCCTTGCCCCTCACCTTCACCCTCACCCTCACGCTCCGCCATGGCTGGTCATAGCAAGTGGGCCAAACTCAAGCATTACAAGGGGATCACTGACGCCCGCCGCGGCAAGGTGTTCAGCCGGCTCGCGCGCGAGATCACGATCGTCGCCAAGGCCGGCGGCGGTGACCCGGGCATGAACCCGCGGCTGCGCACGATCCTGATGAAGGCGCGCGAGGCCAACATGCCCGGGGACAACATCGACCGGGCGATCAAGAAGGGCACCGGCGAGCTCCCCGGCGTGGTCTATGACGAGGTCGTCTACGAGGGCTACGCCCCCGGCGGCATCGCGATGATCGTGCAGGTGACGACCGACAACAAGAACCGCGCCGCCGGCGAGGTGCGCAGCGTGTTCACGAAGCACGGCGGCAACATGGCGGGCGCGGGCGCCGTGCTGTTCAAGTTTCAGCACCTCGGCCAGTTCCTCATCGGCAAGGGCCAGGCCTCCGAGGACGCGCTGATGGAACTCGCGCTCGACGCGGGCGCCGACGACGTCATCACGACGGACCAGGGCTTCGAGATCCGCTGCTCGCCCAAGCTGTTCGATGCGATGAGTCACGCGCTCGAGAAGAAGGGCATCAAGCCGGACTCCGCGGAGATTGCCTACGTCGCGTCGCAGACCGTTCCCGTGACCAGCCTCGCCACGGCGCAGTCGCTCGTGAAACTGCAGGAGTCGCTCGAGGAGCTGGACGACGTCCAGAACGTCTTTTCCAACGACGAGATGGACGACGCGCTGAGCGAGCAGGCGCACGCGGGCTGAGCGGACAGCCCCGGGCTGTTGGCCGGGCACGGCCGCCCAGAGGACGGATTCGTCGCCCCACGCTGACCGGTCATTCTGAGCGCAGCGAAGAATCCAGCGGGATGCCGCCGGCCTTCCCGGCCCCGCTCCACTGGATCCTTCACTCCGTTCAGGATGACCTCACCCTCCCGGGCGCGGCGCCGAGATGACGCAAAAATCTGTGTTCATCGGCCGCCTTCTGTGGTTAATACGGGCCGCACATGAACGACGCGGAGGAGATCTCCAGCGGTCCGGTCACCGCCGGCGAGGTCGGCCTCGTCGAGGCGCGGGATTTCGTCCACGCCCAGCCGTTCACCTTTGAAAGCGGCCAGACCCTGCCCGGCTTCACCCTGCGCTACGAGACCTACGGCCGCCTCAACGCCGCGCGCGACAACACCGTCCTCGTCTGCCACGCGCTGAGCGGCGACCACCACTGCGCCGGCATCCACGCGCTCACCGACCCGAAGCCCGGCTGGTGGAACAACTTCATCGGCCCGGGCAAGGCCGTCGACACCACCCGCTTCCATGTGCTCTGCATCAACGTCCTCGGCGGCTGCCAGGGCTCGACCGGGCCGTCGTCGCCCAACCCCGCCACCGGCCGGCCCTTCGGCCTCGCCTTCCCGTTCGTCACCATCCGCGACATGGTGCGCGCCCAGAAGCTGCTCTGCGATCACCTCGGGCTGACCGCCCTGCACGGCGTCGTCGGCGGCTCGATGGGCGGCATGCAGGTCCTGCAATGGGGCATCGAGTACCCGGACTTCGTGCGGCGCCTGCTCCCGCTGGCCACCACCGCGCGCGAGGGCGCGCAGGCGATCGCCTTCAACGAGGTCGGCCGCCAGGCGATCATGCAGGACCCGGAGTGGAACCACGGCGACTACCCGAAGGGCGGCGGCCCGCGCGTCGGCCTCGCCGTGGCGCGGATGATGGCGCACATCACCTATCTCTCCGACGCGAGCATGGAGCAGAAGTTCGGCCGGCGGCGCGCCGGCGCGGCCGACAACCCCGCCTACACCTTCGACGTCCAGTTCGAGGTCGAGAGCTACCTCCGCCACCAGGGCGAGAGCTTCATCAACCGGTTCGACGCCAACTCCTACCTCTACATCACCCGGGCGCTCGACCACTTCGACCTGCCCGCCGCCCACGGCTCGCTCGAGCAGGCGTTCGCCCCCGTCACGGCCGAGACCCTCTGCGTGGCCTTCACCTCCGACTGGCTCTTCCCGCCGGAGCAGAACCGCGAGTACGTGCTCGCGCTCCTGCGCGCCGGCAAGCGCGCGAGCTACGCCGAGCTGGCCATCGCGCTCGGCCACGACTCCTTCCTGCTCGAATCCGAGGACCTCTACGCCCTCGTGCGCAGCTTCCTCGGCGCGCCGACCCCGCCATGAACAAGCTGGTCGAGAAACGCACCGTCGACATGCAGATCATCGGCGACTGGGTCGAGCCCGGCAGCCGGGTGCTCGACCTCGGCTGCGGCCGCGGGGTCCTGCTCGACTACCTGCAGCAGACCAAGCGGGTGCGGGGCCTGGGGGTCGACCTCGACTACCACAAGATCCTCGGCTGCGTGCGCCGCGGCGTCACCGCCTACCAGGGGGACATGGAATCGTTCATGCGTGCGTTCCCCGACGGGTTCTTCGACCGCGTGATCTGTTCGCGCACGGTGCAGGAGCTGGCGGCGCCGGCCGCCGTCATCCTCGAGGCGCTGCGCGCCGGCCGGGCCCTGACCGTCGGCTTCGTCAACCACGGCTACTGGAAGAACCGGCGCGACGCCTTCTTCCGCGGCCGCAAGCCGCGCAACCCGGTCTACACCACCGAGTGGTTCGAGAGCCGGCCGGCCAACCCGGTCACGATCGAGGACTTCGAGCAGTTCTGCGCCGCGAAGCAGATCCGTATCACGCGCCGCGCCCTGCTCCAGGGCGACTGGAAGACCCGCTGCGTCTTCCGCCCCAACCTCTTCGCCGGCTACGCCCTCTACGACCTCTCGCGCTGAGCCGCCGTCTCCGTTCGCGCCCACCCGCCTTCGTTCGCGAACATCCGCTCGTCCTCCATCGGATGACGACGCCCGATTGGCGCGCGCCCCCATCCCGCCCCCGACTCCCCGGGCGACCGTCTGCACTGTTTGTCAACTATTAGTTGACGACGTGGCATTTCTGCCACGACCCCAACGTCGGGCGATGAGGTTGCCGTATCCCCTGGAAGCCTTGTCAACTAATAGTTGACAAACTGCCCTGGCGGCGCCGGCAGTGGAACGTCCCGACAAGGGCGCCGCCACCTCCGGTGAATATGTCAACTATTAGTTGACGAGTTGGATTGCGCCGGACTGGGATGTAACCGGGGGAATGGGGCTCCGCCGGCGGTGGTCACCGCCCTTGAGGGGTACGAAAAAGGCCGGTCGGAGGACCGGCCCTGATGGCTGCCCGGCGGGCACGCCGCCTCAGGTCTCGTAGGGCGGGAGGCTCTTCTCGATCCGGTGCTTCTCGAGGCGGGCGAACAGCGGCAGGCCGTTGTCGTAGGGCACCGGCACCTCGCCCTGGATGAGCGGCAGCGCGTAGCGGAAGAACTGGAAGTTCATGCTCACGCCGTCCTCGTTGATCCACTCGCGCGGCAGCTTCTTCACCCCGTTGGCGATCTCGGTCAGCGGCGCCAGGCCGGTCTCGGAGGTGTAGTGGTCGGTGTCGCCGCGCACGAGGATGACGCACTTGTCGGTCTCGCCCGCGATCGCGGCCTTGACCGCGGCCTGGCCGGCGAGGAACGCCTCGTCGTTGTCCGTCTTCGAGGAGCAGTGGGCGGCGGCGCGCTGGGCGATGCCGAGCTTGGCCGAGCGGGCCTTGACCCCCACTTGCTGCTCGACCAGGCGCATCAGGTACTCGCCCGCCCCGCCGAGCTGGGCGTGGCCGAACGAGTCGGTGGCGGCGCTGTCGGTGGCGAGGTAGTTGCCGTCCTTGTCCACCAGGCCCTCGCCGACGACGATCAGGCAGTACTTCTCGCGCTTGAGCACGCGCTTCACGTCCTCGACGAACTTCTCGGCGCTGAACGCCACCTCGGGCAGGTAGATCAGGTGCGGCGGGTCGTAGGGATGGTCGCGGCGCTTGGCCAGGGCTGACCCGGCGGCGATCCAGCCGGCGCTGCGGCCCATGACCTCGAGGATGGAGACGAGGTCGCCCTGCCCCATGGCCTCGTTGTCGCAGGCCAGCTCGCGCACCGTGGCGCAGATGTACTTGACCACGCTGCCGTAGCCGGGGCAGTGGTCCGTCACCGGCAGGTCGTTGTCGATCGTCTTGGGCACGCCGATGACGCGCAGCTCGTAGTTCTGGGCCTGGGCGAGCTTGGAGATCTTGTCGGCGGTGTCCTGCGAGTCGTTGCCCCCGCAGTAGAAGAAGTAGCGGATGTTGTGCGCCTTGAAGACCTCGAGCACGCGGTCGAAGTCCTGCGGTTTCTTCAGCTTGAAGCGACAGGTGCCGAGCGCGGCGCCAGGGGTGGCGCGGAGGGCGCGGACCTGCTGCTGCGACTCGGCCGCCAGGTCGATGAAATCCTCGTTCAGGATCCCGAGCACCCCATTGAGGCCGCCGTAGACCTCCTCGATGCAGTTGTGGTTGAGGGCCTCGGTGATCACGCCGGCGACGCTGGCGTTGATCACGGCGGTGGGACCGCCCGACTGGGCCACAAGACAATTACCTACGAGTTCGGACATGGGTGGGTGGGGAAAAAGGGTTCAATCCGACGGAAGGAGGAGCAACCAAAGGCGCCGCCCGGAGGCGTGGCAAATCAAATTTCCCGGCGCCCGCCGCGGCGCCGCCCCGCCCGGGGCGATTTCTGTTTCCACCCCGGGGCGATTGTGCACGCTGAGACCCCCCCACCCGCCGTTTCAACCCCCGGAGGCCCCATGAAACGCTCGCGCAACCTGATGATTCTCGCCGTCTTCGCGCCAGCCCTGCTCGCGCCGCTCCGCGCGGCGGATGTCGCCGGCCAGTGGCACGCCGAGTTCGACACCCAGATCGGCCTGCAAAAATACACCTACACCTTCAAGGTCGACGGCGACAAGGTTACCGGCACCGCGGCCTTCGAGCGCGAGACCGGCCAGGGCGAGGTGGCGCTCAAGGACGTGAAGGTCGAGGGCGACAAGATCTCGTTCGTCGAGCCGCTGAAGTTCGAGGACCAGGAGATCAGCATCACCTACGCCGGCACGGTCGCCGGTGACGAGATGAAGCTCACCCGCCAGGTGGGCGACATCGCCACCGAGGAGCTCGTCGCCAAGCGCGTCAAGGCGCCGGCGGCGGCCCCGCCGGCCGCGGCCCCCGCGCCGGCGAAGTAGCGGCGCGGCCGGCTAGAGCAGCCGGCCGGGCTGGTACTCCGCCGCGCCCTTCACCCGCCGGGCCAGCGGCTGCACCTCGCCGACGAAGGCGTCGACCTGGTGCGCCGCCGCGCCGACGTAGCGGTTGCTTTCGGCGAGGATCGCCTGCAACTGCCGCTTGGTCAGGCCGACCCGCCGGTCGCCCGCGAGGCGCGCCAGCAGGTCGACCTCGCCGTTGTTCGCCCCGGAGCGCAGCGCCCGGCCCGCGGCCAGCGCGTGCTCCTGGATGGCCGCGTGGGCGACCTCGCGGCCCGCGCCGTTCTTCACCGCCTCCATCAGGATCGTGGTCGAGGCGAGGAACGGCAGGTTGCGCTCGTTCTCCGCCGCGATCGCCGCCGGGAACACCTCCATCTGCTTCACCACGGTGAGGAAGGTCTCGAGCAGGCCGTCGAGGGCGAAGAACGCGTCCGGCAGCGCCACCCGGCGCACGACCGAGCACGACACGTCGCCCTCGTTCCACTGGTGGCCGGCGAGCCCGGCGGTCATCGCCACGTAGCCGCCGAGCACGACCTCGAAGCCGCAGATCCGCTCGCAGTTCCGCGCGTTCACCTTGTGCGGCATGACCGAGGAGCCGACCTGGCCCTCCTTGAACCCCTCGGTGAGCAGGCCCTGGCCCGCCATCAGCCGGATGGTGTGCGCGAAGCTCGCCCCCGCCGCGCCCACCTGGTGCAGCGCCGAGACGACGTCGAAATCGAGGCTGCGCGGGTAGACCTGGCCGACGGCGATCAGCGACGCGTGGAAACCGAGGTGCCGCAGGACGCGCCCCTCGAGCTCCGCCACCTTGTCGGCCCGGCCGCCAAGCAGCGTCAGCTGGTCGAGCTGCGTCCCCACCGCGCCCTTCAGGCCGCGGACCGGGTAGCGCTCGATCAGATTCTCCAGCCGCTCCAGCGCGATGAGCAGCTCCTGGCCGAACATCGCCAGGCGCTTGCCCAGCGTCGTCGGCTGCGCCGGCACGTTGTGGGTGCGGCCGGTGACCATGAGGTCGCGGTGGGCCTCGG
>Ga0335071_10007335_pt1 | contig 11338 bp, 5 predicted proteins | sample Lox_Sample_15_FD_206724 | JGI IMG/M metagenome (GOLD analysis project Ga0335071, IMG submission 206724) | Soil microbial communities from Loxahatchee National Wildlife Refuge, Florida, United States - Lox_Sample_1.5 | ecosystem: Environmental > Terrestrial > Soil > Wetlands | place: USA: Florida...
CCCGCAGCGCGGAACAACAGCTGAAGCGTTTGGGAGTCGACGTGCGGACTTCTACCATGGTCGACCGGATCGAACCCGGTGCGGTTCACTTCAGCAACACTCGTATCGAGGCAGCCGTCGTCCTATGGGCCGCAGGTGTGGCTGCATCTCCTCTCGGGAAGAAGCTGGGAGTACCTGTGGACCGCGCTGGCCGCGTCGTAGTGGGTCCCGACCTCAGCGTTCCGAACCATCCGGAGATATTCGTTATCGGAGATCTGGCGTCGGCAAAGGACCAGCAAGGCAAAATGCTTCCGGGAGTAGCGCAGGTTGCCATCCAGGAAGGGAAATTCGTAGCGCAAGCGATTCGTGCGGAGGTAAGCTCTGGGGCCGCTCGCAATGCGAGCGCGGGAAATATTGCTCGCGAGGCATTCCACTACCACGACAAAGGCAGCCTGGCGACAATTGGCCGCGCGGCTGCAGTCGCCGAAATCGGCAGGGCGCATATTTCGGGCTATATTGCCTGGGTCACATGGCTTTTTGTTCACATCTTCTTCCTGATCGGCTTCCAAAACCGAATCCTGGTCTTCATCCAGTGGGCATGGTCATATTTCACGTATGAGCGCAGTGCACGATTGATTACGGGAAGCACGGATCTACCCGGCTGGTCTGTTCCGACCTCCAGTGCTCCTGGGGCAGAAGAAAATCGCTCCCGCGCCGCCGATTAGAGCGACAATAAAGCTGCGGACGCCGGAAGACTTGTCCGTTCATGGCGTTCGTGCGAACGGAAAGACCTATGGACACATTCTCTCGCTCTAGAAAAGCCCGGCGGCTCTTTGGCCTCATCCTGATCCTTGGAGCGATTGCGCTTCTTACCGCTCCAGCATCCGCGCAGGTTTTGAAGATCACGATCGACGACACGATCCAACCAATCAGCGCAGAATACATTGCCCGCGCCGTCGACGAGGCCCACCGGCGGAACGCGCAGGCATTGTTGATTGAAATGAATACACCCGGCGGACTGGTCAGTTCGACAACGGAGATCATCGACAAGATCACATCCTCAATCGTCCCTGTCATCGTATACGTCACTCCCACAGGAGGGCATGCAGGTTCGGCCGGCATTTTCATTCTTGAATCCGCTGACATTGCTGCAATGGCGCCCGGAACGGCGGCCGGAGCAGCCCATCCGGTCTCATTCATCGGCCCCATGCAGGTCAAGCAGGACGATGAGATGAAGCGCAAAGTAGAGAACGACACGGCCGCACTGATGAGGTCTGTGACATCGAAGCGCGGGCGCAACATTCAAGCGGCTGAGAGCGCCGTGCTGGAATCGAAGTCCTTTACGGACCAGGAAGCGCTCAGCCAACACTTAATCGACTATGTCGCCTCAAGCCCAGAGGAGCTTTTCAAGCAGATGCAGGGGAAGTCGTTCCGACGCTTCGATGGAACCTCTGCGACCCTGAACGTGGTTGGGCAAACGATTGTTCCCTTCGACATGACACTCAAGGAGCACATCCTTGACAACCTGATGAGGCCGAACATCCTGCTTCTGTTGCTGGTGATTGGAGCCCTCGCACTGTATTTTGAGTTCAACCATCCCGGCGCGGTCATTCCCGGAACAGTTGGGATCGTGCTTCTCCTGCTGGCTGCATTCGCCATGAACCTGTTGCCGGTACGGTTCGCAGCGCTCATTCTCATGCTTGCCGCGTTCGTGATGTTCGCGGCAGAAGCAAAGTTCGCGACACACGGTGTACTCACCGTAGGCGGCATCGTTTTACTTACCCTGGGTTCTTTGCTACTCATTGACTCACCTATTCCCGAAATGCGGGTCCATCTTGTCACTGCTCTGGCGATCAGCATTCCCTTCGGCTTTATTACTGCGTTCCTCATGAGTATCGCGCTGAAAGCCCGGCGCAACAAAGTTGTGACTGGAACCCAGGGGCTCATCGGCGAGACGGGGGTAGCGCAGACCGCTCTTTCGCCGCAGGGGAAGGTGTTCGTTCACGGGGAACTCTGGGATGCTGTAGCGTCATCGCCCCTGCCGATCGGGCAACTGGTCCAGGTGCGCAACGTGGACGGATTGATTCTTCAGGTCGAACCGGCGGCAGTGACCTCTACTCCGGCGCCCGTTCGCGCGACTTGATGGAAGACGGAATTCCTACTTCAGATTGAAAAGGACGTTCACGTGGGCCGTGACGGTAACGGTCTGGGGTGTGAACTCTTCGGTGGGCGCCGGGGGCCCGGCATTCGCGACCGCGGCCATACTCCGCATGGCTCGAGGCATCACGGGCCGCGTTGCCTCGAACGTATCCACGGAAGCATATGACAAATCCCCAAGCGTGCGCCCGCTTGCGCGTGCCAGGGTGTCCGCGGAATTCCGCGCACGCCGATACGCATCCTCCACGGATCGGTCCTTGGCCTGGTCCATGTTCTCCAGCGTGTAGTTGAGGGTTTGCGTCTCACTCACGTTGGCATCGGCAAGCTGCTGCGTAACTGCGGCCACCTTCGAAAAATCCTTCAGCTTCAGGGTAACGTCTGTGGACACACGATAGCCGATCACTTTCTGCTTCGGATTCTTCCAGTCGTACATCGGCTGCACCGAGAGAAAGCCGATCGCCGCGGCCTTAGGATCGATTCCATTGGACCGGAGCACCTGCCGGACCTGCTCGACATCTTTCGAAGCGCGCTGGAATGCGGCCTGGGAGGTATCTTCCTGCGCGGACACGTGGAACTGGATCACAGCCGTATCCGGGGCAGCTTCGAACTTTCCGTCCGCGCCGACATAGACGGTATTTGACTGCGCAGTGAGAGCAGGATGTTCCTGCGAAAAAGCCGGCAGGATGAACAGAAAGAGAGACAACCAGCACGCGCCGACTGCGATCTTCATAACGCCTCCGAGAGGAGTATCCCCCACTCAAGGGTAACTCCGAACCCAGAGAACGAGCATCAAACGTTTCCTTGCAGTACAGCAATCGCGTGAGAGGCACGCATTCCGGGAACTCCGTGGTCGAAGCAATCGGAGGTCATGAGGTCGTCATGACAGCGCTACCTGCCCGGGACGACCAGATCGCGATCAAGGCGGACTTCGAGCGCGGTTCCTTTCTCCAATACGAGATCGTGGCTGTTTTCCAGAGCGGTCAAGGCGCCATCGGCTGCCCCATTTCCCGCTCCCTGCACGGCTCCGCGTTTCCCGCCGTTGTGCATGCCTTCCCGCGCGCCCTCACCTGCGCCGACGACGATGGCCTCCGCGATTTCCTCCTTGGTCATGCCTTTCGACCCGATCTCTCCCTCCTGGCCAACCTGGCTCATGCCGTGTTCCCCGGGAACTCCGACGACGGTGGCAAAGAAAGGCTCCCAACCACGGGCGGTATCGATCTCATCGAAACTGAGCAGGAGGCGGCGCCGTAACCCGGGCTCAACGGCACTGATATGACCCCTGATTTTGCTGCCGGCCACGAGGGTGAGTCCGCTCGGAGTCACGACGGGCTCTGCCAAACGCGCCTGAAAGTGATCACCGCGACGGGCGGTGTGCGTATCCAGCCGGTCCGCGACCTGGATCAGCGCAACCGTTCCTTGGGGCGCGACGTTGGGCGGAACTGCGTTCTCATCCTGCGCTACCAGCGCGTGAGTGGAAAAACCAAGCGACAAGCTCATCACCAAGCTGCGGAAGAATCGTGCCGAAATAGACATAGGTCTCCCCTGCTCTGAAATTCCTCTTCTTTGGATGGGGGGTATGCGGAAAACGCTGCCTGGACGGGGTCAGCGGAAAAGCTTAGGCCCGGGCTCCAGACTGCCGGGCAAGGGGATCGACCTGGGCACCAATGGCCTGCCGAAGTTCCTCAAAAATGGCGTCCGGCATCTCCTGAAAAACAGCAACCACTTCCGGATCAAACTGCGTTCCGGAACACCTCGAAATTTCGGCCCGCGCCGCCGACATGGGGCGCTTCGGACGGTAGACGCGGTCGGAGGTGATCGCATCAAGAGTGTCTGCCACCGAGAAGATGCGCGCCCCGAGGGGAATTTCCTCTCCTTTTAGACCGCGCGGGTACCCATTCCCGTCAAAGTATTCCTGATGCGAATAAACGATCTCGGCTGCCTCCCGCAACACGGGGATCTTTTGCACCAGCTTGTATCCGAGATAGCAATGCTCTTTCATCACGGCGAACTCGTCGGCAGTGAGCTTGCCTTTCTTGTTTAAAATGTTATCCGGGATTGCAATCTTACCGACGTCATGCAGCAAGGCACCACGAGCGATTATCTCAATCTGATCCTTTGGCAGGCCCATGCGATTGGCGATGGCCATGGTAAAGGCAGTCACCCGCTGGGAGTGCCATTCCGTCTCCTGATCTTTATAGTCCAGCGCTTCGACCAAGACCTCTAAAGTGATGTCGTAGGACCGTTTCAGTTCGTCGATGGCCTCGCCCAGGCGCTCGGTTCGAGCCTTCACCAGCGATTCAAGATTTGTTTGATAGTTGCGGTTCTCGACTTTTAGCCGCCGGTTCTCGAGCGCACGACTGACGGTGTTGAGCAGTTGCTCCCGCTCAAATGGCTTCAGAAGATAGTCGTATGCACCATTGCGAATGGCCGCCAGAGCCACGGAAATATCGTGCACGGCGGTCACCATCACCACCGGCATATCGGGGAATTTTTCCTTAGTGCGCTCTAAAAGCCCGATTCCGTCCAGGTCGGCCATCATCAGGTCAGAGAGCATCAGCTCAAAATCGTTTCCGGAAGTCAGCAAAGCCAGAGCTTCCATGCCCGAAGCGGCTTGTTTGCACGCATATCCAGCGGTGCTGAGCATAGAGGCGACGATCTCGCGTATAGGCTCCTCGTCGTCAACAATAAGGATGCGGTCAGGCATGGGCCGATGCACGAAAGGCTATCGGGGATTGTACCCTTTCGGCGAGATTCCGAAAGTAATCATTGAGGTCCGGAAAGCGCATCGAGAAACCCGGCCGTCGTGGTATTCAAAAAACGTAGGAATCCGTACGTCCGACGTACATGAGCGCGTCCTTCGCTTCAATTTGGAGCACCGCGGCAGAGCTTGGCCTTTCCAAGCCCACGGGGGCGGACTTCGCCCTAATCGTGCTCCTCGGCGCGTCCCTGCTGGCATTGCTTGCGCATCGCGATCGCTACTACAAGATCTGGATTGCCGGCTGGATCGCCCTCATCGGCTCTCGCCTGGCTGAGCACTCATTTGCGGCCGGATTTCCGGCTCCGTTTGGTTCGGTCGCTGTCCAGTCACTTTTCGTGCTGGCGGTCGGACTGCTGACGGGGTCCGTACTGGTTTACTCGCGCAGCCGCAATCTGCTGCTGCCTCTGGCGGTCATCACACCGGTCCTGGTCGGATTCGCTGGAGCCCGCGCCCTGCTGATACCGGATTCTTTGCCCTTGCGCTTCGCGGTCGAGATCAGCTATCGCATCCTGTTATTGACCGCCTCAGTCGCGATCCTGCGGGCCCGCCGCGGGAGATGGGAACCTGTTTCCTGGTTGCTCGCCTGCGGCCTGCCTCTTCTCCACTTGCCTTGGTCGCCCTTTACCGATCGCCTCCCGCAAGCCGCATCGGTTGGAATTGAAATGGCGCTCGGCATCCTGATGATGCTGACCGCATTCTCCGAAACGAATCGCCGGACGAGAAGGCTTCTAGTTCTGCAGGCTCTCAGCGGCAGGACCGCAGAAGCCCAGCAGTATGGAAATGTGGTCCAACCCGCCATTGAGCACCTGCGGGAACTGACCCACGTTACTGCCGCCTGGTTCCGCTTGCTGGAAGGCGGACACCTGGTCGCGACCCATGCGGTCGGGCTTTCAGGAGACTTCCTCCGGGATGCTGGCCTTGCCGAAGTGAGCGAGGATCTCGCGAAACTTCTGGAGCAAGCCGGTCCTCGCATCTCCAAGCGGGATGCCGCATCTCCCGAGCCTCCCGAACTCCTCGAGTCAGAGAAGATCACACAGGTCGTAACCGTCCCCGTTTTGGGGAACAAGTCGCCTGTCGGTCTGCTCTTGCTGGGGAGCCGCAGTGCCCGCGAATGGACGCCAGAGGAGCTTACTTTTCTGCAGGCATACGCCAGGCAGCTTGCGGTCGGAGTAGAAAACTTCCGGCTGCTGGAACAGAATCTGCGCTCACAACGGCAGTGGATGAATACGTTCGACTCCATCCACGACATCATTCTGGCGCACGACGCTGACTACCGCATTATCAAGGCCAACCAGGTCCTGCTCGAACACCTAGGCCAGGCCGCGGCGGACGTTCTAGGAAGCACGTGTGAAGCTGCCCTGCCCCACGCGTACGGCGAGTGGACCGGATGCCCGTACTGCGCCCGTGGATCTGATGAAGAATTCAGTGAAGGCGCCGACCCCTGTTTCGGCGGCTTTTCGGTGGTTTCGACTTCGTCGTACTCCGAGCAGGGCAGCCCCCAGAAGGGCATCATGCACGTGGTCCGCGACATTACGGACCGCCGCTCGGCCGAGGAACGCTACCGTCTGCTCTTTGAACAGGTGCAGGAGGGCGTGTACGTTGCTTCGCCGGATGGGCGGCTTATCGATTGCAACGATGCTTTCGTGCACATGCTCGGCTATGGCTCTCACGAAGAGCTGATGGTGCTCAATCTCGATACCGAAATCTGCGTCGACCCCCGCCAGCGCGAAGCCTTTCACCAGGAGATGGAAGCGCATAATTACGTGCGCAACTTTGAAGTCACCCTGCGGCGCAAAGACGGCACCCTGCTTCTGGCCGCAGAGAGTAGCTTTGCCACACGGGACGCGACCGGAAAAATCGAGCGCTATCAGGGATTCCTGCTCGATATGACGGAAAAGCGGCGCGCCGAAGAGGAGATGCGGCGCCGCAACCGCGAACTGAATGCGCTGAACGCAATGGCGGTCGTCGCAGCCCAGTCGTTTGACCTGGATGAGATTTTGAACCTTACGCTGCGGCAGGTCGTCACCCTGTTTGGCGCCGAAAGCGGCTCCGTCTATCTCTCCGATACGGATTCGCCCACGTACCGCCGCCGTGCCGCCTGGGGGCCGCGCAGCCGAGACGCCTTACGCGCTTCTGAAATCACTTTTGAAGATGGGTTCGGCGACCTGATCATCCGCTCGCGGACTGAGGTCGTCACGGGCGAATACCTACCGCACCTGCCGAAGAAAGTAGCTGAGTTCCTCAAGTCCGACGCCGACCGTTCCTGGATCTGGGTGCTGTTCTGGGGCAAGGATGCTCCGGTCGGAATCATGGGCCTTTGCAGCCATCTAGGGTACGAATATTCCAGCAATGACGAAAATCTGCTGGTGGCGATCAGCCGGCAGCTGGCCACTACCATTGAAAAAGTCCGGTTGTACGAAGAAACCTGCCGCGCGTATGAAGATCTGCGCAAGACGCAGGAACAGTTGCTGCAAAGCGAGAAGATGTCTGCCGTGGGGCAGCTTATTGCCGGAGTTGCTCACGAACTGAACAATCCGTTGACTGCGATCCTGGGCTACGCCGAACTGCTCGAGAGTGAGGGCCTGAACTCCCGCGCCGCCGACTACGTCAGCAAGCTGTTCAAGCAGGCGCAGCGGACTCACCGGGTGGTGCAGAATCTGCTTTCCTTCGCGCGTCAGCGCAAGCCGCAGCGTGAAGACGTCGACATCCGCAAGGTTCTGGACGAGACCTTGGCCCTGCGCGACTATGACCTGAAGGTCAACAACATCGCGGTAGAACGCGAAGCTCCGTCGGACCCGCTGATGGTGGTTGCCGATCCGCACCAGATTGAACAGGTATTTCTCAACATCATCAACAACGCGGTGGACGCAATCCTCGAAACCGGACGCACCGGCAAGGTACGGATCCGCGTCTTCTCCCAGAACGGCAGCGTCTGCACGCAGTTCGCCGACGATGGACCGGGGCTTAAGGATCCCAAACGCATCTTCGATCCCTTCTATACGACGAAGAGCGTGGGCAAGGGCACCGGACTGGGACTAAGCATCTGCTACGGCATTGTGAAGGAACATGGCGGCGACATCACGGCCTACAACGCCCCGGAAGGCGGGGCAGTCATCGAAGTGAAGCTGCCGGTAGCTGTCGGTGCCGCTCCTGAACCGGAATCGACCAAGCCGGTCGTACGGCCACACGAAGGCGCGATCAGCGGACGAATCCTCTTGGTCGAAGAAGAAGAAGCCGTGCTGGAATTTGAGCGCGACGTACTCTCCGGAGCGGGGGCCTCGGTGATCACCGCCCGCAACGGCGACGACGTGCGCACACGCCTGCTGTCCGAGCCCTTCCACGCGGTGATCATGAGCGCGAAACTGACGGGAGAATGGAATGCCCGCGAATCCTACGCCTGGCTTAAGGAAAACTGCTCCGGCATGGATAGTCAGGTGCTGTATACCTTCTCCAGCGGGATGGATAAGGAGCAAAGCGAACTCCGGGCCTACCTCCAGGAGAAGAACGTCCCTTATCTGGTTAAGCCGTTCGAGGTCGCCGAACTGATCGCCCAAACGCGCAAACTGCTGCCCAAAGTACAGGCCGCCGGGGCGGGCACGGACTAAGCAATCGGCTCGGAAACGCACAGCCCTCCACATCCTTCCTCCACCCTCTCTGATTTAAACTAATTACATCCATGCCCCAATTCGTCCACCTGCACCTGCATACCGATTATTCCCTGCTTGACGGCGCTTGTGACGTGGAAAAGTTATGCCAGCGCGTCTCGGAGCTTGGCATGCCTGCGGTCGCGATGACCGATCACGGCAACATCTTCGGCGCGGTCCATTTCGTCAATGCCGCGCACAAGTACGGCGTGAAACCGATCGTCGGTTGCGAGTTATACGTCTGCAAGAAGGACGATCACAACACCGAGCGCATGCCTCCGGAAGGCGACACGTATAACCACCTATTGGTGCTGGCCGAAAACGAGGAGGGCTATCGCAACCTCGCCAAAATCACCTCCGAGGCCTCGCTCCATGGGTTCTACTACAAGCCGCGCATCAGCAAGCGATTTCTGGCGGAGCACTCCCGCGGGCTCATCGGCCTTTCGGCATGTCTGAAGGGCGAAGTCGCCGAGCGGCTGGTGGAGGGCAACTACGAAGCAGCCCGCTCTGCGGCCGGGCAATTCACCGACATCTTCGGGAAGCAGAACTTCTTCCTGGAGATTCAGGACCAGGGTCTCGAACTCGAGCACCGCATCCACCGCGGGCTGTTCGAACTTGAAAAGGATCTCGGAATTCCGCTCATCGCGACCAACGACAGCCACTATCTCTGCGAGGACGATGCCCACGCGCAGGACGTCATGGTCTGCATCCAGACCGGAAAGTCGATCCGGGACACGGCACGCATGAAATTTGAAGGGACGCAGTTCTTCGTCAAGAACTATGACGAGATGTACCGCGTCTTCAAAGACTCGCCCGAAGTCTTATCGCGCACCCTCGATATTGCTGAGCGCTGTCATCTGAAGCTGGAGAAGATTCCCAATCCGTTCCCGCAATTCGATGTTCCTTCCGGATACACGATCGACAGTTACTTCGTGCACGTGACGCGGGAAGGATTTGCTCGACGGCTCGACGCTCTGCGGTCGTTGCACGATCAAGGCAAGTTGAAACACTCCCTGGCGGACTACGAGCAGCGCCTGGAGCGCGAACTTGGCATCATTCAGCAGATGAAGTTCTCCGGATATTTCCTGATTGTCTGGGACTTCATCCGCTACGCCAAAGAGCATGACATTCCGGTAGGACCCGGCCGCGGCTCCGCCGCCGGATCGCTCGTCTCTTATGCGCTCGGCATCACCGACCTCGATCCGCTGCAGCATGAGTTGCTGTTTGAGCGTTTCCTCAATCCCGAACGCGTGTCCATGCCTGATATCGACATCGATTTCTGCATGAACCGGCGCGGCGAAGTGATCAATTACGTCACGCAGAAATACGGGCGCGATAACGTCGCGCAGATCATCACCTTCGGGACCATGGCGGCCAAAGCCGCGATCAAAGACGTCGGCCGCGCCATGGACATTCCCTACGCCGACGTCGACCGTATCGCCAAGATGGTCCCGGCGCAATTGAATATCACGCTCGATGAGGCAATCGAGGAATCGCCGCAGCTGAACGAGGCTTACGAGAAGGACGTCCAGGTCAAGGAATTGCTGGATACGGCGCGAAAGCTGGAAGGTCTCGTCCGCAATTCGGGAGTTCATGCGGCTGGCGTCGTAATCTCTCCGCGCCCTCTGACCGAGCTAGTCCCGCTGCACAGGACGAAAAACGACGAAATTGTCACCGCTTTCGACATGGTTGCCATCGAGAAGATGGGCCTGTTGAAGATGGACTTCCTCGGCCTGACCACGCTGACGATTTTGACTGACACGCTGAAGCTAATTCAGCAGACGCGCGGCACTCCGCTGACCCTGGAACAAATCCCTCTTGAAGATCAAGAGACCTACGAAAAGGTCTTCCACAAGGGTCTGACCTCCGGTGTGTTCCAGTTTGAATCGCACGGCATGCGCGACGTGCTCCGGCGCTACCAGCCGAACTCGATCGAAGACCTCACCGCTCTCAACGCGCTCTACCGGCCCGGGCCGATCCAGGGCGGCATGATCGACGACTTCGTCAACCGGAAGCACGGGCGAATGAAGGTGGAGTACGAACTGCCCGAACTGCAGGAAATCCTGCAGGAAACGCTTGGAGTCATCGTCTACCAGGAACAGGTGATGCAGATCGCCAACCGCCTCGCCGGATACTCGCTCGGTGAAGCGGATTTGTTGCGCCGGGCGATGGGCAAGAAGAAACCAGAGGAGATGGCACAGCAGCGGGAGCGCTTTATCAAAGGGGCTGCGGAGCGCAAATATCCCCCGAAGAAGATCGAAAAGATCTTCGACTTGATGGCGCAATTCGCGGGATACGGCTTCAATAAATCCCATTCCGCAGCCTACGCGCTGCTGGCCTATCACACGGCCTACCTGAAGACCCATTACCCAGTGGAATTCATGGCAGCGCTGCTAACGTCGGTCACGGGATCAACCGATGACGTGGTCAAGTACATCAATGAATGCCGCGAAATGGGCATTGCCGTTGAAGCTCCCGATATCAACGTCTCCGACGCGAACTTCACGCCGCATGGCGAATCGATCCGCTTCGGGCTGGCCGCGGTCAAGAACGTCGGCGGCAATGCCATTGAATCGATTGTCGCGGCGCGAAAAAAATTAGGTCGCTTCAAAACGATCTTTGAATTCTGCGAGAACGTTGACCTCCGCCTGCTCAACAAGCGCGTTGTGGAATCGCTGATCAAGAGCGGCGCCATGGACTCGTTCGGCCGACGCGCACAACTCATGGCCGTGCTCGACAAGGCAATCGACCGGGCCCAGAAGACTCAGCGCGATCTGGAATCCGGGCAGCACGGCCTTTT
>Ga0335071_10007336_pt1 | contig 11337 bp, 9 predicted proteins | sample Lox_Sample_15_FD_206724 | JGI IMG/M metagenome (GOLD analysis project Ga0335071, IMG submission 206724) | Soil microbial communities from Loxahatchee National Wildlife Refuge, Florida, United States - Lox_Sample_1.5 | ecosystem: Environmental > Terrestrial > Soil > Wetlands | place: USA: Florida...
GCCAATCTTGACGAGCTTCGCAAGGGCGCGAACTGGGGCGTCGTGGACGGAGTCACGACGAATCCAACGCTGATCGCCAAGGAAAACGTTACCACCGAGGAGCAGATCCCGCGCATCTGCGAGATCGTCGACGGGCCCATCAGCGCCGAGGTGGTGTCCACGGCGACGGAGGAGATGCTGCCGGAAGGCCGGCGGCTGGCGAAGATCCATCGCAACATTGTGGTGAAGCTTCCGCTCACGCGCGACGGCATCAAGGCCTGCTCGATCCTGAGCAAAGAAGGCATCCGGGTCAACGTCACGCTATGCTTCTCGCCCGCGCAGGCGCTGCTGGCCGCCAAAGCAGGCGCCTATTTCGTCAGCCCGTTCCTGGGCCGGCTGGACGATATCGGGTGGGAGGGTATGGGCCTCATCCGCGACATCGTCACCATTTACAAGAACTACGGATTCTCCACCCAGATCCTCGCGGCTTCGCTGCGCCATCCCATCCACGTGATCGAAGCGGCCAAAGCGGGTGCGCACATCGGCACCATGCCCTTCAAGGTCCTGGACATGCTGTTCAATCATCCGCTGACCGATAACGGACTGGCGCAGTTCCTCAAGGATTACAGCAAAGTCGCGCACGAAACCACTCTGAGCCGCTGAACGAAGGTGTTAGAAGCTAGTGTTTGAAGCTGGCCGCGAATTGACTCTAACCGAAGCTATTGCTGTCGGGGCTGTGTCGCTTTCGCTTGTGGCCGCCGGGGCCTACTTCGTGATTCGCATGCGCCGTCCGCCGAAGGACAAGGAAAAGCGCCGCCGGCAAATCGTCAATCTGCAGGGCCGTTTGGGCGACGCGACCATCACCGACGTGAACGACAGCGTGCTGTATTACGAGTATTCGGTGCGCGGCGTGACCTACACAGCCTCGCAGGACATCTCGCAACTGCGCGAGTACATCAACGCGGATTTGGACCGCCTGATCGGCCGTCCGGCGTCGCTGAAGTACTCGCCACAGAATCCGGCCAATTCCATCCTGCTGTGCGAAGAGTGGTCGGGCCTGCGGGTCGGTACGGCTCTGCCGCCGGCTGAGGCTGTTCCGGAAGCCGGGTCGGTGTAGCGCTGGGAAAGAGCCACAGCCCACTTGCTTACGCCGGCTCCGAATCCGAGCCGCGACCGTTAGGGAGCGTTGCCAACGCGGTTCGGCCGGAGGGCGTTTTGTTCGTCGAGATGTGGCGTCTATGATCGATGCGGCGCAGGGCGCCGGCGTGGCGCGGATCGGGCTCATCACGGATCGTGACCATCCTTGAATGCTATAGTTGGCAATTGGAGCCAATAATGAGCGAAAAGTACTTGCGAGAGAACCAGTGGTGGGTGAGCCCCTACAATTTTGTGCCCGAAGTTGTGAACACATTCCAACTTCCGCAGCGCGTCAGCATCCACGATGCCACCCTACGCGACGGCGAGCAGACGCCGGGCGTAGTGTTCAGTATCGCCGACAAGGTTGCGATTGCCGAGAAGCTGGCCGAGATCGGCGTCGAACGGATTGAAGCGGGCATGCCGGCGGTGTCGGATCAGGATTTCCAGGCCATCAAGGAGATCTCGCGGCTGGGTTTGAAGTCGCAGATTTTCACGTTCGCTCGCGCGATGAACGCCGATATCGACAAGGCGCTGGAGTGCGGCTGCCACGGCGTCATTATAGAAATCCCGATTGGTTATCCCAAGCTCAAGTACCAGTTCAAATGGACCTGGGAAGATGTCCTCAAGAAGAGCATCGGCGTGATCAATTACGCGAAGTCGCGCGGCCTGTACACCGTGTACTTCCCGTATGACACGACGCGCGCGCGCGAAGAGGATCTGCGCAATCTGCTGACGCGTCTGATGCAGGAAGCGCAGCCGGATTCAATCGGCGTTGTGGACACGATGGGCTGCATCCTGCCGGAAGCCATGAAGTACATGGTCCGGCTAGTGAAGTCGCTCACCAAGCTGCCGGTGGAAGTGCACACGCACAATGATTTTGGGATGGCGGTGGCCACGGAGCTGGCGGGTGTCGAAGCGGGCGCGGAAGTAGTGCATAGCTGCGCGAACGGCTTGGGCGAACGGACCGGAAACGCCGCGCTGGAAGAGCTGATCGTCGCGCTGCACGTGCTCTACGGCTATGACACGCAGTACAAGCTGGACAAGCTGCCGGAACTGGGCGAGTTGGTGAGCCGCATCAGCCGGTTCAGCATCGCGCTAAATAAGCCGATCCTGGGTGATCGCAACTTCACCCGTGAATCCGGCATCGGCGTGGACCTGGTGGTGAAAGAACCGCTGGCGATGTTCGGCACGCATCCCGCGCTCACAGGCCGCCGCGGCGAAGTGGTGCTCGGAAAGAAGAGCGGTAAGGCATCCATTACATACAACCTGGAGCAGATGGGCATCACCGACGCCGACGACGAAGCGGTTTCCGAGATGCTGAAGCGCGTCAAGGACAAGGGCATCGAGAAGCGCGGGTTGCTCAGCCAGGAAGAATTCAAAGACATCGTCGACGAAGTGCTGGTTGCCAAGCGGTAAAGTCACCCTCACGTTCGATAACGGTCCAGAGTCCAAAGTGACTCCGGTTGTGTTGGAATGCCTGGCGAAGCACAACGTCAAGTCGACGTTTTTCGTGCTCGGGCAAAAAGTCAGTACGCCGGAGGGACGTGCGCTGGCACAACACGCCCGGGCCGAGGGCCACTGGATCGGCAATCACACCTTCACGCATTCCGCGGCTCTGGGCTTACTGGATCGCACCTCGGCGTTGCGCGAGTTTGAGCGAACGGAAGAAGTGCTCGCCTGGCTGGAACAGCCTCGGCGTTTGTTCCGCCCCAAGGGCGGCGGTAAGCTCGGGCCTCATCTGCTGCATCCCGCGGTGACTGAAAAACTGATTGCCGGCAGATACACGTGCGTGCTGTGGAACTCGGTGCCGGGGGATTTCCGCGATCCGGATGGCTGGCTGCCACGAGCACTGGCCGATTGCCGCGCGCGCAATTGGGCGCTCGTGGTGCTGCACGATCTCCCCAACGGCGCGATGGCGCATCTCGACGAGTTCCTCAACCGTCTTCAAGCCGAAGGTTTCGGCTTCACGCAGGAGTTTCCACCGGATTGCATCCCGATTGTCGAGGGAAAGATCGTTCTGCCGATCGAACCCTACACGGCAGCGCCCCTCTCATAGCTGATCGCGGTATTGTTCCAGGGCCACTTTGACGAGCTGGGCACGCGTACGGACGCCCAGCTTCTCGCACAACTGGCGCAACGAGAACTTGACGGCTCCTTCGGAGATGCCGATCTGCCCGCCGATTTCCTTGTTGGTGAGGCCTTGGAAAATAAAGCGCAGCACCTTCTTGTCGCGATCGGAGAGCACGGGGCGGCTTTGTTCGCCGGTGCGATCCATGGAGCGGAACAGGGCCGTCAGGTAGCTTTGCTCCAGGCAGACTTCACCAGCGGCAACCTGCCGGATGGTCTTGCACAGCTCATCCGTGGAATGGCGTTTATGCAGGATGCCCGAAACTCCGGCCCGAACGAGCTGAACGGCTTCGGCCCCGCTGACGCCCGCAGTGACTACCAGGATGTGTCCCTGGAATCCGCGCTTCTTCACCTCGACAACGAAGTCCAGGGCGCGCTCGGCTCCCAGGTCAACGTCGAGCAGCACCATGTTGGCGCCCGACGAAGAGATCAGGGTCAGCCCTTGCGCCGCCGACGCCGACTGCGCGACCACGCGGATACCGGGCTCTTTTTCGAGAACGCGCGCCAGTCCTTCACGGAACATGGCATGGTCGTCGATCAGCAGGATGTTAATTTCAGAGGCCGCTACATTACTCACGGACAACCCTTGCAGGAACTCTAGGAAACTCTATCACGAAACAGCATCCGCTCGGACGGGGAACGTAGCGTAAGTCGCCTCCATAGCTCCGCACAATAGCTCGCGAAATGTACAAACCCAGACCGGTCCCTTCGGCGCCGTCCTGGAATGGTTGGAACAAAGTCTCGGGCGCGGCGACGCCGGGCCCGGAGTCCTCGAAGAAGACCAGGACACTCGAGGCGCCGGAAGAGACGTTGACCCGCAAAACGCGGACTTCGCTCTCCTCCACGGCGCGGCGGCTGTTCTGCGTGAGATTCAGGCACGCCTGCAGCAATCCCTGCGGATCCGCGACCACGGTAATGGTCTCCGGCTGCACGCCCCAGATGACGGTGCCCTCCACTTCCTGCCAATCCGGCTCGATCATGATGCGGAGCTGATCCAGTACGGATTGGAGAGTGATTTCCTGAAAGTTGTCGTGCACGCGCGAATGCAAGTCAAAGGAAGCGAGGCGCTCGAGACCCTTCACGAGGGTCGACAAGCCTTGATAGTCCTCATCCAGGGACAGGCCGTGTTTGTCGCGAAGACTGTCCGACACCAGGGAGATGGAACTGCACAGGTTGCGAACTTCATGCGAAAGGCCTGCGGCGGCAATGCGGTTATATTTCATTAATTGCCGCAAATTATGCTCTTCCCTTTCCCGCATTTCTTCCGAAGAGTCGACCACGATGGCGGCAAGACGGGTGCCGCCGGGCGCGAGATAAGAAGAGAACCAGGTGTGGGCCAGAAAGATCTCGCCGCCGTGGCGCCGGCCCTGGCATTGGGCCGCCGTGCGAAACGCTTCGGCTCCGGTCTCCAGGCGCAGGGCGTCGGACAGCACGGGCAGGTAAGGTTCGATGGACTTTCCCTGCAACGTCGTGCCGGGGGACATGTCAAACAATGTGTTGGCGGCGCGGTTCGCGGCCTGCACCACGCCGTGTTGATCCAGCGTGAGAATCGCCGCCGGACTGCTCTCCACCAGAACGCTGAGTTGCTCTTCGACCTCGCGGCGCAGCGCCTGTTCGCGTTGGAGCTTTGCCAGGTGTTCCACCACCATCTCGCGGTTGCGGACCAAGGCCGTCACGAAAAGGCCGGAGCAGAAGTACGCCAGCGAAGAGAAAGCGAATCGGAGGACGGTCTCCGGATATGAGCTAGGCACGTCGAAGCGGGCTCGCAGGGAAGCGCATACCAAAGCGAGGCCAGCCGTCTCGGCAGGCTCCAGGAATACCGCGCCAAGGATCATCGGCAGAATATAGAGGACGCTGAGCGAGACCGTATTGCCAACCCACCAATCCGCTAGCGCCACCAGCAATACCAAGGTGGCCGTCGCTGTGCAGACTTTCGCTTTGCCCGCTTTCAGGCAAAATGCGATTATGCCCTCCAGGCCGAACCGCGATGAAACACCGGCTTGCACAGCCTCCATGGGGTGTGTTGCTGCGATAGTAGCATCGGTGACGGTGCTGATGGCGGGAGATTTCCGCATCCAAAAGATAGATTAGCGTGACCGGAAGTAGGGGCGGAAGCAGTGGCGGAGCGCCTGGGAGAATCCTCGCCCGAACCTGTCCGCGCCGGAGAAGTCCACACAGGCTTGCAGTTTGGAGGACTCTATCGTCCGGATGATGATTACTTTCCTTTGGCACTAAATTCAAAAACCTTGTTCTATTAATTGAAAATATTGATTGGCGCTGACAAATCAACGCCGATAGACTTCGTACTTAAGCCTCGTCGCCGATCCGCTTCCCACGTCCGCGAAGCAGCTAAAACAGAGTTCCTCGCTCCCTAAAGATGATGCGCGAGGCCGCGCTGACGTCGAGTTGCGGAGCGGCAATGAACAATCGACCTAGTCCAAGACGACGGCAATTTCTCGTTGTAGTGACGGCGCTGATTTCTTTTGTTTGCGGTGCTCTCTTAGCGCATGGTCAAGGCCGCCGGGTGGGGATTGCATTTGCCGTCCTGTTGTTGATTTGGGTCGTGGTTTTAGCGGGCGCAAGAAGCCGGCGGACCGGTTGATGTGGTGAGCGCGGCACTCGTGCCGTGGATGGCAGGGCCAGCTTAATAAATCGAAGGGAGGAAGTCTCATGGAGAGGAAGTTATCTCTGATTCAAAAGGTGTCGCGTCTGCGGGAGCGCCTGCAGGACTCCGAGTGGCGCAGGTATGGAGCGGTCTTGCTCATGGGCAAGTTCGGCGCCGCGGCGCTGCTCCTGTTGGTTGCCGTTCTCGTCAATCCGGATTTGATCGGCTTTCGTGCCTTTGCGGCCGATCCCGCCCTCAAGGGCAACGACATCGTCAACCCCGTCAACACCGCCTGGACTCTGGTGGCGGCGTTCCTGGTTTTTGGAATGCAAGTTGGTTTCACGATGCTGGAGGCCGGATTCTGCCGGTCGCGTGAAACGGTGAACGTGTTGATGGAATGTATCGTCGACACGTGCCTGTGCGGGCTATTGTTCTACGCCTGGGGCTTCGCCTTCATGTTCAGCCACGGAAACGGCTTCATCGGCTATCACTGGTTCTTCCTGCAAGGAGCGCCGGCGACGTATGAAGCCACGGGCGTTGCGTTCCTGGCCGTATGGATATTCCAATTCGCCTTCGCCGACACCTGCTCGACGATTACGTCGGGCGCGATGATCGGCCGCACCGGATTCGCCGGCGACCTGCTTTATAGCATCGCGGTTTCCGGATTTATCTATCCGATCATCGGTCACTGGGCTTGGGGTCCGGACGGATTCCTGGCGGCCATGGGCAGCCAGGGAAACTTCCTGCCGTGGCTGGGTCAGAGCTTCCACGATTTCGCCGGCTCAACGGTGGTACACACCATCGGCGGCTTCATTGCCTTGGCCGGCTCCATTGTGTTGGGCCCACGGCTGGGCCGCAAGTTCAAGCGCGATGGCGGTGGACCTATGATGCCGCACGACCTGACGATCGCGGCCAGCGGCGGGCTGCTTCTGTGGTTCGGCTGGTATGGGTTCAACCCGGGCAGCACGCTGTCGGCGATGGACTTTGAAGGTATCGGACGGGTCGCCACGAACACCACGCTGGCAGCCTGCGCGGCAGGTTTAACAGCCATGTTCTATCAGTATCTGTTCAGCAAGAAGTGGGACGTGAGCTTTACGGTGAACGGCTTCCTCGCGGGGCTGGTGGCCATTACTTGCCCGTGCTACTGGGTCACTCCGACGGGCTCCATCATCCTGGGCGGAATCGCGGGCGTCATTGTCGTCATGGGTGTGGAGGCTTTGGAATGGTTGCGCATCGACGATCCGATCGGCGCTGTGCCGGTGCATGGAATCTGCGGTATCTGGGGTACGCTGTCACTCGGCCTCTTTGCGGCCGGCAAGTACGGCGCGAGCGGGCCGATTTCGCCCGATAACTCGGCGCCCCTCACGGGCCTGTTCTACGGCGGCGGCACGACCTTGTTGCTTGCGCAGTTTATCGGCAGCGCCATCGTGACCTTGTCGACCTTCGCGGTGTCGATGGTCGTCATGCTCGCGGTGAATGCTACGGGTCTGTTGCGCGTCTCCGAGGAAGGTGAGCAATATGGCCTCGATCTGCACGAGCACGGCATTTCGGCTTATCCGGAATATGTGCTGGCTGCTACGGCGCAACCGGCAGGCATGCTATCCGAGGGATCCAGCCAGGTTCCCGCGGGATCGATCGCCCGCGTGGGGTTGAGTAGCGGCACGGCTCACTAAAGCCGCGGCCCGGCGGAGCCATTTCCATGGATTTCGGCCAACTGACGGGACCGAGCGTCTTAGGCGCGCGGTCCTTTTTTTTCGAGTCAAAGGACCTTGAAGAGGACTGGAACATGAAGAAAATTGAAGCGATCATTCAGCCGTACAAGCTCGACGAAGTGAAAGAAGCGTTGAAAGGCATCCATGCCGACGGCATCACACTCTCCGAGGTTCGCGGGCATGGCCGCCAAAAAGGCCATACGGAGGTCTATCGCGGAGGCGAGTACAAAGTTGACTTGCTGCCCAAGGTCAAGCTCGAGATGGTGATCCCCGACGCGCGCCTGGCCGAAGTGATGAACGTGTTGAGCACGGCGGCGCGGTCCGGAAAGATAGGCGACGGGAAAATCTTTGTCTCAACAGTCGAGGATGTTCTGCGGATTCGGAACGGAGACCGTGGGGAAGCCGCGTTGTAGGCCTCTTTAGTAGTTTAAGTAACATCCAAAAGAAAGCGGTTGTTGGCCGAAAGAAATCGCTTGCCGTGGCCGGCGAATGACTTTGGCTCTGTAAGATAAGCTCTGGAATCCGCAGCCAGATTAGGAACGTGAAAACGCCGATCAGAACTTCGTCCAAGCCGACGCTGAGACCCGATCACTACGCAGGCGGCTCGATCGAAGTGACGGTGCTACACACAAATGCGGCCGCCACAAGCCAGGCAATTCTAACTGCCGCGCATCTCACCGAGGGTTTGAGCGCCGAAATTCGCATTTTGGTCCTGCAGGTGGTGCCTTATCCTCTCCCTCTGGAAACGCCGGATGTGCCATTGACATTCACCAAGCAGCGGCTGCTCGAGATGGCCTCGCGCAGCGGTGTTGAGCTTCGCGTGGACATTCACGTCGGCCGCGACAGGGGACTGATGCTCGAATCGGCGATGAAGCCGGGCTCCGTGGTCTTGATTGGCAGGCGCAGACGATGGCTGGCTCCGGAGAGCAGACTCGCGAAGCTGCTGATGCGTCTCGGCTATCAGGTGATTTCGGCGGACCCGGAATAAGCAAGGAATGTCTACCAGGGAAGTTCATCCTCAGTCAGCCGGGCTGCAGTCGAAGCAGGCTGCAAAAGTCGTGGTCGCTACGACGGTGGCCCTTTCGTTCATCAGCTTCTGGCGCGGCGCCTCGATCGTACTGAGCGATCTGGCTTCCTCTGCCTTTTACGCGGGCGGGGCAGCCGAGCAAGCCATCGGGCGCTCGGCGCCTTGGTTCGTTCTCGGCGTAATGCTGTTCAGCTTCGCGGTCCGCAGCGTATACATGGAAAGCTGCAGTATGTACGTGCGCGGCGGAGTCTATGTCGTGGTTCGGGACAGCATGGGCCCGATGATGGCCAAGATCTCCGTCTCGGCCCTGGTGTTTGACTACATTCTAACCGGACCGATCAGCGTCGTGAGCGCGGGCCAGTATCTGGGCGCGCTGCTGAACGAGATCAGCGGTCTGCTGCACGAGAGTTATCGAATCGATGTGAACACGTTTGCGGCCGGCACGGCGGTGCTGATCACCTGCTACTTCTGGTGGACCAACGTCAAAGGCGTGTACGAGTCCAGTGGGAAGGCGCTGCGTATCATGCAGATCACTACCGTAATGGTGGCAATCCTTCTGGTATGGTGTCCGATCACCATTCTTCTCAAAGGCCGGTGGCATAACCTGCCGCCCGTTCCCACGCCTTCGAATCTGATGTTCTCGGGCGATGCGAAAGGCTGGCTGAAGGACACCTTTTGGCTCGAGATACCGGTGGTCGCGATCATTATCGCCTTCGGGCATTCGTTGTTGTCGATGAGCGGATTCGAGACGCTCGCACAGGTGTATCGGGAGATCGCGTTTCCCAAGCTCCGGAATTTGCGCATCACAGCCAACATCGTGTGCTGCTACGCGGTCCTGTGCACGGGCGTGATGACACTGTTTGCCAGCGTGATCATACCGGACAATATCCGGCCGCAGTATTTCGCGAATCTCATCGGCGGGCTGGCGATGAACCTCAGTGGACCTTATCTGTTGCGGCTGACCTTTCACATCTTCGTCGTCATTGTCGGCGGACTAATCCTCTCCGGCGCCGTGAACACGTCCATGATCGGCGCCAACGGCATCTTGAATCGTGTCGCCGAAGACGGCGTGCTGCTTCCCTGGTTTCGCAGGCCGCATAGCCGGTACGGCACCACGTACCGGATGATCAACCTGATCGCTTTGCTGCAACTCGCGACGATCATCGGCAGCCGCGGCGATATGACGGTGCTGGCGGAAGCGTACGCGTTCGGCGTGGTGTGGAGCTTCTTCATGAAGGCGCTGGGCGTATGCGTGCTGCGTTTCCAGCGTCACGACCAAGAATACAAGGTACCGTTGAACCTCCGGATCGGAGGGCGCGAGATTCCGGTTGGTCTCATCATCACCACAGCCGTGCTCGGTTTTGTCGCCCTCGCTAACCTCTGTACTAAAAAGATCGCGACCGAGTACGGTGTATCGTTCACGATCGTTCTGTTCCTCTTGTTCACCGTCTCCGACCACGTCAACCGGCGGCGCGTCCGCGGAAGGAAGGAGCTGGAGCAGTTTAACCTGGACCATCAACCGGAACTAGCCCCGGCGCAGCTTCACGCGCGGCCGGGATGCGTGCTGGTGGCCGTGCGGGACTTCCGGCGCCTGGAACATTTCAAGCGCGTTCTGGAGAAGACCAACTTGCGGCGGCACGACGTTGTGGTGATGACCGTCCGGCCGCTGTCCACCGGCGCCGCGGAATACGACTTGAAGGAATCGCAGATCTTCAGCGATTACGAAAGCGAATTGTTCAGCCACGTCGTCGAGGTTGCGGAGAAGGAGGGCAAAACGGTCGAGTTGCTGGTGGTGCCGGGTGTCGATCCCTTCGACGCCATGGTGCAAACCGCCGCCCGGCTGCGGGCCTCGCGGCTGGTGACCGGAGTGAGCGCGCGCATGGAGTCCGAGGAACTGGCACGCCTGATTGGTCTGGCGTGGGAGCGGTTGCCCGAACCTCGCCATCCGTTCTCGCTGGAAGTGATCAGCCCGGATCGTCCCTCCACCTATGTCAACCTAGGGCCTCATCCGCCGCGGCTGTGGCCGGAAGACGTCGACTTGCTGCACGAGATCTGGCTGGCGTTGTGCCAGTCCGGACAATTCGGCTCCAAGCTCCATCATCGCGACGTTGTCGGCGCTGCGCTCCGGCGCTTGAACCAGGATTTAAGCGACACTGAGCGCCAGACGGTGATCGACGAAATCAAACGGGAACTGCGCAAGGAGTGACGGTCAAGTGATCTGCCCGTGGAACGGATCGGCGCCGATCGTGCCGGCCAGCTCCTCGAGATAGCCGGGCGAACTGACGCGCGCCAGTTGCCTGCGGGCCGCGGCCAGGCGGGCGTCGACATCGATCGCGAGAGCAGTCGCGCTGCCGGCGCGGAATTCATCCAGGGCCGCGATGTGACGTTTCCAGAGCGCAATGTCCCGGGCTTGTTTCGTTCGCAAGCGCTCGCGGTACCAGTCGCTGGCCAGCAGCGCCTCGCGTTGAAACATGCCGCGAATTTCAGGGTCGGCGACACCTTTGCCTTCGTAGGAACCGCACGCCATGATGTGCAGCAGGGCCCGCAGCGGAGGGCACGCACCGGCGATGCTGCCGTCCTCGAAGTACTGCTTCGCTATGCGTGTCTGTGTTTCCACGATGGCTTCGACGCCGGCCGCGAATTGCTCCAGGTCCTGCTTCTCCGGGTAGAGGATCTCGCTGGTGAATACAGCGTCCGGCGTTTCAAACATCCGCCCGAGAAAGTGATCCACAAAGCGCGGCGTGATCCGG
>Ga0335071_10007339_pt1 | contig 11336 bp, 10 predicted proteins | sample Lox_Sample_15_FD_206724 | JGI IMG/M metagenome (GOLD analysis project Ga0335071, IMG submission 206724) | Soil microbial communities from Loxahatchee National Wildlife Refuge, Florida, United States - Lox_Sample_1.5 | ecosystem: Environmental > Terrestrial > Soil > Wetlands | place: USA...
TACAAACAAACGTGGCCAACCCGGTGAGCAGATTAAGAGTGAAACCTAGATCTTTGAACAAGGCTAGATCCAGCATTGGGTGAGATACATGCTTCTCGGTCCAAATAAATGCCAGCAAGGCAACCGCGAAAAATGACAAAAGGCTTACTACCGGCGTGGAAAACAAGCCGCGGGTCTGCGTATATGTCATCGCAAGTACAAACGCAAGGCTCGTGATGCCGATCAAAACGGCTCCAACAATATCGAATGTTTCATTTCGATTTTTGGGCTCGAGATTCGGGACATAAATGCGGACGAGGATAAGCGACAGTAGCCCAACGGGTATATTGACGAAGAATATCCAGCGCCAATTGAGCGCGTGCAGAATAAATCCGCCCAGCGCCGGTCCTGCAGCGGCGCCAAGCGAGATCAGGCCGGCGGAAATCCCGATCGCCTTGCCGTGTTCCACGCGCGGCCAGGTTTCAGCAATGATGGCAACCCCGAGCGCCACGATCATCGCGGAGCCAACCGCCTGGAGGAAGCGGAAAGCGATCAGCCAGTAAATCCCGGGGGACAACCCGCAGAGCGTCGAAGCGAGCACAAAGACAATCAGGCCGGCGACAAACACCCGCTTTTTGCCGATCATGTCTCCAAGCCGCCCGGCCATCAGAATCAGGACCGCCAGGCCCATTAGGAACGATAGAACGGCCCATTGGACGACGTGAAACTGCGTATGGAGTTCCGCTGTGAGGCTCGGAAGAGCTACGTTAACTATCGAGCCATCGATCGTGCCCATCAACAATGCACTTCCAACCGCTACCAGGATCAACCATTTGTGCGTGTGCTCTTCAGTCATAGACTGTTCAGTATAGCATCCCTCTCTCCGAGTCAAAGGGCCGCGTGCCGGGAGCGCCGCCGTTCTCGGCGGCAAGCAGTAATAGAGAAAACACATGAAGCGTTAAGTGTAAATTTTGTTCAGAGACTGCAATGCAGAAGCGACTGCCAGCGAGATGATTAATGCCGCATGGTTTTTGCCTCAGTGGCGGGCTGGGAGCGCCGGCGTCCTCGCCGGCTTGTTACAGCCACACAGAAAATCCTCAATAAAATCGGCTCTTTGTGCCTCATCTCTTTGCTTCAGGCCATTTTGAGAAACTCCGGGGTGGCAAAGAGCGGCGTTAAATATTCAAGGCCGATAAACATGCTGTCCAGCGGAGGCAGTTTGCTTAGAGGCGCCAGAGTCCCATATATTCGGGGAAGATAGCGGCGGATCATGAAGCCTGAAGGATCATTCAGGAACATGTCGTACTCGTCCGCTTTCATGTATTCCCCTTCTGAGAAGCAAATTTTCTTCCTGGTATTTTGGGGCTTCATTCCGGAACGTCATTGGCTCATCACCTCTCTACTTTTGTTTCTCGAACTGCTTTGCTTTGATATTGGGGTTTAGCTGGAATTTCTTAATGCGCATATCTTCCACCGTCAGACCGTTGCGCGTTTTGGTGATCTGATGCGGCAGCCAGATGTCGTTGAATCCTTTCTCCGCAATGGGCTTGTATTCGGAGAAGTAGATTTGCACTTCTACCGCTTGGGGTTCTAAGACTTGCTCATTTCCAGTCCTATTCTTGAGTCGAGGTCGAATTCTGTCGATATCCATCTTCGCTGATTTATAAGCAGCCGTTATTGGCCGATGCGATTTCTGGTCCACAGCAAGGCTGATCTCAAGACCGTTTCGAGTCACGATTTTCACGATATCGGCCTTTGTGCCATCGATGTCGCCCTCACCGACATAGCTGAACTCAGTGTGAGATAAATCCGGAAAATGAAGCAGCAGTGCCATTATCAAACACGACAAATCCAATCGCATTGTTTGGTTGTCCGCGCTCCCTTCCGGTTCGGACGCGGATTCATTGATATCGGGTTGTTTTCCGTTGCCTCCTCCCCCACTCGTTGAGCGGTGCCCACCACCGCCTCTGCTGCCCCCCCGACCCATTCCCCCGCCACCGGTCGGTCCGCCAGCCATTATTTCCGAAGGCTGTTTCATTTGCGAATCGGTCCACACGTGATCGCCATTCATGACATCAACCTGAGTAGCTTTCATTGTCTGCACCGGACTCCATTTCATAGTCCTCATGATTTTGTCCGGAAGCAACAGATCCAACTGAACCTCGCCCGAAACCGCAGCGCTTCCCGATCCACTGCGAAAATCGCCTGAGCCCGTGAGACTCCGAACAGCATTCAGCGCTGCATCGCCTCCGAGCGCCGCGCGAGCCTGACTGAGAACTTCTCTTGCGCGCACCTTCGCATCAAGTCCTTCGGGAAAGGAGGCAATTGGGACAAACAACATTAGGGCTATACCAACAAGAATCGGTCGGGCTGTTGTGAGACGCATTGTATCCTATTCTCCTATTTGCTGCCGCACCGTCGCTCAGATGAAATCATTAACGTTTGGAGCCTGCTCTTCCATTGGAAGTTTCAACACGACGAGTGTAAAGTCATCCTGCAGCTCCGGCGTTCCGGTGAAGGCCAGAACTGAGGAATGAATCCGATGGACCAGTTCCCGTGCCCCCATGGCCGAGTTAGTGCGAATTAGCTCCACCAACCGGTCTTTAGAATACTCTTCACCCTCGGTGTTTTCTGCCTCGATGACACCGTCGGTATAAAAAACGAGTATGTCCCCGGGCAACAAATCCATGTTTGCGGTTTCATAGGTCGCTTCGGGAAGCAATCCAACGGGTGGGCCTCCTTGGGTCAACCACAATACGTCATTCCCCGAGCGCAGAATAAAGGGAGGGAAGTGACCGGCATTGGCAAATTGTATTCTTCGGGAAGGCACATCCAGCCAGGTGTAAAAAAGAGTTACATAGTGCGTCTGTTCCGCTACTTCGTACAGTACCTTATTCAGCCTGCCGATGACTTCCTCCATGGTTGCAATTGCATGTGTCTCCATGCGAAGGGCCACTTCAATAGAAGGCATGAAAAGTGCCGCCTCCGCACCTTTGCCCGATACATCCGCAATCACGATGCCAAGATCGCCCTGCGGCAGATGGAAATAATCATAATAGTCTCCTCCCAACTGCCTGGCTGGAGACATCATTCCGAATAATTGGAAAGGTTGAATATCGGGAGAGTTTTTGGGCAGCAACCGCTGCTGAATCTGGGCAGCGTATGTCATTTCCAATGCCAGCTCATTGCGCTGGGCGCGCACGACTTTTTCCAGCCTGCTGCGCTGTCCGGCAAGTTTCGACACAAGGACAGCAACGGTAGTGAAGCCCGTTGTGGTCAAGACGTTCCGATAGAGGATCGGCCAGCCGGCATGCTCATAAGGTCCTAGAAGGTCGTGCAACACAACGCAAATCGCAACCAGAATCAAGGTGACGCGCAGCCGCTGGGTAAGTGCGCTCAGGCTCAAGGGCAGGACGTAGAGATATCCGAGAGAAATCGATACTACGAGGTAATCAGCATAGGCGACACCGGCAATGCCTAACAAAGCGGCAAACAGCCACAGCTGTTCCGTGTGTCTTTCCAGGAGCGAAGGTGCATCCGAAAATAATCCGAGGCTTTCCTGATCAGGGCTTTTCCTGTCGGACATCGTGTAAATATCGGCTCTTTGCCTTGCACCAGCCATCGTTCTTTCTCCCCTAGCATTTATGTATTGCGGACGACCTTTTCTAGGTTTCAGCCTTTCGCAAAAGCACTCGAGGACAGTTATGATTTACGCGCCTCCGTTGATATTGTTTCGGAACGCTTTTCCGCAATAATAAGCAGATCCATCTCAGCCTCTCCATTGTGGAACGACCGCTCATACCGTGGGATTTTCCAAATCGGAGGACCGAATCATCCGCTTCGGCAATTCCGGAAAATGGCAATTCGTCACAGACGGGATATTCCCTTACAAACCACAAGCGAGCGATTTTCTGATCACGGATAGGCCGCTTATCGGAACATTCTGTCCGAGGCCGCCTCAACCTGACAATACGTCGTCCCGAAGCAAATCACGATTGATGGGAATCTCACCAATCAGCATCCGCGCTTGATGAAAGTGGATTGTGGATATCTCAAGCGACCGCTGCGCCGCTTTGACCGCCCGGTCCGCGATCTCGGCTTCTTGGAAGAAGGTGCGCAAACGCCAATAAAAAAGCCACCCAAAAGGTGGCTGTTTATTATGACTTGGTTGCGGGGGAAGGATTTGAACCTTCGACCTTTGGGTTATGAGCCCAACGAGCTACCAGACTGCTCCACCCCGCGATAATAACGGTGGAATTATAGAGAGCGCATCATCGCGAGTCAAGCGAAAGGTCAATAAAATCAAGGATCTCCAAACAAAAACTCGGTCGATCCTCATGCGGATCAAAGCCCGCACACACCTATGTCAGGCCAAGCGGTGTGCGGCTTTCAGCACGGCCAGTGCCTCCGCCGTGACCCACTCGTTATAATGCCTGGAGCTGACTCCGCCCCAACTCACCAGCGACCGCCGACTCCCAATCATTTTTGTCGTGGCCTGTGAATAAGCCTGCTCGGATGGAAATCCGCCGTCCGGCAGGCGTTTGCTTTCCAACAGATCGAGGGCCTCCTTGCAGCGCGGATCGCCGATGAAGCCCGCCTCTGCTATCACCTTCAAACCGGATAGCAGGTCGTAATGCCAGTAGGGAGGATAGTGCAGCTTGAGATAACCCGGTCTGATCGCGCGCCCATTCGAACGCCGCCAGCACAATCGTCGCGAAAGTAGCACCTCCGACGCGTTCCCGGCCGCCACGCATGATTTGTGATTTCCCGTGAGGCGCGCATGGAGCGCCAGCGCGCGAAAAGGGATCCATGTTTCATCGAAGGATGACGTTGTTCCCTTTGCATCAAGGTCGCAGTTCCACCCACCGTCGGGCCACTGATAATCCAGCAAATGCCCGATCAATCGATTCACCCGCGGATCCTCCAACCCCAGCGTCAGGGCGGCAAATATCGCATTCCCGTCCACGGATCCGTGGATGCGAGCGGGACCTTTTTTCGGCTTACGGATCAACCGGGTTTCATACTCTTCCGAAGCGATCCATTCCAGATCCTGATCGTACAGTGGGAAGAGCGCCTTGTCTCCCGGTGGATAGCCAAGGTCGGCCAAAGCTACCAGGACCCAGTGTGCGCCGTAAAACTTTTTGTATGGATGAAAAGGGAGACGCCCGTCAGGACCGCGTTCAGACAAAAGCGTTTTGACGCGCGGCGAACAGCGGATTTCCTCCTGCAGCTTGCGGATTGCCGGAGAGCGAGAAGATTCCCCCAGGATATTCACCCGCGCTTTGTAGCGGATGGACGGCTCGGCAGATTGCAGCAGACGATCGATGACGCTTTCCAAATGCTTTCCTTGCCCCGCTCCTGTCTCGGGTATGGGCGATCGATGAGAACACGTCGGTTAACAGCGCAACTAATCTTTTATGTCGTAGCACCAAAGCGTGCCGAGGTCGCGGATGTAGAGTCGACCGTTGGCAACTACGGGATAGGCCCACGCCTTTTCCATAGCGTCGCGGTGTTTCGGTTGGTCCGGAAGCGTGAATCGGCCCTTTTCGCGGTATCCATCCGGCGTGGCTTCGACGAGAGCCATATCGCCGTTCTCGCCGTGAATGTACAGATCGCCGTCTGCGTATGCAATCGAGCCGCCGCCGATGCTCTCCGCTTGCCATTCCACCTTGCCCGTAAGAAATTCGGCTGCGACCAACCCTTCGTTCGTGGTCCCATAAAGATAGTCGTTCAGCAGAACAGCCCCGCCAACGCTGTACGGCAAACCTCGCGTGTAATACACCTGCTCCGCCGCGACTCCATCGCCTTCAGGCTTCAGCTGAACCAAACCGCCCCCTGTGCGCGAGGCAGACGCATAAACGTACCCGTCACGGGAAATCGGCGTGGGCATATTGGCCGGACCTTTGCCCGGTTCCGCATAACGCCAGAGGAATCGGCCTGTCTTGGCGTCTACTCCCACGACGCCCTTATCAAGAAACTGCACGTATTGCTTGCGTCCGGCGGCGTGAATGACGATCGCCGAAGCGTAGCCCGCAGGATCGCCCCCCGGTACAGCGCTTTTCCAGAGAACCGTTCCGTTCTTCTTGTTTAGCGCAACAATCGTCGCCTGAGCGCCTCCCGGAGTAACCACCAGCGCGTCGCCGTCGATCAACGGTGATTCCGCATATGCCCAGATACCAGGCTGTCCGCCGAATTCCTTGCGAAGGCTTTCCTGCCAGTGCAGTCTTCCGGTGGACGCCTCCATACATACCAGGTCGCCATCCGAACCAAGCGCATACAGCATTCCACCGTCGACGGTTGGCGTGGAGCGCGCCATGGGATAGCTGGGCTTCTGATCTGGATTGCCGACTTTGCCGATGTGTGTCGTCCACAAAGGCTTGCCGTCCTTGACCGACAGGGCTTGTACAAACTCGTCGTCCAATCCCCGATTGCTCAGCAGGAACATCCGCGAACCCACGACGGCGGGTGTCGAATACCCCTCGCCAATATCCTTGACCTGCCAGAGCAGCTTCGGACCGCCGTTGGGCCACTCCTTCAACAGGCCGGTCTCCGTGGAAATGCCGTTGCGCTGCGGACCTCGCCACTGGGGCCAGTCGGCAGCGACTGCAATCAGGAACGTGAGACCTATGCTTGCGGCAACCAATATCAGAAGCCCTTTTTTCATGAGAACCTCCCCGGACAATCGGTGACGGGCCATGCCCTCGCTGTTATCTAACCAGTCGGAAACTCGGTGCATCGCCTTTAGAAGTTATGGCTATTTTAACCTGACACCAATTGCCATTTACAGCTATTTTGCTTTTCTCTGCGCGAATGGCTGGATTCTGCCACCCTGGAATTGCTCGGCTTTTCCGGTGTAGTGCGTCATTGGGCCCTTGACATTTAATCGGTGTGAACCAAATCCACCCAACGGCCTCAAAGGCAAAATTCGCCACGGATTACACTGATTAAAGCATGGGCGGCTGTGCTTTGCGCAAGAAATTATTCCAATCGCAAGCATAGAATATCGCAAACAAGATATTCTGTTGATTTTGTGGAGCTCTGATGTATTTTTATGGAAATTCAAGGCGAGGAACAAGATGAGCAACGATGACAGCGTATACAGAGAGCTACAAAAGCACCTCGACAAAATGCCTGTCGGCTTCCCTGCCACCGAGAGCGGCGTCGAGTTGCGATTGTTGAAAACTCTGTTCACTCCAGAACAGGCGCGAATCGCGACTGGAATGGATTATAAATGCAGGACCGTCGAGCAAATTCTCGCGCAACTCCCAGGTTGCGGATTCTCTGTGGCAGAACTGGAAATCAAGCTGGAGGAAATGGCAGATCGGGGCAATACATTTGCCAAAAAACAGGATGGGGTGAAAGTTTACGCCAACATGCCGCTCGTCGTGGGAATGCTGGAACTTCAGGTCCCCAGGCTATCGCTGAGCATGCTAAAGGACATCGAGGACTATTTTCAGGAGAAATTCGCAGGAGAGTTCCTACGCACGCCGGTAAGGCAAACGCGTGTGATCCCAATCCAGAAAAGCATCACTGCAGGACACCGGACCGGCACGTATGACGAACTGCGGGATCTCATCGAAAAAGCAGAAGGCCGTATTCGCGTTGGAGAATGTATGTGCCGGAAGGGCATGCAAATGGCCAACCACACATGCGCGATCACTACAAGGAAGGAGACCTGCCTGTCGTTCCGGGAATTGGCGGATCTGATGGGAAGGGCCGGATGGGGCAGGCCTATAAGCAAAGAAGAGGCGCTGGAGATCGCCGCCAAAAACGAAGAAGACGGGCTCGTCCTGCAACCGGGCAACGAGCAGGAAATCCAGTTCATATGTTCCTGTTGCGGGGATTGCTGCGGAATCCTGAAGACGGCAAAAGCGATGCCGAAGCCATCCGAGTTTCTGACTACCAACTATTATGCCCAGGTAGATCCGGAGTTCTGCAATGGGTGCAGTGCTTGTGTGGATCGTTGCCAGATGGACGCAGTCGCTGTTGAAAACGACACCGCTGCAATCAATCGCGACCGGTGTATTGGCTGCGGATTATGCGTTTCCACTTGCGCCGTAGAAGCCATTGAGCTGAAGAATAAGCCCAAAGAGCACATTCCCCCCAAGGACATGGAAGCTCTTTTGGAAACCATCATGGCCCATAAATAAATCGGGAGTAAGGTCTGGACAATTTAGTTTTCCAGACCCGATCCCAATTACTCCTGCGCATTGTTATGGCGGCCGGCGGGCCACCACGCCTGCTGGTCGAAATCGGGATATCGGAAGGCCCGGATACGGGCTTGTGTCGATGGAGCGATCAGAAATTCCTGAAAAGATTTGGCGCCTTGCGCATTCACACCTGCCACTTTCGCCGGATTGACGATTATGGACACCATCATCCGTTGAAAAATGGGGTCCCCTACTACCAGCGGCACAAGCTCAACCGGTCCCTGGCGCTTCAGCCTCAAGAACGGTGGTAACCCCCAAAGCACATATGCGCCCTTCTGCGCCGCGTCCTGGGCTGCCTTTTTGCCTTCCGACTTGAGGTTTAGATACCAGCTCCCTTTTTCCTGAACGCCGGCGCTCGTCCACAAAATTTCTTCCAGGTATTTTGCTCCCGCACCGTCATTCACCAGAAATGGGGACTTGGTTGCCGCGATGCGGCGGAAGGCTTCCGCAGCATCGGTCAGCCCGCGCACATGCGCCGGATCTGACGGCGGTCCCAGCAACGCCATCTGATTTGCAAAAACGGGATGCGGCCACAATCCGAGCCCCGCGGTGACGAACGGCTCGACGCCCTCGTGCCCATAATGGGAAATGACGAGGTCGGCCTTCCCTTCCCGTCCTGGCCCAAAGGGGTCACTGCCGGCGTAAACGATTTCTGCTCGCAGGCCCGTCTGTTTCTGAAAATCCGGCAGCAGTGGCCGAAGCAGCTCATCCGGCACATTGACCAGGGCAAGACGAACTGTTCCGCCTTCCGGCAAGGCCCAGTTTGAGGTGTATGCTAATGTCGAAATAAGCAAAACCAGCAGGATAAAATATTTCGTTCCTAGTTTCATCGTTTCATCCACGTAAAAAAATTCCTATGCCGCGTGGGGATAAAGATCGAGCATGTGCCCCAATTTCCCGATCCTCTTATTTCCCAGGTAATAATCTTCGCCGACCAGGACAAGACCGGGCGGTCCATCCTCTTTTTTTCGCGGCGGCATGGGCGGGAAGCCGGAGAATTCGGGAAGCTGATCCTGCAGATTCTTCGCTTTGCCAATATTCAGCATTGGGAAATCGCCGAAGGTGATTCCCAAAGAGCCGTAATACTGCTTCATTTCTTCGGGCAACGAGGAATTGGGATCTTTCGTCACAATTATGACAACGTGTACAGACAGGAGATTTCGACGTTCCTCGGGAAAAGATTGAATGACTTTCACAAGATTATCGAGACTCTTTGCCCTGCCTGCGATCGGATCGAAATTCTTGTGGAAATTGTCCATGCTGACGAAGGTTTTCAAAGGAGTGTCCGCATGGTCCAGATAGCGCTGGAAAAACTCGCGGCATTTGTTGTAGTCGTCGAAATAGCTTCCGTTGGTGTTATAGGTGGGCAGCGTCCCACCATTGGCGGAAGCGATCAGGATATCCACCAGATCCTTGCCATCCTCCATCCACAGCGTTGGTTCACCACCGGTGTAGTTCATGTTCCAGTAAGAGTTCTTCAGCCTGCCGCAATCCCGAACCGCAGTTATGACCTGATCCCATGTCAGGCGGTAGCCCGGGCGAATAATGTGATCCTCCGCATCCCCGACGTAAATGTATCCGCAATGCTCGCAGCTGAAGTTGCACTTATGAAGCAGTGAAATCCCCATTATATGGGTCGGCATTTTTTGATCGGCCACAGGCGTCTCCCTTTGGAATTTCGGTGAGAGGCACCATAACATCTAAATTCCCCGGAGCGCAACTCCAACATTTGCTACGAACACTCCAACATTTGCCCGCACTGTGATGACGGAGTTGCATTACGGCGCCTGTCACCGAAGTTCCACTTCAATGAGGGTACCGGCTTCTTTTCCCTTATTGGTCAGTGTGTGCGTCACTTTCTCGGCGATCCAATGAAAGTCGCCCGCCTTGACCGGGTGCTCCATGGTTGCGCCGTCGGGCGATGTCATCGAGAGTTGCATCGGAGAGGCCGCGATGATGAGATAGGGACGGGAGTGGGCATGTTCCGGCGTCGAGGCTCCCGGAATAAGCTCCCACTTGTAAACGCGGAAGGCCTTGTTCTCAGCCGCCGGGACAGCAATCGGTTCAGTCGCGGGGCCTTCAGGCCGGCTCAGAAGCTCAATATCGAGCGCTTCAAAGATCGCTTTGCCCACGTTTGTCATCCTGTGGGTGAATGGCCGTTTGTCGTAATCCTGCAATGAAACGCTGCCGGCAATTACGGACAAAATCTGCGCCGTTTTTTTGCCCGGCACATCCTCCTTCACCGTAGCTTCCGACAAATTCACCGCCACTCGGGCGCGTGCATGACTGTGAAGCAGAGTGCTCTCTCCTGGCGGGAGCGCCGCGCGAATCACTTCGACAAATTCATTTCTAAAAACGACTTTATGTGCGGGCTCCAGATCCACCGGGATGACAGCTTCCTTGGCAAAAGCCAGCCCGAAGAATAAATACACAACGGCGAAAATCAGTTTCCTCACATCGTCACCCTAAAAGTTGGTTGCAGGTTACAGGTTACAGGCCAAAGGCTTCAACCTGCAACTTGAAACCTGCAACCGGATGGGTGTTACGACTTCCCTTTCCCCGAAATCATTTGTTTGGGAATTTGGGGACGACGTGACTATGATCCTCTTATTGCCGGTGAAATGCTTTCGAAGTTCAGAGTGAGAAACGGAGCAGCACGATGGATTCATTTTTAAGAGCGGCTATTGAAGAAGCGGAAGCGGGACTCGCCGAAGGAGGGATTCCCATCGGCTCCGTGCTTGTCATCGATAACAAGATTGTCGGCCGGGGACACAATCGAAGGATTCAGTGCGGCAGCGCAATTTTGCATGCCGAAATGGACTGCCTTGAAAATGCAGGACGATTGACGGCCGTAAATTATCGGCGTGCCGTTTTGTATTCGACGCTCTCCCCCTGCGATATGTGCAGCGGGGCCGTGTTGCTATATAAAATTCCGAAGGTCGTCATCGGGGAGAACAGGACATTCCGGGGTCCGGAAGATCATCTACGCTCGCGCGGCGTGGATTTGGAAATCATTCAAGACAAGGACTGTATTCGCCTGATGCAGGAGTTCATCAAGGCCAGACCGGACCTTTGGAACGAAGATATCGGCAATTAAGTAGCTTCCAGCAGGTTAGATCATGAGCCGCTGAAAGCGGCTTAAGCAAT
>Ga0335071_10007340_pt1 | contig 11335 bp, 8 predicted proteins | sample Lox_Sample_15_FD_206724 | JGI IMG/M metagenome (GOLD analysis project Ga0335071, IMG submission 206724) | Soil microbial communities from Loxahatchee National Wildlife Refuge, Florida, United States - Lox_Sample_1.5 | ecosystem: Environmental > Terrestrial > Soil > Wetlands | place: USA: Florida...
CGGCGCATCGGCGCCGCCATGATGCACGAGATGGCGAAGGAGCTCATGGAATCGCAGGGGCTCAAGCGGGAGGACGTGCGCCATTTCGTTCTCCATTCGGCGGGCCGGCGCGTGATCGAGCAGGCGCGCGTGCTCCTGGGGCTCGAGGCCGCGGACGTCGCCGCCTCGCGCCACGTGCTGCGCCACTTCGGCAACATGTCGTCGGCGACCGTCCTGTTCGTGCTGGAGGAGACGCTGCGCTCGGGCCGCCCGGTCGCGGGCGACTGGGGGCTGATGATCGCGCTGGGGCCGGGCTTCGCGGCCGAGGGCGCCCTCCTCCGGTGGTGAGATGCTGCTGGTAGCGCCGCTCGCGCGCGATCACCGCGCGGTCGAGCTGATCGACCGGCCCGCTCCCTTCGAGGAGGTCGCCGGGTGCCTCGACACCATCACGCGGGTCAACGGTCTCTTCGGCGGCCGCTGGGTGACGCTGCGCCACTTCCGCCGGCTCGTGCGAGCGCTGCCCAAGGACCGGCCCGTCACCGTGCTCGACGTGGGCGCGGGCGCGGCCGACATCCCGGTGGCCCTGGTACGCTGGGCCCGCCGTGAGGGCCGCGCGCTCCGGATCCTCGCGCTCGATCACGGAAGCTCGACGCTCCAGTACGCGCGCGCACACACCGCGGACTACCCCGAGATCACGCTCGTCCAGGGCGATGCCCTCGACCTGCCCGTGCGGCCGGAGACCGTGGACATCGTCATCTCCGCGATGACCCTCCATCATCTGGCGCCGGAGGAGGCGATTCGCTATCTGGGCGAGCTTGACGCGGCCGCCAGGCGCGCCTGGATCGTGAACGATCTCGTCCGGGGCCGGGCCGCCCACGCGCTGGTGTGGCTGCTCACCCGTGTCGTCACACGGAACCGGATGGCGCGGCACGACGGCCCCCTGTCCATCCTCCGCGCCTACACGCCGCGCGAACTCGCCGCCCTCTGTCGAGAGGCGGGCCTCTCGGGCGTGCGCGTGGTCCATCATCGGTCGCTGATCCGGCAGTGTGCGATGCGGGCGAAGCCGTGACCTCTGTCGATGTGGTGGTGGTCGGGGCGGGGCCCGCGGGTGCGGCGACGGCGATCCTGCTCGCCGAGCGCGGCTGGTCGGTGAGCCTGCTCGACAAGGCGACTTTTCCCCGCCCCAAGATCTGCGGGGAGTATCTCTCGCCGGAAGCCGCACGGATCCTGGACAGGCTGGGCGTGCTCAAGGCGGTGGACCAGGCGGGCGCCCGGGCGCTCCGCGGCATGAAGATCGTGGCGCCGGACGGCACCACGCTCGACGGGCTCTATCCCGTCTCGGGCCCGTGGCGCGGCTACCGCGACCATGCGCTGGCCTTCCCCCGCGAAGCGCTCGACCGCATCCTGGTCGATCGCGCGAAGGGACTACCCGTCGACGTCCGCGAGCGCCATCGCGTCACCGCCCTCCTGCAGGGGGCCGGCGGCGTGGGGGGCGTGCGCGCCCAGGACGAGGACGGGCGCGAGATGGACATTCCGGCGCGTCTGGTGGTCGGAGCGGATGGGCGCGCGTCGGTCGTGGCGTCGAGCCTGGGGCTCGTCCGGCCCCATCGGCTGCGCCGCATGGCGCTCATCCAGCACGTCAGCGGGCTCGACGGCGTCGAGGACCGCGGGGAGATCTACGTCGACCCTCCCGACTACGCCATCCTGAATCCCGTGGCCCCCGGGCTCGTGAACCTGGGGCTCGTGGTGCCGCTCGGCCACGCGCGGCCGTTCGCGCGACGGCTCGACGCCTTCTTCGAGGCCCGCCTGCGCCAGCTCCGCCACCTGGCCCCGCGTCTCCGAGGCAAGAAAGCGGAGGGGCGCCTGATGGCCATGGGTCCGCTCGCCTATCGCGTGGAGGAGCCGCATACGGCCGGCGTGATGCTCGCCGGCGACGCGGCCGGCTTCTACGATCCGTTCACGGGCGAGGGAGTCTTCACCGCGCTCAGATCGGCGGAGCTCCTCACGGAGACTGCGCACGCAGCCCTTGGCCGCGACGATCTCTCCGCCCGGGCCCTCGCCGTCTACGCCGCTCGGCGCCGCGCCGAGTTCGCGGCCAAGTCGCGCGTGACCCGCGCCATCCAGCTCCTGATCGCCCGGCGCGGGCTGGCCAGCCTCGCCGCGCGCACGCTCGCCCGGCGCCCGGCGCTCCTCGGCACACTCATGGGCGTCATCGGCGACTTCGTGCCGCCCGCGGAGCTCCTGACCCCCGCCCTCTTCCGGCGCGCCTGATCCCCGCGCCGGTTGACAGGTCCCGCCCGGCGTGTCACCCTGCGATTCGACGTTTCGACCGTCGTTCATCTATGCGAACATTCTCGATCGCGCCGCGCTCCGTCGACGCCCCGCCCAAGGCCCACGGCCGCGACGCGGGTCCGCGGGCGCTCGGCCGGGCCCTCGAGGTCCTCGAAGCCCTTGCCCGGCGCCGCGATGGCGCGACCCTGTCCGCTCTCTCGCAACGGCTCGGATCGCCGAAGAGCAGCCTCCTCTACCTCCTCCGGCCGATGACCAGGCTTGGATATCTCGTGCGGAACCCGGACGGCCGCTACCGCCTGGGGCCGGCCACCTTCACCCTGGCCATGGCGGCACTGGCGAACCGCGAGCTTCCCGAGCTGGCGCGGCCCTTCCTGGAGGACCTGGTCGCCAAGAGCGGCGAGACGGCGCTCCTGGCCACCATGGCCGGCGATGCCACGGCCGCCGTCTACATCGACAAGGTCGAGAGCCAGAATCCCATCCGCTACACCGCGCGCATCGGCGAGCGCCGACCGCTCTACTGCTCGGCGATCGGCAAGCTGCTCCTCGCGTATCTCGAGCCCGCCCGCCGCCAGGAGTACCTCCGGAAGACGCGGCTCAAGGCCTTCACCCCTCAGACCCCGGTCACCCGGTCGGCTCTGCGCGGCGCCCTCGACGAGATCCGGAGCCATGGCCTGTCCGTCTCGGTGGACGAGATCTCCGAAGGTGCCGCCGGCATCGCCGCGCCCGTGTTCGACCGTCACGGGGTCGTGATGGCGGGGCTCGTCCTCGGCGCCACCAGCCAGCGGGTGCGAGCCGAGGAGCCGCGGCTGGCCGCGCTGGTCGTCGGCGGCGCGCGCGACCTCTCCCGCATCATGGGCTATGGAGGGGAGTTCCCCGCCTTCGACGCGAAGTGGTCCACCCGCGCCTAGGGACCCTCACCCGTTTTTGACAGGCTCGCCGGTTCTTCGGCCGTAGACTGCGGCCGATGAGCCTCGGCAGGTGGTGGCGGCAGCGCCGGGCGCGCCTCACGCAGCTGTGGGCCGTGGGGCTCGTGGCCGCCGGCGTCGTCACCGGCGCCTCGGCGATGGGCTACCTCGAGTCCCTGCAGGCCCGCGCCCTCGACCTCCTCATCTACCTCCAGAGCCCCCGGCAGCCCTCCGGCCTCGTCATCGTCGCCGTCGATGACGCGGCCTTCGAGGCGCTCGGGCGCCGCCAGCCGCTGCCCCGCGACTACCTGGCGCGCGTCCTTCGCGGCGTGACGCGGGCCGGAGCCGCGGTGGTCGGCATGGACATCTCGCTCCGATCGCCGAGCGCGCCGGAGGACGATCGCGCCCTCGCTGCGGCCATCGCCGACCTGGCGGCGCGGGGCGATCGCCGTCTGGTCGTGGCCGGCGCCGCGCTGCCCGCCACGGGACCTCTGGCCGATCCCGCCCTCCGGCGCGTCGTGGTGACGAGCGCTCCCGACGTCCCCGTGGACGGCGACGCCGTCGTGCGCCGGGCCGCGCTGCGGGTAGGCGGCGCTCCGACGTTCGCCGCCGCGGTCGCCAACGTCCCCGCGTCCGATCCCAACGCCGTGTACCGGATCAACTTCATCGGCCCCTCCGGCAGCTTTCTCACGATCCCGTCGGATGCCGTGGCCGCCATCGGGGACGCGGGTGTCGACGTCGCGGGGGACAATCCGCTTCGCGGCCGCACCGTGCTCGTGGGCGGCACCTTCGCCGACGGCCGCGACATGCACCGCACACCCTACGGGTTCATGCCAGGCGTGGAGATCCAGGCGAACATCGTCCACATGCTGGCGACGGGCAGCTTCGTGCGGCCGGCCGGCTGGCTCGCCGGCTTCGCCGTCCAGCTCGTGGCGGTCTTCGCGGCCGCTATCCTGATGGTGGCGCTCCGCCCGCTGTGGGGCACGGTGGTGTGCCTGGCGGGCGCGCTGCTCCTGGGCGTCCCCGCGAGCTACCTCGCCTTCAGCCGCGGCGGGTACTGGATGGACTTCCTGCTGCCGGTGGCGGTGACCTCGCTCTTGGGCGTAGGCGCCGACATTCTCTCGAAGCGCCGGCTGCGGGATGCGCTGGGCCGTTATGTCAGCCCCGAGGTGGCGGCGCGGGTGGAGCGCAATCCGGGCGATCTCGAAGGCGAGCGCCGGCAGGTCTCGATCCTCTTCACCGACCTGCGCGGGTTCACCACGCTGTCGGAGCGCATGGCGCCCGAGCAGATGGCGGCACGGCTGACGGAGTACTTCGACGCCATGACCTCCGCCATCTTCGTCCGGCGCGGCATGGTCAACGACTTCATCGGCGACGCCATCCTCGCGGTCTTCGGCGCCCCCCTCGACGACCCGGATCACGCCGAGCACGCCGTGCTGAGCGCCCTCACGATGATCCAGACCCTGACCAGGCTGAACGAGCGCTGGTCAGCGGAAGGGCTGCCGCCGCTCCGCATGGGCGTGGGGATCCACACCGGCGAGGTCTTTGCCGGGAATGTGGGCCGCGCCGGCAAGGTGAAGTACGCTGTGGTCGGCGACACGGTCAATCTCGCTTCCCGGGTGGAAGGCTTGAACAAGGAGCTGGGAACGACGATGCTGATCACGGAGGCGGCCTTCCGCGCGGCCCGTCTGGACCTCGACGTCAAGGACCGCGGGCCGGTCAGCGTCAAGGGGCGGGAGGAGCCGGTGAGGGTCTACGAGGTGATCGGGCTTCCTCCCATGACCGGGCCGGAGGGACCGAAGACATGACGACGATGAAGGGGCGCGCGGCGCTGGCCGCTTTCCTGCTCGTGGGATGGGCGGCCGGGGCTCATGCCGCGGACCCCGTGGGCGTGCTGACGGAGATTCGCGCCGAGCGCGGGCACGTCGAGGTGAAGCGGGCAGGGGAATCGCAATGGACGGCGGCCCAGCCGCTCCTCGCGCTGCGCCCCGGCGACCAGCTCCGCGTGACGGGCGAGGCGCGCGCCGCCCTGGTCTTCACGGGCGGCCGTGGCGCGCAGGCCGTGTCGGCGAGCAACTCGCCGTTCACGGTGCCGCCGCCGGCCACCGCGGCCGCCGGCGACAAGGTGAAGGGCCTCGTGGGCAGCGTCACCGACTTCCTCTCCGGCAAGCAGAAGGACCTTGCCTATCTGCCGCTCTCCGTGCGCAGCGTGCACCCGCCGCGGGTCGCGCAGCTCCAGCCGCGCGCCACGAAGGTGCTCTCCGGCACCGTCGTCTTCGAGTGGAGCGGCTCGGACACGCTGCGCTACAAGGTGCGTGTGGCGGGCCCGCAGGGCCAGCTCTGGGAGAAGGGCGAGCTGCCCCGCAAGCCGCTCCCATATCCGGCGTCGGCGCCCGCTCTCGAGCCGGGCGTGCGCTACACGTGGCAGCTCGAGGCGACGGGTCAGGCGCCGCAGGAGACGGAGTTCCAGATCCTGCCCGCGGCCGACGCGGCGCGGGTGCGCGAGTCGCTCGACCTCCTGACGCCCGCGACGCTGCCGGGCTATCCGGCGTCGAGCGTTGCGCTCATGCGCGCCGGCTACATGCTCAGGGACGGGCTCTACGCCGACGCCCGGCGGGAGCTCCTCACCGCGCTCGCGGCCGACCCCGATGAGCCGACGCTCCATCTCCTGCTCGGCCAGGTCTACGACGCGGTCGGCCTCGGCGCGCTGGCCCGGCGCGAGTTCATCGAAGCTCGGGACCTCTCCAAGTCGTCAAGCGTCAAATAGCGGCAGGGGGAGAGCGTTGCGGGGGGTGAGGTTCGGAGGAGGGAGCGTGAGCTCCCCTCCGAGCTCTATCTAGCGGGAGCGGGCGCCGCGCCGGCGGCGCGGAGTCGGCGCGGCGGAGGCGTCCTTCTCCGCCGTCGCAGGGGTGACCGAGGCGAGCAGTGGCACGCTTGCCTCTCGCAGCGGTCGGTTCACGTGATCGCGGATCCACTTGCCGTCCCACCACTCGAGCGGTGTCACCGACACGCCATTGATCAGCACCTCGTAGTGCAGGTGGTCCCCGAGCGCGAGCCCCGTGCTCCCGCTCCGCCCGAGCTCCTGCTCCTTCGCCACCTGGTCGCCTTCCTTCACCTCGATGGACGAGAGATGCCCGTAGAGCGTCTGCAGGCCGAGGCCGTGGTCCACCACGACGGCATTGCCGTAGATGGACAGCGGCCCGGCGTGGACGACGACGCCCGAGTTGGCGGCAGGGACGGGTCCGTGACGGGTGGCCGCCAGGTCGTAGCCGAAGTGGATCTGGGTGTCCACGTCCTGCCCGTGATAGCGGTAGGTCCGCGTCTCGGCGAAGTTCGAGAACACCTTGGTGTTGCGCGGCTGGACGAAGGCGCCGTCCCAGAGCGGCTTCGGCTGCGTCTTGGCCGCCAGCACGCGCTTGGTCTCCTCCGCCTGCTTGCGCTTGTCCCGGTTGACGGTGAGGAAGGCCTGGAGCAGCTCGCCCTGCGGGATCGCGCCGCCGCGTTCGGGCAGGAGCTCGGGGAGCTTGCGCTCGAGGAAGTCGTCCTTGATCTCGATGGTGTCGGTCTTGAAGCGGCGCGGCTTGACCTCGATGGACACGGCCCGCGTGACGGTGTTGCCCGCCTCGTCCTGCGCAACCGCGGTGAGCGGCGCTCCCTCGTAGTTCCAGGGCAGGGCCACCAGATCCACGAAGAAATTGGAATCGGGTGCGCCCGCCGGATAGGCCGGGAAGGCGAGGGTGCCCACGTTGACCGCGACGCGGGAGGCGCCCTTGGAGCGCAGCACCACGAGGCCGCCGCCGCCCTGGGCCCAGTAGCGGGTGGCGCCGATGATCTCGAGCGACGGCGGAGTGAAATCGAGCGTGACCTGGGTGGTGAGGATGGGCCGGTCGTCCACGCGGATCGGGCGCCAGAACGTGTCGCGCGCCAGCACCTCGAGGGTGGCCGCGCCCTCGCGCAGCCCGAGCGTCCCGCCGGCGATCTGGAGCGCCACGCGCTGCTCCTTCGCCGGCGATCCCGTGAAGGCCTGCTGGAGCACCACGACCTTGGCGGAGCCCTGGCGCAGCCGGATCTCCACCGAGCTCACGCTGCCGCGGGCGGCGCGGAGGTCCACCGCGAGCGGCGTCTTGGCGCCGATCCACTTCGGCTCCGGATCGAAGGCGGCGCGGACGCCGGACACGCTCTGGCGCCACGCGAGATATCCCAAGGCGCCGACGACGAGCAGGGTGGGAATGACGATGATCGTGAACCAGAAGCGGAAAGCAGAGCGAGCCACGGGCCCATCATAGCAAGGCCCCTCGCTCGGACCGCAGGAATGTGCTAGCAGAGGAGCATGCGCACCCTCGGTCGCCGGCTGGCGGCGACGGGATTCCTCGCCAGCTCGGCGCTGCACCTTCTCACGTTCACGCCGTGGGGCGCCAGGGCCGGCGAGCGGGCCGTGTGGGCGCTGGGCGCCCTCGCATTCCTCCTCGCGCTGGCCATGGTGGCCTCGCTCCGGCGCGCCCCGGGGACGGGCCGCGGCCGGGTGGGCCGCCTCGCCGTGCTCGACTGGCGCGCGCTTGTCCGCCTGGTGCCGCCGGGGCTGCGTTTCCTGATCGTGGGCGCCGCGCTCTACGCGTGGATGAACTTCGCGCTCTGCCTGCTGCTCGACGTGCCCCCGGCGGAGCACGCCGCGATCACGATCCGCATGGCCACCGGCCATCTCCTCTTCTTCTTCCTCGTGCCGCTCGTCTTCTTCCGCTTCGTGGCGCCCGGGCTCGAGGCGGCGCATGAGGCCGAAGAGGCCGCGCGTCCTTGACACCCCAGAGGCCTTCCGCTAGAGTGTTGCGGGTTTTGCGACCGAGAGGTGTTGCGGGTTTGCGACAGAAAGCACAATGTCACGACTCGTCTGGCTGATCCCGCTCTTCCCGCTCGTGGGCGCGCTCGCCAACGCGCTCTTCGGGCGGCGCACCGGACACGCCGCGCACTGGATCGCCGTTCCCGCGCTCCTCCTCTCCTTCATCACCTCGTGCTTCGTCTTCTCGCGCGTCTCCCACGGCGAGACGTACGTGGGCCAGCTCTTCCCCTGGGTCGTGGCGGGCAGCTTCCAGACCTCCGTGCTCGCGCAGGTGGACCAGCTCACCGCCGTCATGCTGCTCGTGGTCACCGGCGTCGGCTTCCTCATCCACCTGTACTCGGTCGGCTACATGCACGAGGACGCCGACTTCGCGCGCTTCTTCACCTACCTGAACCTCTTCGTGTTCTCGATGGTCATGCTGGTGCTCGCGGGCGACTTCCTCCTCCTCTACGTGTTCTGGGAGGCGGTGGGTCTCTGCTCGTACCTGCTCATTGGCTTCTGGTACCAGAAGCAGTCGGCCACGGACGCGGGCAAGAAGGCCTTCATCGTCAACCGCGTGGGCGATTTCGGCTTCGGCCTGGGCATCATGCTCATCTGGACCACCTTCGGCACGCTCAACTACGCCGAGGTCTTCGGCAAGGCGACCGACGCCGTCAGCACCGGCACCTATCTGGCCATCGCGCTGCTGCTCTTCACGGGGGCCTGCGGCAAGTCCGCCCAGCTGCCCCTCTTCACCTGGCTGCCCGACGCCATGGAAGGCCCCACGCCCGTGTCCGCGCTGATCCACGCCGCCACCATGGTGACGGCGGGCGTCTACATGGTCGCGCGCTGCCACAAGCTCTTCGAGATGGCGCCCCTGTCGCTGGAGATCGTGGCCTGGGTCGGCGGCATCACGGCCTTCTTCGCGGCCACCATCGGCCTCGCCCAGACCGACATCAAGCGGGTGCTCGCGTACTCGACCATCAGCCAGCTCGGCTACATGTTCGTCGGGGTGGGCGTGGGCGCGTACGCGGCGGGCATCTTCCATCTCGTCACCCACGCGTTCTTCAAGGCCCTGCTCTTCCTCGGGGCGGGGAGCGTCATCCACGGCCTGAACGGCGAGCAGGACCTGCGCAAGATGGGCGGCATCGCCCCGCGCATGCTCGTGACGACCGTCACCTTCCTGGTGGGCGCGGTGGGCCTGGCCGGCCTGCCGCCCTTCGCGGGCTTCTTCTCCAAGGACGAGATCCTCGTCGCCACCTTCCACCACGAGGGCCACCGGCTGCTCTGGCTCATCCTCCTCGTGGGCGTGTTCCTCACCGCGCTCTATACCGCGCGCCTCGTCCTGCTCGCCTTCTTCGGGCGGCCGCGCATGTCGAAGGAGCAGGCGCACCACATCCACGAGTCGCCCGCGGTGATGACGATCCCGCTGGCCGTGCTGGCTGCGCTCACGGTCATCGCGGGCATCGTGGGCGTGCCCTCGGAGCACGGCACGAGCTTCGCGCGCTTCCTCGCTCCCGTGCTCCCCGTGGCCGAGGAGGGGCACGGCGGGCTGACCTCCCTGGCCCTCGCCGCCATCTCGGTGGTGGCGGCGCTGGCGGGCGTCTTCGTGGCGTGGCTGGTGTACGGGCGCGGCCAGGTCGACGTGGAGCGGGTCGGGGTGGCGGCCAATCCGATCCACAAGCTGCTCCTCCACAAGTACTACGTGGACGAGATCTACGACGCGATCTTCGTCAGGCCGCTGTACCGCCTCTTCCTCTGGTGCGCGCAGGTCTTCGACGTGAAGGTGATCGACGGGCTGGTCAACGGGGTAGCCTCGACGGTGATCGCCTGGGCGCTGGCCCTCCGGCGCCTCCAGACGGGCTTCGTGATGAACTACGCGCTCGGCATGCTGCTGGGCGCCGTCGCCCTCGTGGCCTTCCTGCTCGCGGCTCGCCCATGAGCAGGGCCCTGTCCCTCGTGACGTTCGTGCCGTTGCTGGGCGCGCTTGTCGTGTTCCTCCTGCCCCGGCGGGCGGACGGGCTCATCAAGGTGACCGCGCTCGTGACGAGCCTGGTCACGTTCCTGATCTCGGTGCCGCTCTTCACGGGCTTCGACGCTGCCGTGTCCGACTACCAGTTCGTGGAGCAGCGGGCCTGGATGCCATCCTTCGGGATCAGCTACCACGTGGGCGTGGACGGGATCAGCCTGCTCCTCGTCCTCCTCACGACGTTCCTCATGCCGCTCACGCTGCTCGCGTCGTGGCACTCGGTGGAGCGGCGGTGGAAAGAGTTCGCCATCACCATGCTCCTGCTCGAGACGGGGATGCTGGGCGTCTTCGTGGCGCTCGATCTCTTCCTCTTCTACATCTTCTGGGAGGCCATGCTGATCCCGATGTACCTCATCATCGGGATCTGGGGCGGGCCCAACCGCGTGTACGCCGCCGTCAAGTTCGTCCTCTACACGCTGGTGGGCTCGCTCCTCATGCTGGTGGCCATCCTCGCCCTCTACTTCCAGCACGGCGCGGCCACCGGCGTCTACACGTACGACCTCCCGGTGATCGCCCGCTGGGTGCTGCCGGGCGGGATGGGCCAGAGCCTCCTCTTCCTGGCTTTCGCGCTCGCCTTCGCCATCAAGGTGCCGATGTGGCCCTTCCACACGTGGCTGCCCGACGCGCACGTCGAGGCGCCCACCCCGGGCAGCGTCATCCTGGCCGGCGTGCTCCTGAAGATGGGCACGTACGGATTCCTGCGCTTCTGCCTGCCCCTCTTCCCGCAGGCGGCGATCGCGTTCGCGCCGTGGATGTTCGGCCTGGCCGTCGTCGGCATCCTCTACGGGGCCTGGGTGTCGACCGTGCAGGCCGACATCAAGAAGCTCGTGGCGTACTCGAGCGTCTCCCACCTGGGCTTCGTGGTGCTGGGGCTCTTCACGCTCAACCAGCAGGGCATGGTGGGCGGCCTCATCCAGATGATCAACCACGGGCTGTCCACCGGCGCGCTCTTCCTCATCGTGGGCATGCTCTACGAGCGGCGCCACACGCGGCTCATCGCCGATTTCGGCGGGCTCTGGCAGATCGTGCCCGCGCTCTCCGTCATCTTCCTTGTCGTCACGTTCTCCTCCGTCGGGCTGCCGGGGCTGAACGGCTTCGTGGGGGAGTTCCTGATCCTGGTGGGCGCATTCCAGGTCAGCCGCCCCCTGGCCGTCATCGCCACGACCGGGATCATCTTCGCCGCCGTCTACATGCTCTGGATGTACCAGCGGGTGATCTTCGGTGAGGTGACCCGGGAGGAGAACCGGCGGCTCCTGGACCTCTCGGCCCGCGAGTGGACGATCCTCGTGCCCGTGCTGGCCTTCATGTTCTGGATCG
>Ga0335071_10007341_pt1 | contig 11335 bp, 8 predicted proteins | sample Lox_Sample_15_FD_206724 | JGI IMG/M metagenome (GOLD analysis project Ga0335071, IMG submission 206724) | Soil microbial communities from Loxahatchee National Wildlife Refuge, Florida, United States - Lox_Sample_1.5 | ecosystem: Environmental > Terrestrial > Soil > Wetlands | place: USA: Florida...
TTGGACGACGATCGAATCACGCTTAAGCAACTGGGCATGTGATCGTCGTCTCGGATTCGTCTCCGCTGATCACACTCGCTCGTGCCGGCCAACTCAACCTTCTCCAAGAACAGTTCAGCCGAGTACCAACTGGCTAATCACGCTCAGCCCGTTGTGGTCCGATTCTCGCGGAGAGGCGGGATCGTCTGGGGAATTAGTTGCTTAGCAGGACCAGAGGGAAGAAGCCGCCCGGGCAGTCGGGGCGGCTTTTCTATTTGTGAAGCGATATACTTCGCGCATGGGTCGTGGGAACTTCGCGATCAGTTGTCCGGCGGTATTGGTTGTAGGGTTGTTGATCGCCGTCGCGCCGCTTTTTGCGCAAACGGGCCGCGTTCGCATTCGCGTGACGGATTTTGTCGACGGCAGCGTACCTACAGCGGAAGCTTCTCTGCTTGGTCCCAATGGTAAAACGCAGCGCACGGAACCAGCGGACGCCGCAGGCGAGATTCTGTGGACAGATCTCCCCCTTGGCGATTCGGTGATAGTGGTCAGCGCACCAGGCTACAGGCCCCGGCGCCTCACCGTGACGAGTCGAAATGACAGGGAGCTTTTGGTTGAGGTACGGTTCGATATCGGATCCATGGAAGAAGAAGAGGTGATCGTTTCACCTGGAGTGCCGTTACCAGCTACCCAAAGTTTGGACTCGTCGTCAAGTTCGGAATCGCCACAACCAAAACGCCCGAAGCGTCGATGGTGGCAGATTCACTTCTAATCAGCGCGTTGTGGTCACACCCGATGGATGATTGAAATCCGGATACGGCGGGCGGTGCGGCTCGGGCGGAGGCTGCTTCTTCAGCGAGTCCAGGGCGATCGCGACCGCGCGCTCGAGTTGGGCGTCGTGGCCGCTGGCGACGGACTTGGGATCGAGATCCACTTCGACGTCAGGAGCGACACCGGTGTTCTCGGCGATCCATTCGCCGGTCGGGCTGAAGATGCGGACGTTGGGCGCGGTGATCGTTCCGCCATCCATCAACGTCGGGAAGCCGAGAACGCCGATCAGGCCGCCCCAGGTGCGCTTGCCGACCAGCGGCCCGGTCTTGGTGTAGCGGAACATCCAGGGCATCATGTCGCCGCCGGAGCCGGCGAATTCGTTGACGATCATGACCTTCGGTCCGAGGATGGCGCCGGCGGGACTCTTCTGGATGGCGCCGTAGCGAAATACGTTGTAGGAGAGAAGCGGGCGATCCAGCACGTCGATGACGTAGTCGGCCACCTGGCCGCCGCCGTTGAAGCGCTCGTCGAGGATCACGCCCTGCTTGTCCACCTGGGCGAAGAAGTAGCGATTGAAGCTGGTGAGGCCGGCCTCGCCCGTATCGGGCATGTAGACGTAGGCGAGCTTACCGCCGCTGAGCGAGTCGACCTTGCGGCGATTGTCTTCGATCCACGCCAGGTTGCGCAGGGCTTGTTCGCTTGCAACGGGCTGAACGGTGACCTCGCGCGCGTTGGCGCCGGATGGATCCGAGCCGACTTTGATGGAGACGCGCTTGCCCGCTGTTCCTTCGAGCCACGCGGAGACGTCGTCGGTCGGAGCGAGCGTGTGACCGTTGACTTCGATCAGGTACTCGCCTTCTTTGACGTTGATGCCCGGACCGCTCAGCGGCGCGCGCAGTTGCGGGTTCCAGCTCTCGCCGGTATAGATCTTCTTGATGCGGTAGCGCCCGTTCGTGATTTCGTAGTCGGCGCCGAGCAGGCCGCCGGGCACCGACTTGCCGCGCGGCAAAGTGCCGCCGCCGCCGCGCAGATGGCTGGAGGTGATGTCGCCGAGCATCTCCTGGAAGATGTAGTTGAGATCGTCGCGGGAGGCCAACGAGTCCAGGTAGGGCTCATACTTCTTCTCAGCCGCGGCGGAGTCCAGGCCATGCAGGTTGGGGTCGTAGAAGTAGCTGCGCTCAACGCGCCAGACATCGCGATACATCTGCTTCCATTCAGCGATCGGGTCGACGTTGACCTCCATGCCGCCGAGCTTCAGCACACCTTCTCCGGCTTTGAGGGGCGCGGTGGCAGATGCGATGATCCACTGCGGAGGCGCGGGAGGTGCGTTGTCGGGCGGAAAGTCTCCATTGCCCTGGCGCAGTTTCAGCAGCATCTTCTCGCCGTTGAAGGAGAGGTCGAACTCGTCTATGTGTTCGGCGAGTTTTTCGAGCTTGCGGGTTTTCAGATCGAACCTGGAGAGCGTGTTCGCGCCCTGGCTGCGATTCCGCAACGATTCGGAGAGCTCCTCCAACAGATAGATGGCTCCGGCGCGTCCGGCGGCGAGATCCACGTAGTTACGCGCGGGTATTGGCAGAGCCACGCTGCGCTGAGCGAGGCCATCGAAGTCGATGCGGACCGGTTTGGGTGGCGCGTCGGCGGCCGGGGTGTCTTTCTTCGGCGCAGCGGGCTTCTCCTCGTCGCTTTCGGGCACCACCGGTGATGGGGCGTCGGCGGCGAGGGCAAGGGCGTACACACTGCGCGTGACCTGGTGCTCGTCGCTGGTCATGTCGAGGTCGTGCGAAGCGGGGCCGGCGTTGGTGCTGGCAGTGAAATAGAGATACTGGCTGTCGCGGTCGAACGCGGGGTAACGGGCGTCGCTCATTCCGTCGGTGACCTGCGTGCTCTTACCGCTCGCGAGCGAATAGACATCAATGACGTGCAGGCGATTCGGGAGGTATTTCGCAAACGCAATCCATTTGGAGTCGGGCGACCAGGCGATGTCGCGGGCAAGATCGCCGTAGGGGTAGAAGTAGTCGGTGTCGACTTTCGTCACCCGGCCGGAGGCAACGTCGGTCAGCCAGACGTTCAGTTGATTGTCGTTGAACGCGATCTGCTTGCTATCGGGCGACCAGTGGGGCGCGAAGTAAAAGGCCGACTTGCCTTCGAGCGCGATCTTCTTCGTCTCGCCTTCCCCGCTCTGCGGCTTGATGTGCAGCGCGTATTCGCCGGATTCATCGGAGAAGTAGGCAATGGATTGACCGTCGGGAGACCAGCTCGGAGAGCGCTCCATGACGCCGGGCGTGGGCGTGAGATCGCGGATGTCGCCTTTCTCTGAGGGGACGGTGAGAATCTCGCCGTGCGCTTCGAAGACGGCGCGGACGCCGGTGGGCGAGATCTTGCCGATCTGAATGTCCTTCTCAACGCTCTGCATCCTTGGCCGGACTTCGGCCAAATCGGCATCGATCTGGATGGGCACGGGATGACTCTTACCGCTGCGCAGGTCGTAAAGGGCGATCTGGCCGAACTGCTCGTAAACGATGGCGTCAGGCCCGGCGCTGGCCGAGCGGATGTCGGCACCGGTGTTCTTGACGAGCTCGCGAACGACCTTCGTGGCAGGATCGTAGCTGAAGAGCGTCATCGGACCGTTGCGATCGGAGAGGAAGTAGACCTTGTCGCCGATCCACATCGGGTTGATGTCATTGGAGTCGGTGCGCGGGATCTTCTCGGTGCTGAGGTCGCCGAGATTCGCGATCCATAGATAGCTGGCCTCGCCGCCGCGGTAGCGCTTCCAGGCGACAAACCGCTCGGGCGTGCGACCGAACTGCCCGCCGTCCAGCGGAGCATAAGCTACGCGCTTGCCGTCAGGCGAGAACGCGCTGCTGAAGGCCATGGGCAGAGGGAGCGCTTCGGGAAGACCACCGTCCTTTGCGACGCTGAAGAGCCGCGTGTACCGAGGCGAGGAACTCTGACGGTTGGAGCGAAAGATGATGTGCTGGCCGTCGGGCGTCCAGGCGGCGATATAGTCGGCGCCGGGGTGGTATGTGATGCGCTTGGGCACGCCGCCAGAAGCAGGCATGGTGAAGACGTCCACGTTGCCGTCGTATTCGCCGGTGAAGGCGAGCGTGCCGCCATCCGGCGAGAAGACCGGAAGCGTTTCAAACCCGACGCCGGTGGTGAGGCGAGTAGCGGTCCCGCCGTCACGGCTGACGGTCCACAGATCGCCCGCATAGGAGAAGACGATCTGGGTGCGATTGAGCGCGGGATTGTGCAGCAGATGCGTGCTGGCAGTTGCGCCGAACGCCAACGGCGCCAGCGCGAGGGACAGGACTAACCAGAGATTTCGCATGGGACACCTCGGTTGTTTCAGGCTATCAGAAGGATGGGATGTGTGGTTCCTAGCGTGTCGCCGAACGGTTAGGTCGTCGTTCGTACCGAGGAGCGTGATATTCGACGCAAGCGATCGTCGTTCCGCAAACTACGGGTATAAGCCTCACTGTCGACGAGGTCAGTTCGGTTTTTCCAGATGCCAACGGCCGAAAGCAGCGCTTGCTTTCGCTCCGCTGCAGCCCGCGCCTCACGACGACCAGTTTTTGCGCGCTCCATCACTTGTATCTTACTTCCCTTTCGGTGGCTCCCACAGCTCGATGCGGTTGCCTTCCGGGTCCATGATCCAGGCGAAGCGGCCGTAGTCGGTGTCTTCGTGCTTGTCGATCTGGACGCCTTCGACCTTGAGAGCTTCCAGCAGTGCGCCCATGTCGTCGACGCGGTAATTGATCATGAACGGTGCGCCGCTGGGCGCGAAGTATTTCGTGTCTCTCGGGAACAAAGACCAGATCGTCATTCCCTCCGCGCCGCCGGTTTCTTGCCAGCGGAACATCGCACCTCCGGCGTGGGGGTCGCGGACGATTCCCAGATGCTTCTCGTACCACAGGTAGAGCTGCGTCGGATGTTCCGCCTTAAAGAAGATGCCGCCGATTCCCGTCACTCGTTTCATGAAAGCCTCCGAGTTCCAGCTTAAGCTAAACTGGACTCTATGGCCATGCTTTCCATCGTGATCCCGATTCACAATGAAGAGCCATCCATACTGCCGCTGTACGACCGGCTGACGGCGGTGCTGGAATCGCTTCAAAAACCTTACGAGATCATCGCCGTGGATGACGCCTCCACGGACCGCAGCTTCGACCTGTTGGCGAATCTTGTGGAGACCGATCCGCACTTGAAGGTGATGCGTCTGCGCCGCAATTTCGGGCAGACCGCGGCGCTTTCGGCCGGATTCGACGAAGCGCAGGGCAATGTGATCATCTCGCTCGACGGCGACCTGCAGCACGCGCCGGAAGACATACCGGTGCTGTTGGCGAAGATCGAGGAAGGCTTCGACATCGCCAGCGGCTGGCGCAAGGACCGCGTCGATAATGCATTGACGCGCCGCATCCCATCGCGCATCGCGAACTGGCTGATGGCCAAGGCGTCGGGCATTGAATTGCGGGACTTCGGCACGACATTTAAAGCCTATCGGGCGGAAGTTCTGAAGGACATTAATCTCTACGGGGAGCTGCATCGCTTCATCCCTGCGCTTGCGAGTTTCTACGGCGCCCGCATCGCCGAGGTGCCGATTCGCAACACGCCGCGGCTCTCCGGCGACTCGCACTACGGCTTGGGCCGGACGTTCAACGTGATGTTCGACATTGTCACGATAAAGTTCCTGCTTAAGTACTTCACCCGGCCCATGCAATTCTTTGGCCGCGTGGGCCTGGTGGGATTCGTCCTGGGCGCGGGAATTCTGGGAACGCTAGGCGTTCAGAAGCTCTGGGGTCACGATCTCATGGCCGACCACGGGCCGCTGATGGTGGCGGGCGGGTTGCTGCTGCTGGGCGGTCTGATGATGTTCAGCACCGGCCTGCTGGGCGAGGTGCTGATGCGGACGTATTTCGAAAGCCAGGGGCGGCGCATTTACGCGGTGCGGGAAGTGCGCTGCCGCAGGGAACCGGTGGCGCCGGCTAGTTGACGCACGCAAAAGTGCGCGCGCCACAGAGTGCAGGCGTTACAGAGTGCGCGCGCTACGCAGGTTAGGATTCGGCCCCGTTGCTGCGGCGCGCGACACCTACGGTGGCAAACTCCAAACGCCGCAGCCAATAATTCTCGAACAGACCTTTCATGGCTTCGCCCATGCCGGAGTGCTCGAACACCACGGCGGTCCAGGTAGGCCGCGTGATGACCGGATCGAGCAGCGCCAAGAGGCCGCGCACGCCATCGAAGACGGCCAGCTTCATGGGCAAGGAGTCAATCTGCGCGACCTCCACGCCGGCCGCCGCATAATCTTCCAGCCGCTGACGGTGAGCGGCGTCCAGCGTGCCCGCTTCAATGAGCAAACGGCAGGCCACGCCACGCAGGCGCGCCTGTTTCACTAACTGCTCGTCCAGCGGGTCCACCGCATACGGCGGCCGCGAGAATTCCAGGTACTCGTGACGCACGTCGGACAGCATTCGGCGGTATTGCAGCGCGATTTGTTCGGGATCGTTGACGATCCGCAGATACTCTAAGGTCCCGCGCTCGCCCTGCCCTTCCGAATAGGACGCGGCCAGGTCGACCACCAGGCTGTCGGCCATGCGGGTCTGGTCGGTCAGCTCGCGCTGGAGCATTTGGGCGCGCCGCGCGAGATACGCCGGCACCGCCAGGCTCGGCTCGACGGCGGAGAACAGCTTGGTTTTCTCCTGCACCACCTGGGCGAAGCCCTTCTCCACCAGGCTGTCCAGGACCTCGTAAATCTTCTGCCGGGGTACGTGCGCGCGCGCGGCCAGCTCGATGGCTTTGAAGCGCGGATGCCCGATCAGAACCAGGTACGAACGCGCTTCATAGGCGTTCAGGCCCAGTTGCTGCAGCCTGCGCCAAAAGCGCTGGAAATCCATCTCGGGCAGTTCCGTCGTCATGGAAGATTAGAGCATATCAAATGCTCCGCGCCATTTGCTGTTAGAATCGCGGATAGATCGATTCTTGCCATGCCTGAATTACCTTTGACTCTCGGCACTCTTAAAACCAGCAAATTCGGCGAGCAACAGATGAGTCAACGCAGCGTCAAAAGCGAGCTGCGGGAGAACCTCATCTGCAAGCTGCAGCGCGGCGACGACCTGTTCCCGGGCGTAGTGGGCTACGAGGACACGGTGGTTCCGCAGATCGTCAACGCGGTGCTGTCGCGGCACAACTTCATTCTGCTCGGCCTGCGCGGGCAGGCGAAGACTCGCATTATCCGCATGCTGACGGGTCTGCTGGACGAGCGGTTGCCATACATCGCCGGTTGCGAGATCCGCGACAACCCGTTTCATCCCATCTGCCGGCGGTGCCGCGACCTGATCGCCGAGAAAGGCGACCAGACGCCGATTGCCTGGCTGAATCGCGACGAGCGGTATGTTGAAAAGCTGGCCACGCCGGACGTAACGATTGCGGACATGATCGGCGACATCGATCCAATCAAAGCTGCTCGCGGCGGGCACCAGTTGTCGAGCGAGATGACCGTGCACTACGGCCTGCTGCCGCGCGCGAATCGCGGTATCTTCGCCATCAATGAACTGCCGGATCTGGCGGGCAAGATCCAGGTGGGCCTGTTCAACATCATGCAGGAAGGCGATGTGCAGATCAAAGGCTACCCGGTGCGCCTGCCGCTGGACATCATGCTGGTGTTCACGGCGAATCCGGAAGATTACACGGCGCGCGGGAAGATCATCACCCCGCTGAAGGATCGCATCGGCAGCGAGATTCGGACGCATTATCCACTGTCGGTGGATCAGGGGTTGTCGATCACCAAGCAGGAATCCTGGACGGAGCGGCCGTCGCCGATCCGGCAAGAGGTTCCGAATTACATCCGCGAGATCGTGGAGCAACTGGCGTTCCTGGCGCGCGAGGATAAACGCGTGGACAAACGCTCCGGCGTTTCGCAGCGGCTGCCGATCTCGGTGCTCGAAAACGTCATTTCCAACGCCGAGCGGCGGGCTCTGAAGGCGCACGAAGACATCGCCGTGCCGCGGGTGCTGGACATTTATGCCGCGCTGCCATCGATCACCGGCAAACTGGAGCTGGAGTATGAAGGCGAGCTGAAAGGCGGAGACGCCATCGCCCGCGAACTGATCCGGATGGCGGTGGGCAAGGTGTACACGACCTATTTCGAGGGCGTGAACGTGTCGCAGATCGTGCAGTGGTTCGAGCTGGGCGGATCGCTGAAGCTGGAAGACGCGGCCGATTCCGAGGCGATGTTGAAGCAGCTCTCGAGGATTCAGGGGCTGATGGAGAAGACCGGGGCTCTGGGCCTGGGAGCCAGCGAACCCGACGCCGTGCGAGTTTCGGCGGCCGAGTTCATATTAGAAGGGCTCTACGCGCATCGGCGCATCAGCCGTAACGAAGAGGTCGGATTCACCGCCGGGGAGCGCAAACGCGAACCTCCCGAGGGCGGCGAAGGGCGGCGGCCGCCCCGAAGGCAGTTCAACTAATGAAATGGATCAACTATAGCCGCTACACCGGCGACGACTTTGGCCTCAGCGCCGAGGACCTGATGAAGGCGCTCTCGGACTTCTTTCTGCAGAGCGGCTTTCACAACCAGTACATGGGCTTCAGCGAGTGGAACGAGCACTCGCTCGAAGAGTTGAAGAACGCCATCCAGCGCGCACTGGAACAGGGCGAAATGTTCGATCCGGAGAAGGCCCAGCAGATCCAGCAAGCGCTGGAGAACATGAGCCAGGAGCAGATCGACCAGCTCATGGACCGGCTGGTGCAGAAGCTGGCCGACGAAGGCTACATCAACACAGAGCAGCAGGCGAATGAGGGTGGGCAGGCGGGCAGCGGTGATGCCGACCAGAAGTTGAACGTCCAGATTACGGACAAATCCGTCGACTTTCTGGGATTCAAGACGCTGAAGGACCTGTTGGGGTCGCTGGGCAAATCAAGCTTCGGCGCGCACGATACGCGCGATCTGGCGACAGGCGTGGAGACCAGCGGCGCGGCGAAGCCTTATGAATTCGGTGACACGCTAAACCTAGACATTAGCCAGACGCTGTTCTCGGCGATCCAGCGCGAGGGGCTGAAGGTGCCGTTGGATCTGGAGTATTCCGATCTGCACGTGCATCAGTCGGAGTACCAGAGTTCGTGCGCGACCGTGCTGATGCTGGATTGCAGCCACAGCATGATTCTGTACGGCGAGGATCGGTTCACGCCGGCCAAGAAGGTCGCGCTGGCGCTGGCGCATCTGATCCGGACGCAGTATCCCGGCGACAGCCTGCGCTGCGTTTTGTTTCACGATTCGGCCGAGGAGCTGCGGCTTTCGGAGCTGGCGCGGGTGCAGGTGGGTCCTTATTACACCAATACGCGCGACGGCCTGATCCTGGCGCAGCGGCTGTTGAGCCAGGAAAAGAAGGACATGAAGCAGATCATCATGATCACCGACGGCAAGCCGTCGGCGCTGACGCTCGAAGACGGGCGCATGTACCGCAACGCCTTCGGCCTGGATCCGCTGGTGATCAGCCGGACGCTCGAAGAAGTGGGCCGCTGCAAGAAACAGGGCATCCTGATCAACACGTTCATGCTGGCGAGCGATTTCGGCCTGGTGAACTTCGTGCAGAAGGTGACGGAGCTGTGCCGCGGCAAAGCGTATTTCACGACGCCGTACAATCTGGGGCAGTACCTGCTCATGGATTACATGAACCGAAAAACGCGGACGATCCACTGAGGACGTACGAACTCTTGCAAAGCTCGCCGTAGCTCATCCACCGGTGTGTCACCGCGCACGCCCAATGCCTGCGCCGCGGCCCCTTGATCGCCATCCATCCATTCGTGGCATTCAGCCTTGGGACTAGCAGCCGCAACGTCTCTGGATCTCTCCGACGCGCCAGCCCCGACAAAGCTTCATCCCGCACATTCTCGAAGCTATCGTTGAGCTGTTTCCGCAGAGCGTCGCGTACGAAGGGCGAATCCAGGTCGCATTGGGTTCCTAGCGCGAAGGTGGCCCAATCGCGCACGTTGTCATCAGGGTCGTTCATAAGCTCGATGATTGTATCGATGCCATCTGGGCGCTCAGTCGCATGCAGGCCATTTGTAACCGCTGAGCGAACACCAGGATCGGGATGCTTGCGCATCGGAATCAATGCAGAGACCGAAGCGTCACCCCGCAAGTGGGCGAGCGCCCAAGCAGCGGAGTGGACGACCAACCCATCCGCACCATGCAGATGGTTGATTGCAATCGCGATACTCTCGTTGAAATGCGGCCGAGTTGGGCTAATACATCGAGACCCCGCGCGCGTTTGTGTGGGTCAGCGGGCTCGGTATAGTGAACCGCGATCTGGAAGACTTCTTCCGTATTCCGTAGCCGGAGCGCGCTCACCGCTTCCCAGGCCGCCTGTTCATCGGGATCGCCCTGGGTCGTAACCTCAAACAGCTCTCCCGTCGTCCTTGGATCGTTCGCGGGCATCTTGACGTAACCCGAAGCCCAGAATAGCCAGAAATGTGTGGCGCTTGCAATATAAGGCGAGTGGTTCCAAAATGGTTCATGAACATCACGTTGAAGAACCTGCCGGAGTCGGTATACCAGGTGATGAAACGGGAAGCCAAGAGGAATCGGCGCAGCCTAAACGCCGAGATCATCCAAACCTTGGAGACCGAGGCCGCGCACGTGGAGGGGCGGAGGCGTCTGCGCGGTCTTCGGAAGGAACTCGAACGCTTTTCCGCAACTCTTCCGCGTCTGGACGACAGCACGCGGCTGATCCGCCAGGACCGCAACCGGTAAAAACGTGCCGGAGACCTTCGTGCTGGACTGCAGCGTCGCGGCGAAGTGGATTCTGCCTGAGCCCGGGCGCGAATCCGCGTTGGAGTTGCTGGCTCGCTATGAGGCCGGCGAGGTCTCGTTGATTGCGCCGGAACTGCTGCTCGCGGAGTTCGCCAGCCTGCTTGCGAAACGCCGCCGCCGGAAGCAACTCTCCGCGGCGCAGGGCCTTCAAGCCTTTCAGTTGCTGGCGCGCTGCTCAGTACGCTTGTTCGATGTGCAATCCCGCCTAGTTCACGCGCTGGACCTGGCACTGGAGCGCAATCTATCGTTATGGGATTGCGTCTACCTAGCACTAGCGATCGAGCACGGTTGCCCCTTACTGACCGCCGATCGCCGCCTGTTGCGATCTGGTCTTCATTCATTGGTTCGCCTGGTTGGCTAGGCGCCGAAAAAAAGTTGGCCGGGCTTGTCGATCCGGCTTCCCCTCGTTCGACCCACCTGTAGAGAGCCGGAACGGACCCCCTAGCCGGGGCCGGCGGACGGCACTAAACTCTACAGAGGAGATTTCGACATGCGATTCTTGTGCGTTTACAAGTCCGGTAAGCCGGAGGGAGTCCCGCCCACCCAGGAGGAGATGGCGTCGATGGGGAAGCTGATCGGGGAGGCGATGCAAGCGGGCTGGCTGTTGTCGACGGAAGGATGCCTGCCCAGCTCCTTGGGCGCGCGCGTCCGGCTTTCCGGCGACCAATATACTGTGATGGACGGGCCGTTCACCGAAACCAAGGACTTGATCGGCGGCTTCGCCATCATTCAGGCTGCCTCGAAGCTGGAGGCCATTGAGCACACCAAGTACTTCCTGAA
>Ga0335071_10007342_pt1 | contig 11334 bp, 11 predicted proteins | sample Lox_Sample_15_FD_206724 | JGI IMG/M metagenome (GOLD analysis project Ga0335071, IMG submission 206724) | Soil microbial communities from Loxahatchee National Wildlife Refuge, Florida, United States - Lox_Sample_1.5 | ecosystem: Environmental > Terrestrial > Soil > Wetlands | place: USA...
ATGCTGCTGTAGCATTAGATCAGGCCGTCACTGCGCGTGAAGCGAAGCAGTCCAGGGCCGGTGCACTCACTCTGGATCGCTTCGTTGCGCTCGCGATGACAGTCGAAAAAGGAGCTGGTTGTGGCTGAACAGAATTTCGATCTCGTCGTCGTCGGCGGTGGGCCGGGCGGGTACGTCGCGGCGATCCGTGCGGCACAGCTCAAGATGAAGGTCGCGGTGGTCGAGCGCGAGCATCTGGGCGGCATCTGCCTCAACTGGGGCTGCATCCCGACCAAGGCGCTGTTGCGCTGCTCGGACATCAACCACCTCCTGCACCATCTCGACGCCTACGGCTTCACCGCCGAGAAGGTGTCGTTCGATCTCGCGAAGGTCGTGAAGCGCTCGCGCCAGGTGGCGGGCCAGCTGTCGAACGGCGTGAAATTCCTCCTCAACAAGAACAAGGTCACCGTCTTCGACGGACACGCCAAGTTGGCCGGGAAGGGCAAGCTCAAGGTCGAGAAGGACGGCAAGCCGGTCGCCGACCTGTCGGCCAAGCACATCATCCTGGCCACGGGGGCGCGGGCGCGCACCTTCCCCGGGCTCGAGCCGGACGGCAAGCTCGTGTGGACGTACAAAGAGGCGATGGTGCCGCCAACGATGCCGAAATCGCTTCTGGTCGTGGGTTCCGGCGCCATCGGCGTCGAGTTCGCGAGCTTCTTCCGCAACATGGGGGCGGAGGTGACGGTGGTCGAGGTGCTCGACCGCGTCCTGCCGGTCGAGGACGAGGAGATCTCGGCGTTCGCGAGGAAGCAGTTCGAAAAGCAGGGCATGAAGATCATGACCTCGGCCACCGTGAAGGCGCTGAAGAAGGCCAGCGACAAGGTGACCGCGACCGTCGAGATGGGCGGCAAATCGACCGACATCACGGTCGACCGCGTGATCCTCGCGGTCGGTATCGTCGGCAACACGGAGAACATCGGCCTCGAGGGCACCAGGGTGAAGGTCGAGAAGACCCATGTGGTGGTGAACCAGTGGCTCGAGACCGGCGAGCCCGGCGTGTATGCGATCGGCGATCTCGTCGGCCCGCCCTGGCTCGCGCACAAGGCCAGCCACGAAGGCATCATCTGCGTCGAGAAGATCGCGGGCCTGCCCGACGTCCATCCGCTCGACGTGACGAGAATCCCCGGCTGCACCTACTGCATGCCGCAGGTGGCGAGCGTCGGCCTGACCGAGAAGGCGGCCAAGGAGAAGGGGTACGAGATCAAGGTCGGTCGCTTCCCGTTCATCGGCAACGGCAAGGCGATCGCGCTCGGCGAGCCCGAGGGCATGGTCAAGACCGTGTTCGACGCCAAGACCGGCGAGCTCCTGGGCGCCCACATGGTCGGCGCCGAGGTCACCGAGCTCATCCAGGGCTACGGCATCGCCAAGACGCTCGAAAGCACCGAGGCCGAGCTGATGCAGGCGGTCTTCCCGCATCCGACCCTGTCGGAAATGATGGGCGAGGCCGTGCTTGCGGCCTACGGCCGGGCGATCCATATCTAAGGGCACAATGTCCCCCGACACGACTCCGCTGCGCCCGGCCCATCCGGATAAGCCCCGCCATCCGGAAAAGGCGCACCGGCCGGACAACCCGGTGCAGGTGCGCAAGCCCGAGTGGATCCGCGTCAAGGCGCCGGTCTCGCGCGAGTACCAGGAGACGCGCGAGCTGATGCGGCGCCTCAACCTCGCCACGGTGTGCGAGGAGGCGGCGTGCCCCAATATCGGCGAGTGCTGGAAGAAGAAGCACGCGACGGTGATGATCCTGGGCTCGGTGTGCACGCGGGCGTGTGCGTTCTGCAACGTCGCGACCGGCCTGCCCGACAAGCTCGACCCGCACGAACCGCAGCACGTGGCCGAAGCCGTGGCGGCTTTGGGCATGGCGCATATCGTCATCACCTCGGTCGACCGCGACGACCTCGCGGACGGCGGAGCCGCGCAATTCGTGCGCTGCATCGAGGAGATCCGCAAGGCCAGCCCGCGCACGACCATCGAGGTTCTGACACCCGACTTTCTGCGCAAGGAGGGTGCCATCGAGGCGGTCGTGGCGGCGAAGCCCGACGTCTACAACCACAACCTCGAGACCGTGCCGCGGCTCTATCCGGCCATCCGTCCGGGGGCGCGCTATTTCCACAGCCTGCGCCTGCTCGACACGGTGAAGCGGCTCGACCCGCAGATCTTCACGAAGTCCGGGCTCATGGTCGGCCTGGGCGAGGAGCGGACCGAGATCCTGCAGGTCATGGACGACCTGCGCTCGGCGGACGTCGATTTCCTCACCATTGGCCAATACCTGCAGCCGACCCCCAAGCACGCGGCCGTCGAGCGCTTCATCCCGCCCGACGAATTCGACGGCTACAAGACCATGGCGCAGTCGAAAGGCTTCCTCCTGGTCTCGGCCTCGCCCTTGACCCGCTCGTCCTACCACGCCGACAGCGATTTCGAGCGGTTGCGCGAGGCGCGGGCCGCGGCTCTGGCTCGCGGCTGATCCATTGCCGACCCACGCCGAGACACGCATCGTCCCTTATACGTCCGAGCAGATGTTCGACCTCGTGGCGGGCATCGAGCGCTACCCGGAGTTCCTGCCGTGGTGCCTGGCCGCGCGCATCCGCTCGCGCGACGGCAACACGGTCGTCGCCGACCTCGTGATCGGGTTCAAGATGATCCGCGAGCGCTACACCTCGCGGGTCACCCTCGACCGCCCGCACCGCATCGACGTCGAGTACCTGGAGGGCCCGCTCAAGCGGCTGACCAATCACTGGCGGTTCGAGGAGCAACCGGGCGGCGGCACCAGGCTCAATTTCTTCGTCGACTTCGAGTTCCGGTCGCGGGTCCTGCAGGCGCTCATCGGGACGCTCTTTTATGAAGCCCTCCGCCGGCTGGTCGCCGCCTTCGAGACGCGGGCGAAGAAGCTCTACGGCGCGCCCGCGGTCGCGGGAGCGGCGTCGCCGGAGCGGGTGTAGCGAAATTGCCTACTAGGCATCTTCGCGGTTGACGGCGGTCGGCCCGGCCGTAGAGTTCCGAAATAGAGAGTAGGCGAGGTGCGCCGGTTCGGCGCCTCTCGCCTTTTTCGTTTCCGGATCTTCGGGGGACGGCATGAAGCGCTGCACGAAATGCGGCAAGCGCAAGCCGTTGGGTGCGTTTTACCCCATTAACGAGGAACGTCGGCAACCGCATTGCAAGTCATGCGAGAAGGCGCGGCAGCGGCGATTGAGGGTGGCATCACGGCGCTGGGTCCGTGAATACGCAGCTCGGTGGCGCGGTAAAAATCGGCGCTTGGTCGAGAGTGCCAACGCGTTCATCAACCGGGGTGGCGAGGGCAAAGCTTTGCTGACGAACTATTATCGCCTGCGTCACGAGGCGATTCTCGCCTATGGCGGTTATCGTTGTGCGTGCTGCGGCGCATACGAAGCGCTTTTCCTGACCATTGACCACGTCAATAACGACGGTGGGCGGCAACGGCGCCGGATTGGCACCTCCATGAAATTTCTTAGATGGCTCAAGGCCAAGTCCTACCCGCCCGGCTTCCAGGTGCTGTGCTCGAACTGCAACCACGGCCGCCACCGCAACGGCGGCGTGTGTCCGCACAAGGACCCGGTGGGGGGAAATGGCGTCGCTAGACCGTCTCTTCTTCCGTCTCGGGCGTGCCGAAGTCGAGCAGGGCGGGGGCGCGCTCGATGATCGTGGCGAGGATCTCCTCGGCCACCTTGAGGTCGGAGCCGGTGCGCTCGTTGATGCGCGGGGCGTATTTGGGGTCGTTCATCTTCTCGTGCGCGCGGTGCAGGTTGCGCAGCTCGCGCATGAACACGTCGCGCGAGCCGAGCGGCAGGGCGTCGCGCTCGGCCAGGATGCGCAGGAAGTGGAGGCTTGCGGTCAGGGTCGCGGAGAGGAGGAACAGGCACAGCTCGTCGAACTTCTCGTCGAGATCCCGCTCGACCCCGCCCTTCATGTTCTTGAGGCGGTGCTCGATGAGGATCGACAAGGTGTCGAAGTCGTCGCAGCGGCGCTTGAACTCCTGGTAGGCCTGGAACTTGTCCTGCTTGGCCTCGGCGGACGCCTGGCCTGCGGACTTCACGACCGCGGTCGCACCCTGCTCCAACGCCAGCAGGAGTTCCTCGACGTCGCGCCGCGAATACGTCCGGGTCTGTACCATGTGTAAGTGACCGCGTTCTGCCCCGCTCGTCCCAGTCCTGTGGGTTCGAGCGCGTATAATGTCGGGCGGTTGTGCTGTCGAATACAAGAGGAAAAAACGCAGCGTACCAGCGCTAGATTACGGAGATGCTTGTAAAAATCGGTATTCGATACATATTTTAGCTAAACGCCGCGACCGCAACCGTGCGCGGCGTACACACGCCGCGATGTCACACCGCGATGTAAACGACGGCTAAAAAAGGGGCGCCCGCATCCATGAAACCCGACACCTCTCCCGTGGCGCAGATGGGGCCAGAGCAGCTCGCAGCCCAGATGCGGCCGGCGCCGGCGGACTCCGCCGTCCCACCCGATCCCACGCAGATCCTGTTCGGCACGCGCGAGCCGCCGCCGTTCAAGGAGGACAACATCTTCCCGCTCGAGTGGCGGGTCGAGACGCCGAAAATGATGCAGATCTATGACGGCGCGCGCGATCCGGGCTGGGCGCCGAACAAGCTGCCGTGGGCCACCTTGGATGCGAGCTCGTTCTCGCTCGATCAGCGCTACGCGCTCGCCTATTGGTGGGCGCTTCTGTCGGTCTTCGATTCGTCGGGTCCCGCCGTCTTCGCGCGCGCGATGATCCACACCTACGAGGCGCACGAGGAAGACCCGGTGCGCAAATGCTTCTTCTCGGTGACGCGCGACGAGGTCAACCACGAGGAGATCTGCCAGCGCGCGATCCAGGCGCTGACGCCGAACGGCCCGCTCGGTTACGAGCCGCAGACGCCGCTCGGCAAGCTCGCCCGCAACAATGTGCTTTGGTATTACCACAACGGCGGCCGCTACTGGGACGGCTACAAGCGCGCGGTCGGCAAGTACCCGCTGGCGATCCTGTTCACGTCGTTCCTGATGGGCGAAGTCGCCTCGGCGACCTTGTTCCACGGCATGTACCAGCGCACGACCATCCCGGTGTTCAAGGAGGCGTTCCGCTGCGTCGGCAAGGACGAGGCGCGCCACATGGGCATCTGCCTCGCCATCCTCGAGCGGCTCCTGCCCAAGCTCACCGACGAGATGCGGGCGCAGATCACCCGCCAGCTGCGCGCCGGCTACGTGTTCCTGTCCGGCATCCTGTACGAGCCGCCCGAGCAGTTCTGGGAGCTGCCCGAGACCTGGCGGCCGGCGCACCGGATGCTCGAGGACGTGGCGCGCGGGGCCGGCCTCGGCATCCTCTCCCTCGACGAGCGGCGCGAGAACTGGCGCGCGGCGGTGCTCAAGATGAAGGGCCTGCTCGATCCGCACGGCGTCGAGTTCCCGGGCATCCCCGAGATCGGCATCGACGGCAGGACCATCGCCTTCGACCCCGACGATATCATCCCGGTGTTCTGACATTCAGGCACCGCGTCGGGCGTGTCATCCTCGCGTCAGCCGGCGGTCAGGCGCGCGTCAGTGGCGCCTCCTACGTTTACGCATACTGAACATCAACGAAGGAGACCGCCCTATGCGTACCACCCTCGCCCTTGCCGCGGCCGCACTGCTGTTGGCCACGGCCCCGGCCTTTGCCGGCCATGGCCAGACGCCGCAGACGGAGTTCAACGGGCCCGGGTCCGCCGGCACGATCCAGCAGCAGGACATGGAGCGCAGCCAGGCGAACACGAATCAGAACGCCCAGGCGCCGAAGAGCGGGACGGCTCAACAGCCGGGCCAGCTGGATCCGCAGCGGGATCCCCAGGACCCGCAGATGAACCCGCACTACCTGCATAGCCGGCATTGATCGACGGCATCATGGGCCGGCCTGTCCGCCCTGGGGGGGCGGCCGGCGCGTGAATACCGCTGTTATCAGGAGCGGGATATTTACGCCAGCAGCTGCGCCGACACGCCTGTATCGGCCGTTATCTTCATCGCCGGCCGGCCCAGCCCCGTCTCGCGACCTCGGCGATCTGTTCGATCGATAACGACTTACGCGTCTTGCCCTTCAGGAAATTGAAGGCGTCCGAAATGTTGCCGCTCGACCGCGAGGCCTTCAGCTCGATGCGGCCGCCGGGCAACTTATCGACCGAGACCTTTTCCCCCGGCTGGACGCCGAGATGCCGCAGAACATCTTTGCGGAGGGTGACTTGGCCCTTGGCGGTCACAGTTAGTGTGCTCATCGGAACACCCTTATTGAGACGTCACGGCGGCCGTCGGGCGCGACAGAAATGAATCGACGATGATGCGCGCCTGATCCACGCCGCGCTCGCGCACCGCGCCTACGCAAGCGTCGACGAAGCCCGGGCTGCCGGCGATGAGGGCCGCACAGGCGCTGAGGTCGGGCTTGTCGTGGGCGAGCAGGGCTGGGATGCGTCCCTGCCGCCAGATCGACGGCGCTTCGGCGTCGCGCGTGAGCGTGACCGTCCAGCCGAAATTCGGATGCCCGCGCACGAGGCGGGTCAGGTCCTCGAGCGCAAAGACCTCGCGCCGGTTGCGCACCGACAGCATGAGCTGGATCGGGTGCGCGAATCCGGCCGCCAGGGCCGCGGTCACGGATGCCAGGATGGGCGACAGGCCGGTGCCGCCGGCCAGCGCCACCACCGGACCGTCATGGCCGGCCGGGAACCCGAAATCGCCGTAGGGTCCGCGCAAGGTCAGCGCCTCGCCCACGCGCGCGTTCTCGTGCAGCCAGCGGCTTGCCGCTCCGTTGTCGTGACGGGCGATGTAGAAGGTCATCTGCCCCGCCGGCGGGGCGCCGTCCGCGTCGGGGGCATCGGCGATCGAATAGGGACGGGCTTGGGCGATGCCCGGCAATAGAAATTCCATGTCCATGCCCGCGGCGTAGCGGAAGCGGACGCCGCGCGGCAAGGCCACCACGAGACGCAGCACGGACGGGGTCACCGGATGGGCGGCGATGATCGTGGTCGCGAGCTCGGCCGGCACGATCGAGGGCTCCCCGGCCTCGTGCGCGGTCATCTCGTGCAGCATGCGCAGGCGGATGCGCGGACTCTTCGGGCGCGACTGGCAGCACAGGCAGAACCCGGCGGCCTTCTCCTCGTCGGTGATGGCGAAGGTCATCGCCCAGCCGTGATCGACCGTGCCTTCGAGAAGCTTCGCCTTGCAGGTGCCGCAGGCGCCGCCGCGGCAGTTGTGCGGCATGTGGATGCCCGCCGCGAGGGCCGCATCGAGCAGCGCCGAATCCGGCGGGCAGGCGTATGTCTCGCCGGTGTTCTCGACCGTCACCTCGCACGACTCGGACATGTGAAGAGCTTACCTAAATTCACCTCTCCCGGGGGGAGGTCGGCCGCGATAGCGGCCGGGTGAGGGGAAGCGTCAACGCCTTTTCGGTGATGGCGATCGGCGCGATGCGGAAATGGCGCCCCTCACCCGCTCCCGGGGTCCGGGGGCTTCGCCCCCGAGAAAGAATTGGGGCCGCTCGCGACCTCTCCCTATGGGAGAGGTGAATTCGCCTTGGGCTTGCTGGCCTGATGGCGCTTACACCGGCCTTGTGTCGCCCTTGATCGTGGTGCGCAGGAGGAGCCGCCGCTCGCCGGCCGGGAAGTCGGTGCGGGCGTGCATGGAGCAGCGATTGTCCCACAGCAGGAGATCGCCCGGCCGCCAGACGTGCTCGTAGACCCATTCCGGATTCTCGGAGTGGTCGAACACCTGCGCCAGCAGCCGGTCGCTTTCCTCGCGCGGCAGGCCCTCCACGTATTCGGTCATCAGCCGGTTGACGTAGACGGCCTTGCGCCCGGTCTCGTCGTGCGTGCGGAACACCGGATGAGTCTGCTCGGCGAACGCCGCCACACCCTGCTTGTTCGGATCGCCGCGCATCACCGTGCCGTAATTGTAGTGGTGGAAGGCGCGCCGGCCCTCGAGGCGGTCGCGCAGCTCGCGCGGCATCGTCTCGTAGGCCGTGTAGCCGTTCGCGAACAGGGTGTGGCCGCCGGTCGAGGGGATCTCGACCGCGTACAGGAACGTGCCCTTGTCGGGGACTTCGTGATGGATCATGTCGTGATGGAACATCATCTCGCCGTCCGGCAGTGCTCCGATCGGCTCGCCGTTCTCGCGGATGTTCGAGATCAGCATGATGCCCTCGAGCAGGTTCGCGTAGCCGGAGGGACGGAACTCCTTCGGCCGAGAGACCTTGCCGGGGGTGCCGAAATAGCCGGTGACACGGAGCTGGTCGGCCTGGCTCAAGTGCTGGTCGCGGAACAGGATGACGACATGGCGGAGCCACAGCCGTTTGAGCTCGGCTGCGGTCGCGGCATCGAGGGGCGCGCTGAGATCGACGCCCTGGATTTCGGCGCCGATATGCTGCGTGAGGGGTACCGCCCTGACCTTCACCGCGGTGGTCGTCATGGTCGCTCCTGTGCGCGCCCCGTTCAGGGGTGAGTCACCCGACTATACATCCAGCGCCCGCCGAAATCAGCCGGACGGCAAGGTCTGCGGGGCGCGGGACCGCACCACCATCACGGCCATGATGACACCGGCCGCGACGCACACGAGCCCGGTCCACGCCAGAAGGCTCGGCCGTTCGCCCAAGGTCACGATGCCGAGGGCCGGGACGAACAGCGACGCGGTCGCGGTGAGCATCGCGGTCGAAGTGGCGCCGAAGGCCTGGCTCACGCGCGCGAACAGGAACAGCGAGACGAGGTTCGCGAACACGCCTTGCAGCAGCGCCTGGACCGCGAGCTCCGCCCATGGGGCCTCGAGCAGCCTCGAGTCGAAGAACAGCACATAGACCGGCAAATAGAGAGCCGCGGAGATCACGTAGACGACCGACGTCGCCTGCAGCGGCCGGACGTTCCAGCACTGAGCCGCCACGGCATAGATGGCCCAGCTGAACGAGGCGGTCGAAAACAGGACGTCGCCGCGCCATTGGCCGGCGGCCCCGGACGACACGCTCTCGTATCCCATCAGCGCCACGCCGAGGACGATCAGGGCGAGGCCCAGCTGCTTGCCGGGGCTGTAGCGCTCGTGCAGCACGACGACCGCGAGCAGGGCCGTGTAGAGCGGCAAGGCCCCGGTCTGCAGGGCCGAAGCGTGCGCCACCGGGGCCAAGACGAAGCCGCCATACGAGAACACGCCGAAGCCGAGCCCCGCCGAGAGCGCCAGCACGAGCGCCTGGCGGAGATTGAGATGCCCGAGCCCGCGCCGCGCGAACCACGGGAGCACGAGGATGCCGCCGATGCCGACCCGCAGGGCCAGGAGATCGGCCGGCGCGAAATGCGTGCGCAGGCTGAACCGGGTCATCAGGATGTAGGCGGCCCAGATCGCCAGCAGCAGCAGCGCGCACAACAGGCCGGTCCACCGCTCACGCCGGCCGGCCTCGGCCGCCCCTACGCCGTCGAAAGGCACTTGGAATGTCTCCGGGGCGGGATGTCCGGGTCAGGCGCGCGCGCGGATGGCGCTCACGAACAGCTCGGGGTCGACGTTGCCGCCCGAGCAGACCACGGCCACCGTCTTGCCGCGCGCCGGGAACTTTCCCGACAGCACGGCGGCCAGCGCCACTGCACCGCCCGGCTCGACCACCAGCTTGTAGTCCTCGAAGGCGACCGCCATCGCCTGGCGCACCTCGTCGTCGCTCACCGCGAACCCGCCCGAGACCAGCCTCGAGTTGATCGAGAAGGTGAGCTCGCCCGGCGTGGGTGCCAGGAGCGCATCGCAGATCGAGCGCGCGCCGGGATCATTGGTCTCGCGCTTGCCGCTCTTGAGGCTGCGGCTCAGGTCGTCGAAGCCCTGCGGCTCGGCGGCGTAGACGGCCGCCGACGGCCGGCGCGCCTTCATCGCCGTGGCGATCCCGGCCAGGAGGCCGCCGCCGCTGCACGCCGCGAGCACGGCATCGAGGGCCGCCCCCGCGGCCTCGGCCTGATGGGCGAGCTCGAGCCCGATCGTGCCCTGGCCGGCGATGATGAACGGATCGTCGAACGGCGGCACCAGGACGGCGCCGCGCTCGCGCTGCAGCTTCTGGCCGATCGCCTCGCGGCTCTCGTTCAGGCGGTCGTAGGTGACGACTTCGGCACCGTAGGATTTCGTGTTGCGGATCTTGATCGCGGGCGCGTCGGCCGGCATCACGATCACCGCCGGCATGCCCAGGATCTGCGCCGCGGCGGCGACACCCTGCGCATGGTTGCCCGAGGAGTACGCGACGACGCCGCGTATCTTGGCCTCGCCTTCGATGCGGCTCAGCCGGTTGTAGGCGCCGCGGAACTTGAACGAGCCCGTGCGCTGCATCGGCTCGGCCTTGATCAGCAGCCGGCCGCCCAGGCGCTTGTTCACCACCGGCGATTCCAGGAGCGGGGTGACGACCGCCAGGCCGGCGAGGCGCCGCGCGGCGTCTTCAATGTCGATGATGGTCGGCTGTGGAGAGGAGGTCATCGATGGCCTTCACCGCGATCGGCTCGTTGAGGACGGGCGCATGGCCTACGCCGGGCACCGTCGCCTGGCGCATGTTCGGGTGCGTGGCCTGCATGCGCGCCAAGGTCTCGGCGGAAAGGATATCCGACACCCCGCCGCGGATGACAAGTGTGGGAATTGCATTCGTGGCATGCCACAGCCCCCACAGATCGGGCAGGGGTTCGGGCGGATTCAAAAGCGGGCGCGCAAGATTCACATCCCAGTCGAAATGCAGGAGCCCGTCGGGGTCCTCGCGATAGGACCCGCGGGCGAAGTCGAGCCAGTCCTCGTCGGCGGTGAGCGACATATGCGGCAGGATCTGCTTGAGATGCGCGACCGCAGCCGGCCAGTCGCGGACCGGCCGGTCCTTCGCGATATAGGCGAGGATGCGGCCAGCCCCCTCGGTCGCGATCTCGGGCCCGACATCGTTGATGACGAGGCCGGCCAGGGCCGTGGGCATGGCGGCCGCCATCGCCATGCCGAGGAGCCCGCCCATCGAGGTGCCGACCACGATGACCTTGCCGAGGCCGAGGATCGCGAGAAGGTGGCGGATGTCGTCGACATAGACCGCCGCGTCGTAGGTCCGCCAGTCGGCCGCGTGCGCCGACCGCCCGCGGCCGCGCAGGTCGGGGCAGATCACGCGGCGCGGACCAAGGTGCCGGGCGAGCTTGTTGAAATCGGTCGAGTTGCGCGTGAGGCCGGCCAGGCACAGGACCGGCGTGAGGGGCGAAGCCTCATCGCCCCAGTCGCGGAAGAACAGGCGGAGATTGTCGGCGGACGTATAGGTGCGCTCGCGCGGGGCAGGGAGCATGGGGCGGGACCGCGCGG
>Ga0335071_10007344_pt1 | contig 11333 bp, 8 predicted proteins | sample Lox_Sample_15_FD_206724 | JGI IMG/M metagenome (GOLD analysis project Ga0335071, IMG submission 206724) | Soil microbial communities from Loxahatchee National Wildlife Refuge, Florida, United States - Lox_Sample_1.5 | ecosystem: Environmental > Terrestrial > Soil > Wetlands | place: USA: Florida...
GGATAAGCCCCGCATAGGCGAGGCGCGCGAGGCCGAGCGTGATACGCGTGCGCACGAGGTCGATCGCGCCATTGAGAATATGCGGACCGGGAACCAGCATCATGCAGGGGCAGAGCGCGACGAGAGACGGTGCTTCCGCCAGCCGCAACCGGTCAGCCGCGGCGGCGATGGCCCCGGCGAGGGCGGCCGCGCAAAGCGGCTGGATGAAGGGATTGCCGCCAAGCGTCACCAGCCAGCGGCGGAGGAGCGCGCCAGCGCCGGCGCTGAGCGCGATCAGCAGCAGGCTCGGGACGTCGAGCGCGCCAAACAGCACACCCAGGGATGCCGCGCCAATGGCCGCGAATAGCGCGAAGCGCGGCGTGGAGGCCGGCGGCAGACGTCCGGCCGCCGCCAGCGCGGGGCCCGCGGCCTCGCGGGGGAGCGCGCCGTCGCAGACCTGGTCCACAACCGTCATGACGGCCAGCACCTTGCCCATGTCGACGGCGATCGGCGTGACCGGGACCATTTCGGAGAAGGGCGCGCCTTTGACCTGGAGCGCGAGCTCGCCCCAATGGGGATGCAATGTCAGCGGCACGCCGAGCGCGTGACCGAGCCTTTCGGCCGCAATGACCACGCGCTCCGTGGTTTGCCCATTGTTGAACAGAAGCGCCGCCGTAGCCGCGACGGTCTCAAGCGCCGCCGTGCGCGTCAGGTGCGCGGGCCGGCTTTCTGTCGAACTGACCGTGTCGGTCATGGCAATCGTCCTCCAAGCCGCTGCAACCCCCGGTGGCTCCCGGAGCGGCCCTGCTGATCCTCGTGCGCCGTGGCGCTGGTGCGCGGCTCCGGTCATGTTGTCAACGAGGAATTCGGCAGCCCTGACTCAGGGGGCAGCAATCGCCATGCCGAGGCTGCATCGCTGGGTCCAGGAATGGAGCTGGGCTCTGGACTTACAATAAAAGTTGCCAAATATGGACAATGGCGGGGTGACACCCGCCCAGAAACTGAAGCTGGCCACATAAATTCCATAACCAAACCCCGTTAAAAGCGGGGGATTATTGGGGTACCGTGTCGCATTCGCGGCGTGCGTTATATGCCAAGGATTGATGCCCTTATGCTTAAATCCACCCTTTCCGCACTTGCCGCCGCCGCAGTCATCGTGATTGGCGGGTTTGGGATCTACGCTTGGCATAGCAGCCTGCCTGCGATGAGCCCCGCCGAGCGGCCGAGCTTCGATGCCGCCACGGTCGAGCAGGGACGCCTTATTGCCGCTGCCGGCTATTGCGCAGCGTGCCATACCGCACCGGGCGGCGCGCCCTATGCGGGCAACTATCCGATGGTGACCAGCTTCGGCACGATCTACGCCTCGAACATCACCCCCGACCCGGAAACCGGCATCGGCGAATGGTCGCCGGAAGCCTTCCGCCGTGCGATGCATGAGGGGGTCGACCGCGAGGGGCGCAACCTGTTTCCGGCCTTCCCCTACGACCATTTCACCAAGATGTCGGATGCGGACGTGGATGCGGTCTACGCCTACATTATGACCGACATCCCCCCGGTGAAGGAAATCACGAAACAGCCATCCATCCCCTTTCCGCTGAATATCCGGTTCCTGCAATCGGGCTGGAAGCTGCTCTTCGTCCATTTCGGCCGCTATGAACCCGACCCGTCGCAATCTGCCGCGTGGAACCGCGGCGCCTATTTGGTCGAGGGCGTCGCGCATTGCGGCGCCTGCCATACGCCGCGCAACGCGCTCGGCGCGGAAGAAAAGAGCAAGCAATATGCGGGGGCCGTGGTCGATAACTGGACGGCGCCGCCGCTGGCCAATGCGAACCCCTCCGCCGTGCCATGGAGCGCGGCTGAGTTCACGGCGTATCTGAAGGCCGGCTCCGACCCTTATCATGGCGTCGCCTCGGGGCCGATGGCGGAAGTGGTGGCTGGTTTCCGCCAGCTTCCCGACAGCGATATAGCGGCCATTGGCACCTATCTGGGCAGCGCCTCTGGCGCCACTGGCAGCAACCCGGCGCAGATCCCGGCCGTGGTGGCGAGCATCAACGCCGGCAAGCCTGACCCGGCTTACCGCCAGAATCCGGGGGAGCAGCTTTACGCCTCTGCCTGCGCCTCGTGCCACTACAATGCCTCGCCTGACAGCCTAGAGCCCGAGCGCCCGGATCTGGGCATCATCTCCGCCACGCGGCTGGATGATCCGTCGAACCTGATCCATACGATCCTCGACGGCGTTCCCGCCTCGCAGGGTGTGCATGGGGTCACCATGCCCGCTTTCCGTACGGCGCTCGACAACAGCCAGATCGCGGCCATTGCCGCCTATCTCCGCACCACCCAGGCTGGCCTGCCGCCATGGCAGAACCTTGAGGCGAGCGTGCAATCCGTGCGTGAGCGCGCCGGAACGAATTGACGAGGACAGGACCATGATCGAGTTCACCATCAACGGACGCAAGGTCAGCCTGGACGTCGCGCCGGACACCCCCCTGCTTTGGGTCATCCGGGACGAAATTGGCCTGACAGGCACGAAATTCGGCTGCGGCGTGGGGATGTGCGGGGCCTGCACCGTTCATGTCGGAGGCCATCCGACGCGCGGCTGCATCACGCCGGTGCAGGATGTCGCGGGGGCGGAGATCATCACCATCGAGGGGCTGGACCCGAATGGCGACCACCCGGTGCAGGTTGCCTGGCGCGAGCTTCAGGTGCCGCAATGCGGCTATTGCCAGTCGGGCCAGATCATGACGGCGGCGGCAATGCTCAGGGACATCCCCAACCCGACCGACGAGGATATCGACGCGGTGATGACCGGAAATCTGTGCCGCTGCATGACCTATAACCGCATCCGCGCCGCCGTGCGGCAAGCCGCCGCAGCGATGAGGGGAGCTGTCACCAATGGCTAATGACATGTTCCCACCCCGCCGTGCGGCGAGGCTGGAACTCGGCCGCCGCGGCTTCCTCGTCTCGATGTGCGCGGCCGGTGCCGTGTTCGGCTTCCCGCGCCGGGCCCAAGCCACCATGAATCCAGAGTCGCCGGACGGCCTGCCCCTGGACGCCGCCGGGGCGAAATATGAACCCACGCTGTGGTACTGGATCGACAGTACCGGCAAGGTGAACGTCAATATCATCCGGGCCGAGATGGGCCAGCATGTCGGCACCTCGATCGCGCGCATCCTCGCTGATGAGCTCGGCGCCAACTGGGACGATGTGCATATCGACCATGTCGACAGCGACCCGAAATGGGGGACGATGGTAACTGGCGGCAGCTGGTCCGTATGGCAAAGTTGGCCGGTCTACCGGCAGGCCGGCGCCGCGGGCCGCATCGCGCTGGCGGAAAAGGCGGCGAGCCTCTGGGGCATCGATGCCTCCCGGATCACGGTCGAGAACGGCATTGTCTCTGGCGGCGGCAAGACGGCCAGCTTTGGCGAACTCGTGACGCAAGGTGTTACCCGCGTTTTCACCGCCGCCGAACTGCAGGCCCTGCCTCTGAAACCCCATGCGGATCTGACGCTGCTGGGCAAGGCGTTGCCCGCCCTCGATATCCGCACCAAGACCACGGGGCAGGCGATCTACGGCATCGACTCTAAGGTGGACGGCATGGTCCATGCCGCGCCGATCCTGCCGCCGACGCGCTACGGCTGCACGGTCACCGGGATCGACGACAGCGCGGCGAAAGGCGTGAAAGGCTATCAGCAGACGCTGAAGATCGACGATCCGTCCGGGACCGTGCCCGGCTGGGCGATGGTGATCGCCGACAGCCATTGGGCGGCGCAGAAGGCCGCGAAGCTCGTGAAGGTCAGCTACGACATCAAGGGCAATGCGCAGCAGATTGGCGAGGCCGATATTCAGGCCGAGAACAAGCGCCTGATCGATGACCCAAAAACCGGGGCGCTGCTCGACACCGGCGATACCGACGTTGACCCTGTTTTTGCCAAGGCCACCGACACGATCGAGGCCGAGTACACGACGCAGACCGTGCTGCATTTCCAGATGGAACCGCTGAACGCGCTCGCCTTCCAGAACCAGGATGGCATATGGGAGATTCACACGGGCAACCAGTGGCAATCGCTGTGCCTGCCATGGCTCCAGACGGCCCTCGGCGTCGGCGCGGGCAAGGTCATCATGCGCACCTACCTGCTGGGCGGCGGTTTTGGGCGCCGCCTGAACGGTGACTATGCGGTGCCGGTCGCGCTTGCCTCCAAGGCACTCGGCGGCAAGCCGGTGAAGATGGTCATGATGCGCCCGGACGACGTGCAGTTCGATAGCGTCCGCCCGCCGACCATGTCGCGCCTGCGGATGGCCTTCGATGCCGGCAAGCAGGTGATCGCGATGGACACCGCCGTTGCCTCTGGCTGGCCGACAAAGGTAATGGTGCCCTCCTTCATGCCGAAAGGGGTGAATGGCGAGCACTATGATCCCTTCGCCTCGGACGGGGCGGACCATTGGTATGATGTCGGCGCCCAGCGCGCCCGGGCGATATCGAATGAGCTGGCAGAGGCGACCTTCCGCCCCGGCTGGCTGCGCTCCGTATCGCCAGGCTGGATCAATTTTGCGGTCGAGAGCTTCATGGACGAGGCCGCCCGCCATGTCGGACAGGACCCGCTTCAGTTCCGCCTCGACCATTTCACCGCCCAGGGCCGCAACGCGGGGGCCGCGCCGAATGCTGTCGGCGGGGCCGCGCGTCAGGCGGCGGTGTTGAAACGGGTTGCCGAGATTTCAGGCTACGGCGAGCGCGGCCTGCCCGCCGACACGGCGATCGGGATTGCGACGACCTACGGCCAAGCGCGCTCAATGCCCACATGGGTCGGCGGCGCGGTTCAGGTGCATGTGGACCGGACCACGGGCCATGTGGATGTGCAGAAGGTCTGGCTGGTCGTCGATTGCGGCACTGTCGTCGATCCGGATGGCGCACGGGCGCAGGTCGAGGGGGGCGCCATGTGGGGCGTGTCGATGGCGCTTTATGAGGGCACCCAGTTCAAGGGTGGCAGGGTCATCGATAGCAACCTGGATACCTACACGCCGATGCGCATGGTCGACGCCCCCGAGATGACCATCGAGATGGTTGAGAGCACCGAGGCGCCGACAGGTTTGGGCGAGCCGGGCACGACCGTCATGGCGCCTGCACTCGCCAACGCGATCTTCGCAGCCGTGGGCGTGCGGATGCGCCATCTGCCGATGACACCGCAGGCAATCCTCGACGCGCTCAAGGCGACGCCGGCATGAGCGCCGAGGGAGCGGGCTGTAGCTGGACGCCGCTCTCTGCGACGAACGGGCTGCATCCCGCTCTGCTCGACCCCTGGGACGCCGCTTTGACGATGGGGGATGGCACGGTCATCGCCCTCCTTGTGGCGACCGAAGGGCCTGCCTATCGCAACCTCGGCGCAGCGCTTGCCATCTCTGCCGATGGCCATTGCGCCGGGGCGATCACCTCGGGCTGCATCGAAGCGGACCTTATTCTTCATGCGCCGGATGTGCGGGCGAACGGGTGGCCCAAGCGACTCCGCTACGGAGCGGGCTCGCCCTTCTTCGATCTGCGGCTGCCCTGCGGCGGCGCGATCGAGGTGATGCTTTTCCCCCTGCGCGATCCTGATATGCTTGGCGAACTGGCGCGGTGGCGGGCGGCGCGCAGGCCTGTGTCGCTGTCCGTCTCGAAGCAGGGACGTTTGTCCCTCGGGCCCTATGCACCAACGCATGTCGTGGACGACGGCTTGTCTCTCGGTTTCCGTCCGCCGGTGCGCTTCGTGATCCTCGGCGCCGGGCCGGAGGCGCTCGTCTTTACGCATCTCGTGGCAAGCCTTGGGCATGACCATGTGCTTCTGTCGCATGATGACGTGACGCTCGGCTCCGCACGGGTGACAGGATGCAGGGCCAAAAAACTCTCACGGATTTCGGAGCTGCCGGATGTCCTGGTCGATGCCGATACCGCCGTGACGCTGTTCTACCACGACCACGATTATGAGCCGGAACTGCTGCGTTATCTTCTGGCGGGTGATGCCTTCTATATCGGCGCGCAGGGCAGCCGTGGGGCGCAACGGACTCGCTCGGCGCGGCTGCAGAAAATAGGCGTGCCTGCCGAACAGATTGCCCGCCTGCGCGGCCCGATCGGCCTTATTCCCTCTGCGCGTGACGCACAGACACTCGCGATTTCGGTACTTGCCGAGATCATGGCAGCAGCGAAAACACGCGAGACAGTCAGTACCTCTGCCGCCGCGGAGACGGTTGGCTGATGCGCAGCCTCGGCGTACTGCTTGCGGCCGGGGCATCGCGCAGGTTTGGCCCGGAGGACAAACTTCTCGCGCCCTACCGCGGCGGAGCGCTGGTGCGCTCGGCTGCCACTTCCCTCCTCGGCGCAGGCTGCGACGCCGTGCTGGCTATCGTCTCTTCTGTGGATGTTGCAGCTGCATTGCCTACAGGAATCGAGATTTGCAGCATTGCACCCGGGCAGCCGATGGCGGTCTCATTCCATACAGCGATTGATCAGGCGGTCGCACGGCGGGCAAGGCGCCTGCTGATCTGTCTTGGCGACATGCCGAATGTAAAACCGGCTCTGCTGCGCCGGCTTGCGGCACATGACAGTTCTTGTGCCTGCCAGGCTGGAGATATCCGCACGCCGCCGATGCTTCTGGCCGAGACCGATTACGCGGCAGCACGGGCAAGTGCGGACGGCGATCGGGGGGCGCGGCAATTCCTTGCCAGGCTACCGCCGGACACTCTGATTGATGTCGATCCCGTCGAGATACTCGACATCGATCGGCCGGCGGACATCACCCCGGCATCGCTATGATGTATGCCTACAGCTGTGTTCTGTATCGTATGCGCCCACGAGCCGTGAACTGATACCCGCTTGCGAGATGCATGACTCTCTGCCGTCATTGCGCGCGTAGCGAAGCAATCCATCTTTTCCAGCGATGTCGCGGAGATGGATTGCTTCGCGTCGTGCGAATGCACGCATTCGCGTGACGCTCGCAATGACGGTTCTGGATGGGTCATCATCAACGCGGCTTGGTATGAGTGCCCAGGAGTGTCAATCGGCGTTCAAAAGTAACCCCCGATCGGCGTGCACACGGGACCTCTTTGTAAGCTTGGCTTGATAGAGCTGTGGGCAAGTCGCGCGGTCACGGCGGTCAGGATGGCGATGACTCCGGGTCCGGCGCCGGTTCCTGCGCGACCGGCAGCGTAAACCGGAAGACAGCCCCGCGGGGCTGGTTTGGCTCCGCCAATAGTCTTCCACCATGGGCCTCCACGATCTTGCGGCTGATCGCGAGCCCCATCCCTATGCCCTCGGGCTTGGTTGTGAAAAATGGGTCAAACACGCGGTCGAGATTTGCCGTATCGAACCCCGGGCCGGAATCCCGCACTTCGACGAATACGTTGGCCGAATCGTCTTCGCCGGAGATCACCGCCAACTCGCGGGGGCTGCCGTCCGCCCGGCTCATGGCCTCAATGGCGTTGCTGATCAGATTGAGCATCACCTGCTGCAGTTGGACCCGATCCGCCAGAACGGCAGGCAGGCCGCTTGCGAGACCGCTTTGCAGCTTGATGCCATGGATATCCAAATCGCGCTGGACCACGGCGAGGGCTTCGAGAATGACATCGTTGACGCTCAGGCGATCCCTGTGCGGCGGTTCGTTCCTGACGAGCGCACTGATGCGGTTGATGATCCCGCCCGCTCGCTCGCCGTCCCTGGCAATGCGTTCAAGAGATTGGCGGGCGCTCTCAATGTCGGGCGGCTTTGCCGCGAGCCAGCGCAAAGCGGCGCCAGCACTGGCGACGACCGCCGCGATCGGTTGATTCACCTCATGGGCGATCGCGGCCGTCAACTCGCCCATCTGCATCAGCCGATTGGCGCGCGCGAACTCCTCCTGCAGTATCTTGAGGCGCGCCTCCTCCAACTCCCGCGCCGCGCGGAGGCGTTCGGTGATGTCGCGCGTAATCTTGGCGAAGCCAATCAGCCGGCCATCCTCGTCCCTCAGCGCGTCGATCACCACGTTGGCCCAGAAGCGGCTGCCATCCTTGCGTACGCGCAAGGCTTCGGCCTCAAACCTGCCATCGCGGGCGGCGATCTCGAGCGCGCGCTGCGGCATGTTCGCGGCGCGGTCCTCTTCGGTGTAGAAGCACGAGAAGTTCCGGCCGACGATCTCCTCGGCGGTGTAGCCCTTGATGCGCTCCGCGCCTCGGTTCCAGTAGGTGACGATGCCGTTGGGATCAATCATGTAGATCGCGTAGTCGGTCACGCCGTCGATCAGCACGCCATAGCGCCGCTCGCTGTCACGCAGCGCCATTTCCGCTGTCTTGCGCTGCGTGATATCGACGATCGCCGACAGCACCATGATTCCTTCATCGGTCTCGATTGGATTCAAACCAATCTCGACCGGAAACTCGCTGCCATCCTTCTTGACGGCGTAGAGATCGCGCCCGACCCCCATCATCCGCGGTTTCGGATCAGCAAAAAATGTCTGCCGCAGCCCTGGATGATGGCCGCGGAAACGTTCGGGGACGAGCAGTTCCACCGGCTGGCCCACAAGCTCGTCCCGTGCGTAACCGAAGGTTCGCTCGGCCTGCGTATTGACCATGGTGATTTTTCCGGCTGGGTCGATCATCACCATGGCGTTTGGCGCGGCCTCGACGACCTGCCGGAAACGCTTCTCGCTCTCGCGTAACTCGCGTTCCGCCTCACGGCGCAGAGAAACCAAAGTGGCGACCAGATTCTGGTAGAGACTCTGAATAACGCCCATACCGCCACCCCCTCGGCGTGCAGCAGTCGACCAGGACAAAGGCTATTCTCCACTGAGCCTGATGACAACGATTATTTAGGCCAACCGCGCGGCGCCGCGGCAATAGGCTCCGGCTGCCCGCTGGCATCGAACCCCCACATCGTTCTGGATTCGGAAAATCCCCAGCTCTGGGGATAATCCCGTGGACCTTCCGTGTACACATCGACAACCACCGCTATCCGCCTATGTCCGCTCCAGGTTGAGCGCCCATCTGGCGCCCGCAATGCGGGTGAGCAGGGCCACCCCTGCTCACCAAACCAGACTTTATTCCTGGGAGATAGAAACAGGGCGGGTGAGTCGCGGAGAACCACTCCGGCAACCTCCCGGGAGAAGTCCAGAGCGATATTTCGGGTGACAGCGTCTTGCCGTTCCAAGGCGGGGCGTATAGCCCCGCGCGATGATGGTCAAATCCCATGTCGTTGTCGGCCTCGCGGCGTGGATCGCCGCGGCGCCCTTGCTGCACCTCTCACCTGTCGATCCAGCCTATCTCGCCCTGGCCGTGGCCGGGTCTCTGCTGCCGGACATAGACCACCCCAACTCCTGGATCGGCCGGCGATCCCGGCCGGTCTCAACGGCGATCGCCGCGGCCTTGGGCCATCGCGGCTTAACGCATTCGGCCGTGGCGGTGGCGGGGCTGGTGGCGCTGCTGTTGCACGCAGGATGCCGGCAAGCAGAGGTGTCCGCCTTGGCCGTGGGCTACCTGTCACACCTGGCTGCGGACATGCTGACACCGCGCGGGCTGCGGCTGGCCTGGCCGCTTAAAAAAACCTGGGGATTGCCGCTATGCCGCACCGGCTCTCCCATGGAGGGCGTCATCGTCGCTGTCCTGGTATGCGGAGTCGCCTGGCGGTTTTTTGCGCATGACACGAGCCGATTGGCGGCGTTCCTTTAAGCTAGAGCGTTCATCCTTGAGATGAACGCTCCTAGCTCTTAATTTTAGCGATCAATTTCATGCGTTTCGCTTGAACCTGCCGATTCAACCTAAACGCATATTGATCTAGGCGGCCCCACATTTCCACACGCCCGGCCTAATCGATACTAGGCCACGCAGCGTGCCCCTCTCCCCCATCTCGAATGTCCGCCGCCAGGGCCGCTTCAGTCCATTCCCACGGTCGCATCAACTACCGGGAACGTCGGAAACCAGTTAATCAGACGTTCCTTAACGGTGGAGCCGCCAGGACATCACCTCTGAACACCCTGCCGATATCTCATGCCTTGATCCGAGCGGCGGCAGCCACGCACCGCTCCCGTTCCTCCAGGAAGACCCGGCAGCGTTCCTCGCCGTGCGCGATCAGACGGTTGATATTTGCCGGGCTGCGGTCGAACTTGCCCTCGTAATCCAGTGTCTGCTGCATCTCATCTGACATCTCGATCCACGGTATGTAATACGGCTTGTCCGGCCCCTCCGCAAAAGCTTTCGGCATAAGGACGGGACGCGTGTACTCGTAATACTCATGAAATCCCGGCCGGAACGCGTCACCCAGGATCAGGTCGTTGAGCACCTCCACCAGCTTAAGGTTCTGGAACAGCGAGACATTGCCCTCCAACTGACTGCGCCGATCCGCTATCTCGCCTGGTAGCACAGGTATTTTGCTACGCTTCGTGGGGTTGATCTTGATGACCCATAGTTCGTGCGGGACGTTGCCTTCGCCCACAACCCCCCTTCGCACGAGATCGTCGATCGGCGGGTTGTCGGAGAACAATCCGTCCCATAGCGCGTCACCGTCCACCTCAACCGCCGGAAACACGTTGGGCACGGCGGCGGAGGCCAGGATGTGCTCGATCTTGATTGTCTCCTTTGTCGAGATGAATTTCCGCAGCCGCCCAGACAGCACGCTCGCAGCTCCGATGACCAGCACCGGGCCCGTTGGCTGCGGTCCCCAGGACGCGATTTCATCGAAGTCGATATGCTTTCTCAGCAGCACCGCGAGGTCTGCGAACTCCTTCCGGTGGCCCTGCATCACCAACTGGCTCATGGCGTGCATCAGCGGCATCGCCGGGCTGGTCTGGAAAGATGCCAGGCTTCCGGAGTTGACCCCGCGCATCCAAGCGATGATCGCGGCGTTGACCATCAACTCCCACCCACTTTGGGCCGTGTTATCAAGCCAAAAATCGATCAACCGCCGCCAGATAGGTGTCTCGTTCTTCCGTATCGCGTACCAGATCAGTATAGCACACAGCGCCCCGCCCGAGGTCCCGCTGATACCGACGAGTTCGAACGTGTCCCTCAGCCATGGCTCAGACAGTGCCTTCAGCACGCCGGCAGTGAAGGCAGTCTGGCTCCCACCGCCTTGGCAAGCGATTGCAACCTTCGTTCTCATTTCAGCTCCCCTAGGTCGATACCGACACTACCGGGACTCCCTCATGACCATTGAAGTCCGCCTTTTGGCATCAATTGTATCATGTCCATTGCGCTAATCCATCTTTCCTCAACGGCAGGAATGGGCGTCGCAATTGCCTGTTTTACCGTCTTTTGATTGTCCCGCCAGCGCGACAACAGCCCCTCCCGAAGCGGGAGCCGAGAGGCACCTCATTCATATAATACTACGAAATTAATTGGGTTTTGTCTCTAAAATCGATCTG
>Ga0335071_10007345_pt1 | contig 11332 bp, 7 predicted proteins | sample Lox_Sample_15_FD_206724 | JGI IMG/M metagenome (GOLD analysis project Ga0335071, IMG submission 206724) | Soil microbial communities from Loxahatchee National Wildlife Refuge, Florida, United States - Lox_Sample_1.5 | ecosystem: Environmental > Terrestrial > Soil > Wetlands | place: USA: Florida...
GCCCCTTACAATCCTGCGGATACGCTCGGTGGCCCGTGCGATGTTCTCGAGGTCCGAGCGGACATCGGCCGGCAGGGTTTTGTTGCGAAGCAGCATGTCGGTAAATGTCACGATTCCCGTCAAAGGATTGTTGATCTCATGCGCGACGCCGCCGGCGAGCCTGCCGATGTTCGCCTGTTTTTCATACTGGATCAGCTTCGTTTCACTTTCGGCCTTCTGGCGCTCGTCGCGCTGCCGAAGCGATGCCAGCATTTCCTTGAAGGTCTTTTGCAGGACACCGATTTCGGTTTTCGAGATGGGCCCAAGTTCGGGATTCAGGTTCCCCTGCGAGACCTGTTCGCTGGCCTCGATCAGCTTCTTGACCGGCCGGCTTAGTTTATCGGCGAAAAGATATCCGAACGCGACGGCCAGCGCCATTCCCGCCACTGTGATCAGTACAAAGACCCTGATCACGCTCGAGCGTTCGTCCGCATATTTCGCTTCCAGGACACCGACGTAGAGCATGCCGATCCTTTGGCCAAAGACGTCCTCGATCGGTTCGTAGGATGTGAGATGCCAGTCATTGACCACAAAAGCCCTGTCCGTCCACAGCTTTCCTTCTTTCAAGACGCGCTCTGTCACCTGCTCCGAAGCGACGGTCCCGAGCGCCCGGTTCCCATCGGGATTGAGGACGTTGGTGGAGATGCGGATGTTCTCTAAGAAAATCGTCGCGGTGCCGATGCTTCGGCCGTTGTACATTTCATGCTGGAAGACCGTATCGCGCACAAGATCCACGATCGTATGGCTTCGGTTGAGAAGGACGCCGCCGTAGAGGACGCCGAGAAAAGCGCCAGCCCTATAGACCGGAACGGCGGCGGCAAGAGCCATGCCGGACACGGCTTCGTTTTCGATTTCAGGAGCGGTTATTTTAGTCGGCAGCAGCCGGATCCGTGCCCGTTCAGCCAGCTCGGGGTTTTCCGCAAATAAAAAGCGGTTATCCAGGACAACGGTTCCCGAAATTCCGATCTGCTTCTGCAGGACGAGATCCGCAATAGGGTTGGATGGGTCGCTCTTGCCGGGCATCGGATTAGGGCCGATGCGGCATACGACTTTCCCGTCCTTGCCGACGATGCCCATGAAATCCAGTTCGCTCTGCCGTGCAACGTCGTTCAGCCGGGCAATAAGTGTTGCAGGATCAAGCCGTTCCATGGCGGAGAGAAATCCGGACCCGGTGGAAGTCAGATTCAGGGCGACTCTGATCCCCCGGATGCGTGTGAGGTAGATCTCACGGGCTGCGTTCAGGTCCATGCGCACGCGGTTCGTCGCTTCGTTGAAGATGCCCCGGTAGAGAAGCTGGCCGCCGACCACGAGGGCGACACCACAAACAAGGACGGCAACGCCGACAAAACTTAAAACCAATTTGGATCGGGTTGTATAGAACAAGAAAGACTCCCGCCGCTACCCCGAAATCAATGGACCCAACACCCGTTATGTTGCGGCTTTCAGGCACACCCGTACCGAAAGCCGCCGTATTATAGCGTATGTTTGCGCCGTGTATAAGTCGCCGGCTCAGTCTTTTCAATTCAGGGCGCGAATCGCATGTCGCTGCGTCGAGTCAAATCCTGGAACCCACAGAATCATCGAACCGTAGAAACCGTGGACACCCACTTACTATGAACCCCATGTGGAACCATCATGAATCTGGAACCATCATGAATCATGGAATGAATCATGGACACCCACTTTCCATAGACCCTGCCAAAACTACAATCATGGACACCCACTTTCTTTCCTTTTCAGTTGCTTCCAAAATTCATAATTTTGGATTTCCATTTTTGAAGAAGTCCCGAACAATGGCTGTCCAAAGTCCCAAAGTCGCGAATGTTAACTGATGTTGACTTGAAATCGGCGAAACGGGGACGTTCCAAGGGATAAAAAGCGTGGAATCTACCGTTTATCAGGGAGGGAAATTCACCAAATGGGTGTCCAAAATCCCTCCAAAATCTCTGTTCGGAATCGGCATCGGAATCGGGATCGATATCGCTATCGGAAATCGGAAGCAAAAGGCCGACAGCGAGTCCCGATTGCGATCCCGATAATCCTGTTTAAGCCTCTTGAGCGGCTCATGGACTAAAGCCTCCGGCTCTGCCGGATGATTCTTAAGTGGGTGTCCGGAATATGCAGTTTGCAGAATCTGGCAGAAGTGTTTTGCTTTTGGTGTGCAAAAGGCTCTTGGAAGCACTACATTAAGGCAGAGGTCGGAGGAGGAATATAAATGGAGATTGGCAGCAGTCCCGAAACAATTCTCAAGTTGGCCCAGGGCTTCATGGAATGCAGGATCTTCCAGACGGCGGCCGAACTGAACCTTTTTACCATTCTTGACCAGACTCCGTTGTCTGCAGCCGAGGTTGCCGACAGGATTTCCGGCGATGCCCGCGCCCTGGCGGTCTTGCTCGATGCACTTGTTGCTATGGGACTTCTGGTCAAGATTGGCCAAACCTATGAATGCAAAGGAGATGTTGCCGGAATGCTTTCAGCTCATGCCCCGCAATCCATCCTCCCCATGGTTCTCCACATGGCTTCTTTGTGGAAGCGTTGGTCCCGCCTGACGGACATCGTCAAGGGCAGAGGCGCTTCCGACGATGAGTTCGACTTTACCCGGGACGCCGATGAACTCAAGTCCTTCATCGGCGCAATGCACTCCATCGGCGCCCCCATGGCGAAGAGAATTGTGAAGGCAGCGAACCCCGGTGCCTCACGGGCGCTTCTTGATGTTGGCGGCGGATCGGGCACTTACACAATTGCCTTCCTACGGGCCGTTCCCGGGATGCGCGCGACGCTATTCGATCTTCCGGATGTGATTGAAATGGCTAGAGAGCGCCTGAAGAATGAAGGATTGCTTGACAGGGTAACTCTTGTGCCGGGCAGCTTTTATCTGCAGGAATTTCCAGATTCTCACGACCTGGCGCTGATTTCGGCCATCATACATTCAAACAGCATCGAAGAAAATCTGGAGCTGTATCGGAAGGTATTCCGCGCACTGCGACCCGGAGGACGCATACTTATCCGCGACTATGTCATGAGCCCTGACCGGACTTGGCCAAGGGACGGAACCGTTTTCGCGATTAATATGCTGGTCGGGACCACGGGCGGTGGAACATACACCTACGATGAAATCGAAACGGGCCTTCGACAGGCGGGCTTCGAGAAAATCAGGCTTTTGAAGCAAGGCGAGAATATGGACGCCATTGTCGAGGCCTTCAAGCCTTAAACGATGCATGCGCAAAACCGGAAAAGCCGATTGCGCCGGCGACAGCCAAACCCGAAGTGTTCCCGTATTTCCATGGCTTGAGCGTTTGTTCATGCTATAATGCCCGCCGTTTTTCTCCTGATCGCAGGGATTTTGCCATAGGATGCACGCTTGACCGTCGCCCGCAGAGAACCCAATATCGGCGTTGATTCTTCGAAAACTCCCCGATTTTTCTACGGATTCATCATCAGCATCGCAGCCTTTTTCGTCCTGTTCTCCGCGTATGGAGTCCGCTTCGCCTATGGCGTTTTTTTCAAGCCCATGGCTCACGAGCTCGGTTTCAGCGCCGCAACCACGTCGGCCGCATATTCCATATCCTTCTTTTTGGAGGGCGTGTTCTCTCTCGTTTCCGGCGGATTGGCCGACAGATTCGGACCGCGCAGAGTTGTTTCAATCTCCTGCGTACTGGTTGGCGCAGGCTATTTCCTGATGCCGCTGGTTCACACCGTGTGGCAACTCTATCTGTTCTACGGACTGATCATCGGCGTCGGAATGGGAGCCATGTTTGTCCCTCTGGTTTCCATGACAGCGCGCTGGTTCAGTGTCCGGAGAAATCTGATGACCGGCCTGGTATCGAGCGGCGCAGGCGCCGGAATGCTGATAGTTCCTTCTTCTACCGCCCACTTGATCGACGCCTATGGCTGGAGGACTTCATTCCTCATTTCAGGCGTTTTTGTAGCGATCATCGTTCTTGTCGCCGCCCAGTTCATGAAACGCGATCCGGAAGAGACCGGCACTGTGCCTTACGGCGAATCCCCGAGGCTTCCCGGGACTCAATCGGCTCCCGCGAATGGGCATTCGTTCCGGGAGGCTCTGCGCATTCCCCAGTTCTGGACGATCTTTGTCATGATGTTCCTGTTTGGCATCTTTGCCATGTCTTATAACATCCATATCGTGCCGGACGCGATCAACTCGGGAATGCCATCCACCGAAGCCGCGCAAATTCTGGCGACAACAGGAGCGCTCCTGATCGCGGGTAGAATTCTTATGGGAATTCTTGCAGATGGGATCGGGAACAGGCGGATCTTTATTTTGGGTTTCATGATTGCTTTCGGCGCCATGCTTTTCATTTCCTTTGTGCACACTCATTGGGCCTTCTTTGTGCTGGCAATCCTGATGGGCATCGCCCAGGGAGGAATCGGGACTTCCCAGTCCCCTGTCGTAGCTTCTTTGTTTGGGCTCAGGTCGCACGGGCTGATTCTGGGCTGTGTCGGCCTCGGAAATACGGCCGGAGCGGCGGTAGGGCCGCTGCTCACCGGCTATATTTTTGATTTGACTAAAAGCTATCACGTTGCATTTTTGATCTGTGCTGCATCCAGCCTGCTGGCCCTGGGTTTCGCGTTCCTTATCAAGCACATCGACGGCTCAGAGTCCACACACCGGCTGTAAACGGTTGCTCTGTCAGAAGCGAACGAGCCGGTGCCGACCCGCGAGCTGCAGCCCCTGCAATTTCAATCCGTTTCCTCCATCCTTGTGCTATATTGGCCGCCATACTCTACTGTAATCATTCCGACCTGACGGCTGGATTTTCTACAGGGGGCTGTTCCAGTGGTTCATGAATGCAAATTATTATGAAGGAGAGATTGCCATGGCGACTTCGAAATCGAAGTATGGAAAATATTTCATGACGGAACCTATCGAGATTGGGCCGATGCTTCACGTTTGCGGTGAAAAAGGGTGTGTTGGATCCAAGTTCAGCGGCTTTCCGATCGAGATGCAACTGCTTTGCCTAAGCAAGCCGGGCGTCATGATCCATGAGCCTCATGCGCACGAAGTGGATGAGCTCTTTTTCATCTTCGGCGGAAATCCCCATAACTACTTCGAATTCGGCGCAGAAATCGAGATCATGATGGGTGCGGAACAGGAACGCCACATCGTCGATAAAACTACCATCATTTATATCCCCAAGGGTGTCATCCACTGCCCGATTACCACGCTGAAAGTGGACAAGCCAGTTCAATGGATGCATGTCCTTTTCCAGGGCAGATATAAGATGGCGAAAGGAGCCAATGTATCTGCGCATCCAAAGCACAGCGACCGGCACCCTTATTCGAAAAAGGACATCCCCAAACTCCGGATGGGAATCACCGAAGGGATTATCGGAAAAGGAAAGGTTGCCCAGCGCACCTAAGTATCGGTGTTTTGCGCTCTGCGTGGTTATTTCAGGAAATCCACGGATTTTGCACGGATTTCCGCAATCGGGGGCATGTTTTTCGCGCGCATGCGCTGCATGATGCCCGCCATTTGTTTGTCACGTTTGCATCCGGCAGCGGCAATCACTTTGTTATTCTTGAAATAGAACGCGACAAAATTCCTCGCTGCGACATCTCCGTCGAAGATGATCTCGTCCCAGGCCTTCGCGTGTCCCACGTAGCGAAGGCCAAAATTTCCCTGCTTGGTCCAGAAGAAGGGGACATTTGCATTCGCGGTGGGCTTCCCCGCCATGTTCAGAGCTGCATCTCGTCCCTGCTGCTCGGCAGTACGCCAGTGCTCGATCCGGACGTAATCGCCGGTAAGCCAGTCGGGGACACGGGCAATGTCGCCCGCTGCGTAGACATCTTCTGCGACGCAGAAATAGGAATCGGTCTGAACGCTGCCGTCCGGTTGTCTGGCAATGTCCGTCAGATACCCGGTATTTGGAATCACGCCAATCCCGACTAGAACCAGATCCGCTTCGATCCGCGTCCCGTTTTTCAGGATCACAGACTGCACGGTGTCTACCCCGCTAAACTTTTCAACCGCAGTTCCAAGCCGAAAGGCGACTCCGTTCTCTTCATGAATCTTCTGGATCATGCCGCCGATTTCCATCCCGAAAACGCGTTCAAAAGGCACGGCATCCGGTGCGACTACGGTCACCTGAAGTCCGCGTATTTTCAGGCTTGCGGCCGACTCCAGCCCGATGAAACTCGCGCCGACGATCACGGCACGCGAAGCCTTTTCGCAAGCTTTGATGAGAGCCCTCGAGTCGCTGAAGCTCCGGAGTGTGAAGATATTGGTCAGCTTTTCTCCAGGGACGTTCAGTTTTCGCGGAGTGCAGCCGGTTGCCAGAAGCAGTTTGTCATATTGGATGCTCTCGCCTGTTTCGAATACGAGCTTCTTGGAGCGTGTGTCGACCGCGGTCACATTTTTCCCGAGCATCAGCTCGATCCCGCGGTTCTGGAAAAATTTTTCCGACCGCAGCGGCATCCACTCGTCCTTGGCCTCTCCCTGAAGATAGTCTTTATCCAGATTCGGCCGGTCATAAGGGAGATCGCTTTCTCCGGAGATCATCACGATTCTTCCCTGGAAACCGTTTTGCCGGAACGACTGTGCGGCCGCGTTTCCGGCCGCTCCTGCTCCCAAAATGACGAATGTCCTCGGATCGCGCGCAGGATCGGCAGAAATCATTTCGGGGACGCGCACTTTTGAGATCTTCTCCGGAATCTTGAGGACGATGTCGTCTCCGCGGACAAAGGCCTCGAATTTCGGCAGGGCATTCAGTGCGGGCGGTTCCTTCAGGTCACCGGATTTTGCGCAATAACATGCCTGATGCCAGGGACAGACGATCGTGTCGCCGCTAAGGATGCCGGTTTCCAGGCGGGCGCCGTAATGAGCGCAGGATGCCCCCAAGGCCGAGATTTCGCCTCTTACGCTGGTTAAGAGGATCTCTCCACCCTCAACAGCGACCTGTTTCATTGTTCCGTCGGGTAACTCGCTAACTTTCGCGACAACGACTTCCTTGTATTCCATTTATTGCACCTCCTGAAGAATGGCGTCGACGATCGGCTGATAACCCCGGCCAAAGCGGTGCCCGCCCGGAATTGGAGTGATTTTGGCCAGATTTGGATCGAGCTTATCGCAGAGCTCGTCCTCGTCCCCGGTTCCATAGAAACAAAGAATCTTTTTGCCGCGAAGTTTTTCGATCTCAGGGCGAACGGGAAGAGAAGTCGACCGCTTGCGAGAAGAGAACCAGTCGATAAAATGGAACTGGAAATCCGCTGCAGAGCCCGGTCCCAGCAGCGTAATGACTTTTATCTTTTGCTGGTTTTCCGCCGGGATTCGATTCAGCATGAACGGCAGAACTTCGGCTCCGAACGAATAACCGACGACCACTATTTCATTCCGCTTCCACAGGGCACTGTAATATTGGAGGATCCGATTGAAGTCGGCGGCCGACTGTTCCGGCGTCTTGCGGGACCAGAAGTAGTGCAGAGAATTCAGGCCCACCACCGGAATGCCCTTTGCCGCGAGACCGCGGGCAATCCCTCGATCCGTTACGCCCCATCCGCCGTCGCCGGTTACGGCAATTGCCATCACTTTTGAATTTCCGCCCGCTGCGGGCACTTCAACGAGCGGCAGGTCGGCCAGAGGTTGCTGTTTCGCTTCGGGGGCGGCATTCAATGATTCCTGGTTTACGACCAGAACCGGTATCTGAAACAACAAAACGAGGCAAAGGACCGTTTTTTTCATCGGGCAATCTCCTTGTTTCCGCGCCGGAGGATACAGTCAATATTTTAGTCTACAAGGATTCTCCAGTGAAAAAGCTTTTATCTGGCCCTATCAATTCTACTAAAATAGCAATCATGCACTCAATTCGACCTTTGTGATCAGGGGATTGTTCTGTGAACTTGAGCCGCGATAAAAAAGCGAAACTGAAAGCCGCCTGGCATTTGATTCTTCCAATGACAGTTTTGTGCAGCGGAATGGTCAACCTGCTTTCTGTCATGGGACCGGCTCTTCCGGAACGCCGAGCCATCCTTCGAGAAATTTTCCCCCTGGTATTTATTCATCTGTCGCGATTCCTGACTCTGCTCACAGGCTTTACGCTGGTCATCCTTTCCATCAACATCTATAAGAGAAAAAAAAGGGCTTTCCGGATAACGCTGTTACTCTCAATTCTGTCCATATTTTTCTTTCTTACGAAAGGCCTCGACTACGAGGAAGCCACGCTGTCCGTCCTTTTGGTAGTGCTGCTATGGCTTAGCCGCAAATCCTTCACGGTGGAAAGCAGCATCCCCAGCTTCGGGTGGGGGTTCGTGCGAATGAGCCTGGCTGTGATCGCGGCCATGCTCTATGGCATTGCGGGCTTCTGGTTTCTCGACACCCGCGAGTTCGGCATCAAATTCACAATCGGCGAGTCGGTGAAACAAACCATAGCTGCCTGGATGTTTATGGCCGAGCCCGGAATTGTCCCGCATACGCACCACGCACGCTGGTTCCTGGATTCGCTCAACATCATGACGGTTCTGGCACTCGTATATGCGCTGTTTGCCATTTTCCGTCCCGCCGTATACCGTTTCCGAACTTTGCCGCACGAGCGCAAGATTGCCGAGGACATCACCTTAAAATACGGCCGGTCTGCGCTCGACTATTTCAAGCATTGGCACGATAAAACCTTCTTTTTTTCGGAAAGCCAGCAAAGCTTCATTTCGTTTCGGGTAGGAGGCGGCTACGCCGTCGTGTTGGGGGATCCGATCGGCCCCGATTCGGAGATCGAGGGGATCATTCAGAAATTCGTCGTATACTGTACGAATAACGACTGGCGGGTAGCTTTCCACCAGACGCTGCCGGATTATCTGCCCATCTACAAAAAGCTCGGGTTCCGCAAACTCAAAATCGGGGATGACGCGATTGTCGACCTGACAAAGTTTAACCTGGAGGGCAAGGAGGCGAAGAAACTGCGGCACGCGGTCAATCAGCTGGAGAAACAAGGAATTCGGTTTACCCGGTTCAAACCGCCCATATCCGCGGGAATCATGTCGCAATTGCAGCAGGTGTCCAATGAATGGCTCCAGATTCCGGGGCGGCGGGAGCGAATGTTTACGCTGGGGCGCTTCGAGCACGATTATGTCCGGTCGACACCCATATATGCGGCGGTGGACGCGTTGGGGAATATCTTGGCATTCATGAATGACATTCCCTCATTCCGCAAAGGAGAAGCGACCATCGATCTGATGAGGTACCTGCCGGATGCCCCTCCGGGAATCATGGATTTTCTTTTCATAAAGCTCTTCTTCGCCAAAAAGGAAGAAGGATATCAGCGATTCGACCTTGGAATGGCGCCCATGGCCGGTTTTGGGGAGCACGAAGAGGCTTCTGCCGAGGAGAGAGCCGTGCATTACTTCATGCAGCAGCTCAATTTCCTTTTCAGCTATCAGGGATTGTTGCACTACAAGTCCAAGTTTGCGACCATTTGGGAGCCGCGCTATACGATATATCGCAATGTTTTGAATCTCCCGCGTGTCGCCCGCGCAATATCCGAGGTTTCGGAGATCCGTGAATAGCACTATCATCCCGGTACAGATCCGAGGATAAAAGTGCAACGTGCCGAAACACCGCTTCAATCGAGGACGATGCCCGCATGGAAGAAGAAGATCACAGCGTTGATTCTGCTGTTCGCGGAAAATCGACCGCTTCTTCGCGGTTTTGGAAGGTAGCCCCCGGCTATTTGATTGCGATAGCCTGCCTGGTATGGATCTTTCACGATATCCGGATTCGTGAATTGACGAATTCGATGACCTCCATTAACTGGTGGTGGGTGGTGGGTGCCGTTTTATTTGACACACTCAGCTATGTCTTCCAGGGGATGCGTTGGAGCCTGCTGCTGCACCCGCTCGGGCGGGTTTCGGCGGTGCGGGCGACTGAAGCCGTCTACGCGGGCCTGTTCGTGAATGAGATGCTCCCAATGCGTCTGGGCGAAGTGCTGAGAATCTATCTGGTGTCGCGATGGATCGATGCGCGTTTTGCCGCCGTTATTCCTTCCTTGCTGGTCGAGCGGTTCTTCGATGGCGTGTGGCTGGCGCTGACGTTCGGCATAACGGTATTTGCGGTTCCTCTGCCCCAGTACCTGGTGGACGCCGAATGGATTTTGGGCCTGGCGGCATTGGTCGCAACCCTCCTCTTTGTCTATCTGGTGTTTCGCAAGAAACCGGTCGGTGCCCCTGAACCCGTCGAGGGTTGGAGGCGCTGGCGCCCGATCCGGTGGGTCGCAGGCCTCTTCGACAAAGTGGCCGGCGGGGTACGGGATATCGGCCGGTCGCGTTTTTTTTATTCGAGCTTCGCAATATCCCTGTTCCTGCTGCTCGGCCAGGTCGTGTCCTATTGGCTGGTTATGCTGGCATTCGGCTTGAAGCTTTCGTTCTGGCACGGAGCGGCCATATTCCTGATCGTCCACGTAGGCACCGCTCTTCCCGGCGCTCCGTCCAATGTGGGGACTTACCAGTTTTTTACCGTCGTGGGCTTAACGCTGTTCGGGATCGATAAAACCCTGGCAACCAGTTTTTCCATCGTAGTGTTTTTTATCCTCACAATCCCTCTCTGGGGCATCGGGATGCTGGTTTTTGGCCGTCTTGGGCTGAGCTTAAAAAAGGTCAGAACAGAGATCGCCGCGTTGACCCAAAACGGGACCCAATTAGAAGCAGACTAAACAACACCCAATCCACCTTTCCTGAAAAGTGGAACCTGTAACCTGCAACCTGCGAACCTGAACTTCCTCCTCGTTCCCATGGTCGCGCACTCGCATTCGCCGCAAGGCTGAACCCTTGCTGTGACTCTCGCATCTAATCAATTAGCAAAGGAACGCCAAGGTAATAGTGAGGCGAGGAAGGAGCGGATATGCTCAAAAAGATTTTGCAACGTTTTTCAGGGGCCGCCGTGTTCATTCTCATGATGAGCATGGTTCAGGTAGGCATGGCCTCAATTTCCAAAGGGACTTCGGCATCCGCCCCGAATGCGAAACCAAAAGATTTGCAGGATCGGGTGCTACATGCTCTTCTGATGCTCCCCACCTACGGAGTGTTTGACGATATTAAGTTTGCCCTGAAAGGCGACACCGTGACTTTGACCGGTGAAGTCAGAAAACCAATTTTGAAATCTGAGGCGGAAGCGACTGTGCGAAAACTGCCGGGGGTGACACATGTAATCAACAATGTTGAGATCCTGCCGCTGTCTCCGATAGATGACTCCCTGAGAGCGGCGACCTATCGCGCAGTATACTCGCAGCCAGGCTTCGAGCGATACGATATTCAGGCGTTTAAACCGATCAAGATCATCGTCAAGAACAGC
>Ga0335071_10007346_pt1 | contig 11332 bp, 14 predicted proteins | sample Lox_Sample_15_FD_206724 | JGI IMG/M metagenome (GOLD analysis project Ga0335071, IMG submission 206724) | Soil microbial communities from Loxahatchee National Wildlife Refuge, Florida, United States - Lox_Sample_1.5 | ecosystem: Environmental > Terrestrial > Soil > Wetlands | place: USA...
CGCGGGCCGCTGGCCGGGGGGACACCGGACCGCCCAGGTGCGGAGAGACGACGATGAACATACTCCTTGTCGACGACGAGCTTGACTACCGATTGCTCATACGCACAGTGCTTATGAGCAGAGGGTGCGACGTCATCCTCGCCGAGAACGGGCTGGAAGCACTGGAGAAGGCGAAGGGCGCAACCATCGACCTCGTTATCACGGACATCTATATGCCCGTCATGGACGGGCTCAAGATGAGCAGGGCGCTCCGCGCGCGTCCGGAGTTCGAAAAAGTGCCGATCCTCTACCTCTCCGGGTACGACGACCAGCATACGCTGGAAGCGGTCAAGGATCCGCGGTACGAGGGATTCCTGAGGAAGGGGGCGCCGCTCGAGGAGCTGGTGCTCTGGATCGATTATCTGACCACGCCGGTGGAGAAGAGGCCGAAGACGCTTCCGAAGGGGACGCAGACCAGGACGAACCTGCGGCCGCGGGACGGGACGAGGACGTTTACGAACTTTCCGATACTCTGAGGTCACGAAGCAACGTAAATCCCGTGCGAGATCGGATCGCTGAAGTTGTGCGCCAGGATCCTCTCCACCTGCCGTGCGGAGAGTCTCGTTCCCGCCGCGACCAGCTTCACACCGCTCGCCGTGCACAGATCGTTCGCGATCACCATCCCTTCGCGCATCTCCTCCGCCTTGATCTGCCGCTTCCCTTCCAGCCACTGCGGATCGGAGATTACCGCCAGGTATTCCGCCGCGAGCTGCGCCACTCGGGGGGAGAGAAGCGTTCCCTGCGCGTCGCGCACCCTCGCCGTCATGTCGGCAGGGGAGAGCGACGCGTCGGCGCTGAGCTGTTCGATCAGGTTGATCGAGCGGAGAATGCGGGACGGCATCGGGATCTCATCCCGCATCAGACGGTCAGGCAGACCGGAGCCGTCAAAATTCTCGAGCTGGTGCCGGATATACGTGCCTCCCTCCCGGAGCTGGGGCACCGCAGCCAGGAGCGACTCGCCGAAGAGGGGAAACCGGGCAAGGGCGTCGCGTTCCTCGGCGGTGAGCGCTGCAGCGGGCTTCCGCAGCAGCTCATCGGGCAGCGTCCCTTTGCCTATTTCATGGAGGCGGGCGGCCATCTCGAGCATCTCGAGCGACGCCGGTGACACCCCGAGGCGCTCCCCCATCCAGCGCGCCATCGCCCCCGCGCGATCGGAGCGCGTCCCGGCGTCAGGCACGCGGAGACTGATGAAGTGCACGAGGAGCTTCACCACGGCGCCGAGGTTCTCGCTCAGCACCTCGTTGAGCCGCTCGAGCTCGTGGTTGTCCCTCTCCAGCTCGTCGCGGAGCTGGCGCACCCGCAGCAGCGCCCGCACCCGCGAGATCAGCTCGTCGCCGTTGACCGGCTTGAGCACGAACTCGTCCGCACCGGCTTCGAACGCGTCGATCCGTTCGCCGATCGAGCGTCCTGCCGAGAGCACCATCACCATCGTTCCCTGGAGCTTCGCCGTGGTGCGGACGAAGCGGCAGAGCGCACGACCGTCGGTGCCGGGCATATACAGGTCGGTGATGACGACCGCCGGGACGAACTCTTCCGCAAGGCGTATGGCTTCCTCGCCGGTCCCCGCCCTCAGCACGTTGAGCCCCGTCTCCCCTTCCAGCAGCCGGGCCACGAACTCCCGCGTGGATGGCTCATCGTCCGCGAGAAGGATGTGCACCGTCTCAGTCATGACTCCCCTTCCCCTCGAATTTCAGGATGATGCTGATCCTCCGGTTGGACGCGTCCAGCGGGTCCGTCGTGTTGCGCAGCATCGTGTCGGCATACCCCCGGACTTCGTCGATCCGCTGCTCCGCGATCCCCTCCGCCACCAGCACGCGGCGGGCGCTGTTGGCGCGATCCGTGCTCAGCTCGAAGTTCGTGTAGCCGAGGGGCGAAGCGTAGCGCCGCGCGTCGGTGTGTCCCTCCAGGATGAGATGGTTCGGCAGATCGCGGATGCCGCCGGCGACAACCGCCAGCAGGTTCTTCATGTCGTCATGCATGTTCGCGGTGCCGACGTCAAAGAAGACCGAGCTGGCGCTCTCGAGGACCTCGATGCGCAAGCCTTCCTTCACCACTTCGATCCTGATCTGCTTGGACAGCTGGGCGAGCCCCGGCCTGGCGGCGATGGCCTTCATGAGCCCGTTCCCCACGTCCTTGAGGTGCTCCTGCTGGCGCTTCAGGAACTCCTCGACGTTCTGCTCCGACGGACCGATGTTCGCCCCCACCGAGCCGATCCCTCCCTTGGTGTTCTCGAAGAACGCCCCGGGGTCTTTGAAGTAGTGGGCGACGTAGGCCTTCACCTGCTTGCTCTGGCCGACGATCCAGAGCACGATGAACAGGGCCATCATCGCGGTCACGAAATCGGCGTACGCCACCTTCCACGCGCCGCCGTGATGGCCGCCGTGCCCGCCCTTCTTGCGGACGATGCGTATGGGGGCTTCTTCGGAGTTCTCGTCCATCACATTTCACCTGATTGCAGCCCCGTCATTGCGAGCGCTCTTCGCGAAGCAATCCCGCACGGGGTTGCTTCGTCGTGGCGCCTCCGGCGCCACTCCTCGCAATGACAGGGGGTTGCCTGTTCCATGACGGGTTACGTGGCCTTGACCGACTTCACGGCTTTCTCCACATCATCGAACGACGGGCGGATGCCGCTGAAGATCACACGCCGGGCGAACTCGACGACAACCACCGGGGCGTTCCCCTTCGCATAGGCGGTCACCCCCGCCTTGATGCACACCAGGTACCGCGTCGATCGCTGATTCAGCAATTCGAGGTGCGAGGAGAGCGGCTGGATGAACCCGTAGGACAGCAGGATCCCCAGGAAGGTGCCGACGAGCGCCGCGGCCACCTTCTCGCCGATCTCCGCCGGCGGTCCGTCGATCGCCTGCATCGTAATGACGATGCCGAGCACCGCGGCAACGATGCCGAGTCCCGGGAGCGCATCGCCGAGCTTCTGGATGAGCGTGGGCACGGCCGCCTCCTCGTCGTGGAGCGTCTCAATGTCCGCGTCCAGGAGAGACTCGAGGTCGTACGCCGGCACGCCGCCGCCCAGGATCAGCTTCATCGTGTCGCACAGGTAGTCCAGCGCGTGGTGTTGCTTCAGCAGGAACGGATTCTTCGTGAAGATGGCGCTCTTGTCCGGCGCGGTGATGTGGGCCTCGATGCTGATCAGCCCGTCGCGCTTGGCCACGTTGAACAGCTCGTACATGGTCTTCAGGAGATTGAGGTACTCCTGCCGGTTGTACGGGTCACCTTTCAGGATGGTCCCGAGGCTGCCCACCACGCTCTTCAGCACGGGAAGGGGCGTCCCCACAAGGAGCGAACCGACCGCCGCCCCCCCGATGATCAGGAATTCGCTCCACTGCAGAAGGACCATGAGCGGGCCGCCGTGAAGCATGAAGCCCCCGAGGACCCCTGCGAGAACGATTGCGATGCCTATGATGACAAACATGACTGGCTCCGGGTGAAACCTTTGGGCCTGGATTGCCCCGCCTTGGGCGGGACGCAAAGAGCGCGCTTCGCAAAAAACGCTCGCAATGACAGGGTGATTGGTCGCTATGTCGGCCGCTTGAGGCCGGCGGCGGCCTGCACCGCCGCGCCGCGGTCGGCGTGCGACGCCTCCACGTTGGCCTGCTGGATCTCCCTGTACAGCTCACCGCGCACGACCCTCACGTCGCGGGGGGCGTCGATGCCGAGCTTCACCTGCCCGTTATGAATGCCGAGGACCTTGATGACGATGTTGTCACCGATCCTGATCTCTTCCTCTCCCTTGCGCGCAAGTATCAGCATCGCTCACCTCCCCGCCTTCTGTGGCGAGGAGGGCGCGAGCGGAAACTGCAGCGGCAGCCCTTCGTCGTCCAGGATCAGCTGGTGCGCCGTCCGGGCCCCGTTGTCGATGACAATGGGGCTCCGCAGGTTCACGGTCGAGCCTCCCGCGGCGGAACGGAGCGTTGCGACGACAAACACGGTCTTCTCTCCGCCCGTGGCCGCGTCGGCGGCGTAACCGGGCAGAAGCAGCCCGGGATCCAGCAGGGGGAACGAGAGTCCCCCGTCCTCGACCGACACGAGCCATCGGAACGGCTCGGTGGCCTCGTCGTCGACGATCAGGAACTTCCGGAACTGCTCGAACCCGATCAGCCCGTCGGGGAACGTGACGACATGATTGTCCTCGAACTCAAGCTCGCCGAACTGGCGGTTGGTGAATTTCATGGGGGGGTCTCCCTTGTGGTTGACTCCGCATTCTGCGCGTTCTGCGCCTTCGCCGTCTCCGAGAGGAGGGTGTGCGCGGTGTTGGCCAGGATCACGATGTCCACGCGCCGGTTCTGCGCCCTGCGGGCGTCGCTGTCGTTGGGAACAAGCGGGTGATATTCCGCGTAGCCGACCGCCGCCACTTTCTCGGGGTTGAGCGAGTGGTGCTGGATCAAATAGTACGCAATACTCACCGCCCGCGCCACCGACAGGTGCCAGTTGGACGGATACGCCGGGGTGCTGATGGGCACATCGTCGGTGTGTCCCTCCACCCGGACGTCGTTCGGAAGCGCCGCCAGGACGCGAGCCAGGCTGTCGAGCGCGGGGAGCGACGATTCCTTGATGTCGGCGCTCCCCGAGGCGAACAGCAGCTCATCCATGATGTGAACCGTCACCCCGCGCTCGCTGCTGGAAATGGCGATCGGGAGCTTCTTCGCCTCCAGGTGGAGCGCCGCGCGGAGGTCCTGCGCGATCTTCTGCCGCTCGTTCTGGATCAGGGGGATCTGCGAGCTCATCACGCCGCTGTTGCCCACCATCACCCCGCGGGAAGTGCCGAAGACCCCGCCGAGCGCGTTGACGATCTCGGCGTACTTTCCCGCGTCGATCTTCGACATCGCGTAGAGGATCACGAACAGCCCGAGGAGCAGCGTGATCAGGTCCGCGTACGTGAGCAGCCACCGCTCCGAGTTGTCGTGCCCCCCGCCGGCATGCTTCTTCTTCATCAGGCATCCACCTCCTGCTGCGCCGCGGGAAGCATGCTGTTGAGCTTCGCCTTGATGACGGAGGGAACCTCCCCCGCCTGGATCGCCAGGACCCCCTCGACGATCATGTCCATGTACAGGTATTCTTCGTCATGAATGTGCTTGAGCTTGTCCGCGATGGGGAGCCAGACGATGTTGGCCATGAACACTCCCCAGAGCGTCGCGATGAATGCGCTCGCGATGTGCCGGATGAGGATGTTGGCATCCTCGCCCGCCGACGCCAGCGTGGCAATCAGGCCCATGACGGTGCCGATGATCCCCATCGTCGGCGAATAGCCGCCCATTTTCTGGAAAATCGCGGCGGTGCGGGAATGGCGCTCCCCCACGTACGAGACCTCGGTTTCCGCCAGCGCCCGCAGCACCTCGGGCTCGGTGCCGTCGATGGCGAACCGGAGGATCTTCTTCATGAACGCGTTGGTGACCTTCCCCAGCTCCTTCTCCAGGGCGAGGAGTCCCTCCTTGCGCGCCACGGTCGAGAACCGGACGATGCTGTCGATCGTCTCCTTCACTTCGAACGACGGGGGAAAGAGCGCGAGCCGGATCATGGCGCCGACCTGCAGGAAGTTCTTCAGCGACGTCCCGATGATCGCGGCGGCAAACGTGCCGAAGAACACGATCATCATGGCCGGCAGGAGTATGAGCGCTCCCATGCTCCCGCCCTCCAGCATGAACGACCCGAAGATCGCAATCACCCCCAGCATGAGGCCGCCGGCCGTGGCGATATCAAATGACCGTTTCATGGCTCAGTGTCGGCGGTCTACGAGAGAAAGTTTACGAGCGACATCGGCAGTATCTTCGCGCCGACGGACAGGGCCGCCTGCAGCGTCGTCTGCTCCTGGGTCATGTTGAGCGTCGCCGACGCCACGTCCGTGTCCTGGTGCACCGAGCGGAGTGCCAGGAGCTGCGTATGCTGCTGCGTCAGCTGTGCCGACGTCGCGTCGAGGCTCTGCTGTATCGTCCCCGCCGTCCCGGAAGCGTTGAGCACCGTGTTCAGCGCGTTCTGGACCGCGGTTTCGTCCGCCGCCGCGGGGGGGATCCCCGCCCGCAGGTTGTCGCGCACGCGGATGATCGTATCGAACAGCGCCGTGCCGCCGAAGGCGGTCTGCCCTGTCACGTTGGCCTGCTGCACCTGTCCTTCGCCCACGGGGTAGTCGATCACGCCGGCGTTCCCGTTGTATGTCACGGTCTGCGAGGGAGGCGGCGCGGCGTTGGGCGTCAGGACGTAGGGGGCGGTCTGCGTCTGCGTCCCGCCGAAGACGTACTTCCCGTCGAACTGCGTGTTCGCGAGCCCCGCGAGCTGGCTCAGGATGCCGTCCATGGTGTCCGCAAGCGTGCCCAGGGAGGTCGACTTGGCGCCGTCGCCGGCCTGAGCCATGACACTCTGGACCTGACCGAGGAGCTGCTGGACCCCGTCGAGCGCGCTGGTGGTCGTCGAGAGCATCGACTGAGCCGCGTCGACGTTTGCCGCAAACTGCTCGTTTCTCCCGAGCGAGGCGTTCAGGCGGAGAATCATGTCCGCCGCCTCGGGATCGTCGGAGGGCACATTCACACGCCGCCCCGTGGACAGCTGCGTCTGCAGCTGGCTGATCCTGTTCTGCGTGTTGTTCAGGTTGTACAGGAAATCCGCAACGATTCGGCCCTGCGTTATTCTCATGGCGACACCATGTTCATGATGGTCTGGAACATCGAATCCACGGTCGAGATGACCTTCGCCGCGGCACTGTACCCGTTCTGGAACGTTATCAGGTTCGTCATCTCTTCGTCAAGCGAGACACCCGACACCGAGCTCTGCTGGTTCTGCAGGCCCGTCAGGACGGCCTGCTGCTGCTTCGACTGGTTGTCCGTGCTGTCGACCGAGGAGCCGAGCGTGCTCACCATGTTGTTGTAGAAGTCGCTGATGCTCGCGGAGTTCCCGTTCATGAGCTTCTCGGTGTGCACGCCCGCGATGGCCAGCGCCGTCGTGTTGTTCCCGGGCGTCCCGTCGCCGGAGGCAGCGATCAGATTCGAGTTCGCCGCGACCGCCGCATTCACCGCGATGTCCGCGGCTCCCGTCCCCGTGAAGAATGCGACGCCCGTCGAGGGCGGCGTCCCGAGTCCGTACCCCGCCTGGTGGAGCTGGTTCACGCGGGTGATCAGCGTGCCCGCCGCCTGGTCGAGCTCCGTGAGCGTCGCCGGAATCGTGGAGTTGTACATCGTCAGCACGCCGCCGAGCTCTCCCCCGGTGACGTTCAGGGCCGGCCCCCCCGCCCCCAACCCGACGACGATCTGGTTCCCCTGGACGCTGGACTGCAGGGCCACCGCCCCGGCGCCGGACGCGATGGCGCTTCCCCCCGTCGAGACGGTCATGGAGCCCCGGGCATCGTATGACACCTGGATGTTGATCAGTCCCGAGAGTTCCTGGAGCTTCTCGTCCCTCTGATCCATGGCGTCGTTGTCCGTCCGCCCGAGGGCCTGTGCGTTGGTGATCTGCAGGTCCAGCTGGCTGAGCTGGGAGGTGAGCGTGTTGATCTTCGTGATCTTGTCGCTGACGTCGGTCTGGAGCGATGTCCGGAGCTGCGTGATCTGCGTGCTGAGCGTGTGGAACGACTGCGCGAGCTGCGTCCCGGCCTGGAGCACCGAGTTGCGCGCGGCGCTGTCCTCGGGGTTCACCGCCAGAGACTGCCACGAGTTGAAGAATCCGGTCAGCAGCCCGCTCAGGGCGGTGTCCGACGGCTCGTTGAACGTCGACTGGATCTGCGTCAGGATCTGGTTCTGCATCGCGGCGTCCGACATCGACTGGTTGACGTCGCGCGCCTGCTGGTCGAGGAACGCATCCCGCATCCGTGTCACGCCTGCCACGTCCACGCCTGTTCCCAGCAGCCCGGACGGCGTCATGAGGGGGCTGGAGGGGACAAACCCGGCCCGCTCGCGCGAGTACCCCGGCGTCGTGGCGTTGGCGATGTTGTGGCTGGTGACGGCGATGCCGACCTGCTGCGCCTGCAGGGCGCGTCTGCCGATTTCGAGTATGAGCGAGAGTCCCGACATGGCGGTCACATCCTCTGGTCGATGAGTGTGCGCGTGTGGTCGTCCGTCACGATCCGGAGCGTTTCTTCCACGAAGCGCCGCGATCGCTCCAGGAGCAGCCTGTTCTGCCCGTTGACGGCCACGATGTTCCCCACCACCTGCCGCAGCCGGTTGGCCGCGCCGGATACCGCGATCGCGTCGGCGGCGGGCAGATACCGGACCAGCTCGTGCACCGTCATCGTCCCCACCTCCTGGCTCCCGTCAGGGAAGAGCGCCGCCCCGAGCCGCTCGGCGCAGCGGACGCGCTCCTTCTCCAGCGATTCCAGCGGCTGCACCAGGTCCGGGCCGGACCTGACGAACTCCGCCAGTTCGGTGCCGGAGATGCCGACGATCGACTCCTGGGCCAGCTTCAGCCGGCTGTACACGACGGAGGCCGCCTCCGCCTCCGCTTCGAGAATGGTGGTCAGCGTTTCAGCGTCCTTCATTGGAGGATTCCTCCTGTTCGAAGAAATGGATGTAGTTCATTACGCGCCGGACGTACGCCTGCGTCTCCGGTATCGGCGGCACCCCGCCGTGCCTCTCCACACGTGCGGGCCCCGCGTTGTACGAGGCGATCGCGTTCTTTGTATCGCCGTCAAACCGCTCGAGGAGCGACTGCAGATACCTGGCACCTCCCTGGATGTTGTCGCGGGCGTCCCAGACATTCCGCACACCCATGTCCACGGCCGTCGAATCGGTGAGCTGCATGAGTCCCTTCGCGTCCTTCGGCGAGACCGCCGTCCTGTCACCGCCGGATTCGGCGGCAATCACCGCCTTGATGACTGTGGAATCGACCCCGTGGTACGCCGCGGCTTCCTGGATCAGATCCTCGTATGCGGCGATCCGCTCCCTGACCGAGGCCGGGGGCCCGGTGACGGGCCCGGGTGCCGCGGCCGCCGGCTTTTTCGCGTGTGCGGACGGCGCCGCGGGTGTCTCCGCCGCGGGGGCATTCCGTGCCGGCGCCGCCGGCGCGCGGGCCGCCTCCTGTGTATGACCGGCAGGGGACACGGCGGCGGCGTGCGGGACCGCCGCGGCGGGGACGAGTTTCCCGGGCGCCGCAGCCGCGGTGCCGGGCATCGGCTCGTGCGTGATCGACCGGTAGAGCATGTCCGCGAGGCCCAGGTTGCTGCGGCCGGCCATCTGCCGCGCCACCTCTTCGTCGAACATGGATTCCATGATGTCGCCGCCGAACGAATCGCCTGCCCCCTCGTCTTTCGGCACGCTGCTCCGCATGCTCTTCATCATCATACCGAGGAAAATCGCTTCGAAATCCTTCACCGCTTTCTGCAGCCGCGCCTTCCGCGCCGCGTCGAGCGTCGGGTCACTTCTGGCCGCACCGCCTGTGGCGCCTGCGGCGCCACCGCTGCGGACGATGTTTCCCGGGGCGCCCATCAGATAATCACGAGCTCCGCTTTCAGCGCCCCCGCCTCTTTCAGCGCCTGGAATATCGAAATGATGTCGCGGGGCGTGACCTTGAGCGCATTCAGCGCCCTGGCAACTTCCTGCACGGTGGCCATGCCGTTGAATGCCATGACGGACGACGAATCTTCCCCCGCCGCCACCGACGTCATCTGCGTCACCACTGTCTGCCCGGTGCGTGAGAGCGGCGAGGGCTGCGAGACGACCGGGACGGATTCGATGTCGATGTTCAGGCCGCCGTGCGAGATCGCCACCGGGAGAACGCTCACGTTGCCCCCCACCACCACGGTGCCGGTCCGCTCGTTGATCACCACGCGCGCCACGACATCGGGGCTCACGTCCAGCAGCTCGACCAGAGAGATGAAGTCCACGATCTTCCCGGGCGCGCGGTATTCCTTCGGCACCGCGATCGTCACGGTGGACCCGTCCGTTGCGACCGCCTGCCGGTTGCCCAGCTTCGTGTTGATGACTTCCGCGATGCGGGAGGCGGTCGTGAAGTCGGCCTGCGTCAGGACGACGGCGACCGTCGAGTCGGTCCCGAACGAGGTCACCACCGACTTCTCGATCTGGGCCCCGCCGGGGATTCTCCCGGCGGCCGTATGGTTCCGGCGAACTTCGTTCCCGTTGGCGCGAACGCTGACGCCCCCCACCGACAGGGGTCCCTGTCCCATGGCGTAAACCGTCCCGTCGATGCCCGACAGCGGCGTGAGCAGGAGCGTCCCCCCCTGGAGACTGGTCGCGTCACCCATGGAGGAGACGATCACGTCGCACACCCCCCCCTCCTTCGAGAAGCCGGGCACCGCGGCGGTCACCATCACCGCGGCCACGTTCCTGAGCCGGAGGTCGGCCGGGGCCACGGTGATCCCGAACCGCTTCAGCATGCTCGTCACGGACTGGACCGTGAACGTCGACCGCTGGGTGTCTCCCGTGTTGTTCAGCCCCACGACCAGGCCGTACCCGATGAGCTGCTGCGAGCGGACACCCTGGACATAGGCGATGTCCTTGATGCGCGTTCCCGCCGCGGCCGCGAGCGCTCCGAGCGCACAGGCCGCCGCGACCAGGCATATGCATGCACGTTTCATGCGTCACCTCACAGAAGCCAGTGAAGGAGTTTCGTGATCCACCCCGGACCCTGCGCCCGGGAGACGATGCCGTCTCCCTCGAACACGATCTGCGCGTCGGCGATGTTGTACGAGAAGAGCGTATTGTCCGGCTGGATGTCCGACGTCCGGACGATCCCCGATATCGTGATCGTCTGCTTCTCGCCGTTGACCGTGATCACCCTGTTCCCGCTGATGCAGAGGTTGCCGTTGGGGAGCACCGAGTCGACGCGGGCGCTCAGTTTCGCCTGGACGCTCCCCTTCGACGACGTTCCCCCCTGCCCCTGGAAGCCCGCCGAGGTGCCCAGGCCGAGGCTCACGCCCGGGTTGGCGGTCGTGGAGCTTGACGTGGACCCCGAGCCCGACAGCGAGAAGTTGCTGGCGCGGGTCGAGGTCGTCGACGCGTCGTTCGAGGCGCTGTTGGTCTCCACCACGATAATCGTGATCGCGTCACCCGCGTGCGAGGCTTTCTGGTCGGAAAAGAGTGACTTCATGACGTTTTGCCGCATGTCCTGCGCCGGCGCCCCGGCGCACCACAGTGTCGCGAGCAGCACGACAGCAGTCCGTTTCATCTGTTGTCCTTTCATAGGTCGTTCACTCCCCGAGCGCCTGCACCTGTCCCGGACCGGTCACGCGCGCCCGGAGACGGTCGTGCGCGCGCTCCGCCCGCACGAGGATCACGCTTCCCGCACAGCCGTCCTCCAGCGCCACCGCGCCGGTCGCCACGGACACGCCTCCGGCGAC
>Ga0335071_10007347_pt1 | contig 11332 bp, 10 predicted proteins | sample Lox_Sample_15_FD_206724 | JGI IMG/M metagenome (GOLD analysis project Ga0335071, IMG submission 206724) | Soil microbial communities from Loxahatchee National Wildlife Refuge, Florida, United States - Lox_Sample_1.5 | ecosystem: Environmental > Terrestrial > Soil > Wetlands | place: USA...
CCTTTACGCAGTGCGATATTATCGCGACCCCGGTCGCACCGACGACGGCCTTTAATCTCGGCGAGAAGATCAATGACCCGCTGCAGATGTACCTCTCGGATATCTTTACGATCTCGGTGAATATGGCGGGGCTCCCAGGGATGTCGGTGCCGTGCGGCTACGACAGCAAGGGGATGCCGATCGGGTTGCAGATTATTGGTGCGCCCTTTAGCGAAGAGACGATGCTGCGCGCTGGCGACGCGTACGAGGGCTCCGGGGCGATCAAACGGCAACGTCCGCCACTGTGAAAGCTTAAGGCGCAGCACCACCGGTTACGATAGAATCAGAAGCTGGTCAAAACGAAGATGCCCTCAGAAGCATATGAAGCGGTAATCGGACTTGAAGTCCATGCCCATCTGGCGACGCGATCGAAACTGTTCTGCGGATGCACGAATGGGTTCGGTGCAGGTCCCAATGAAAATGTCTGCCCGGTTTGCATGGGGATGCCCGGGGTGTTGCCGGTCCTGAATCGCGAGGCGGTTGAGTTCGCGATCCGGATCGGACTCGCAGCACACTGCCAGATCGCCAACTATTCGATTTTCGATCGCAAAAGCTATTTCTATCCCGACCTACCGAAGGGCTATCAGATCAGCCAGTACGAGCAGCCGATCTGCAAGGGCGGTTATATCGAGATTCCGAGCGACGGTGGCAAGAAGCAAATTCGCCTCGTTCGGATCCACATGGAAGAGGACGCCGGCAAGAATATCCATGAGGAGGGTGGAAGCCTTGTCGATTTCAATCGCTCGGGAGTGCCGCTGGTCGAAATCGTCAGCGAGCCCGATATCCATTCGGCGGAAGAGGCGGGAGCCTATCTCCGCGAATTGCGCGCGCTGCTCCGCTACACCGGCGTGTCCGAGGCGCGGATGGAAGAGGGGAACCTGCGTTGCGACGTAAACGTATCGGTCCGACCTAAGGGTTCGGACAAGTTCGGCACCAAGACCGAAATCAAGAACCTCAACTCGATCCGCTTCGTCGAAAAGGCGACGGCTCACGAGATCGCGCGTCAGATTGAGGTGTTGGAATCAGGCGGCCGAATCGCGCAGGAGACCCATCTGTGGGATCCTGTGCGCGAAGAGACGCGTCCGATGCGCTCGAAGGAGTTCGCCAACGATTATCGGTATTTCCCTGAACCGGATTTGCCGCCGCTTCGCGTCGAGGACCAAACGGTCGAGCAGATTCGTACCTCGATGCCCGAACTGCCGGCCGAACGTCGCGAGAAGCTCACACGCGATCACGGTCTGACACCCTACGAAGCGGGCGTTCTAACCGAAGAGCGCGAAGTCAGCGATTACTTCCTCGGCGTGGTCGAGGTAGGACTCAAGAATTACAAAACCGCGGCAAACTGGGTTATGACCGAAGTCCTGCGGGTAGTGAACGAGAGCGGCAAATCGATCGACGAGGCGGTGCCGCCTGCAGCTGAGACCGGTGCACTGCTCAAGATGGTCGAAGAGAGCACGATCAGCCTCAACGCTGCCAAGATGGCGTTTCCGGCGATGTGCAAATCCGGCAAAGGGGCCGCGGCGACGGTCGGCGAGCTCGGTTTGCTTCAGGTTTCGGATGAAGCCGCGATCACGGCTGCCTGCGATCAGGTGATCAACGCCGATCCCGCCAAGTTGGCCGAATATCGGGCAGGCCGCGATAAGCTTTTCGGTTTCTTCGTCGGTGCTGTGATGAAAGCGATGGGGGGGAAGGGAAATCCGCGGATGGTCAACGAGATCCTCAAGCGCAAGCTTGCGGGCTGACCATAGCGGGCGCCGTTCTTAAGGCGCGTCCCAAAGAGCCATGACCGAAGTCAGAGAGGTTGTGCGCAATCGCGCAGCCGAACTCAAGCTCAAGTTCGTTAACAGCGATGTACTGGTTAAGGAGGTCAATTGGCTTGGGGACCTCGTGATGAGCCTGCCGGCACTACGCGCGATTCGTGCTGAGTTCCACGGGTGCAGGCTATCGGTGATGGTCCGCGCCGAACTGGCCGGTTTCTTTGAGGGCCTTAACTGGATCGACGACGTTATTACCTACACCGGTACGCGCGGGCTGGGACGGACGATGCGTGCGGCGGGGGAAATTCGCCGCCGTCACTTTGATCTCGCGATTCTTTTTCCTAACAGCTTCGAGTCTGCGCTCTGGGTGACGCTGGGCGGGATCCGGCAGCGAGTCGGTTACGCGACAGATCGTCGATCATTCATGCTAACGAATCACGCCAAGCCGGCTCGCGATGCGATCGAGGGTCATCAGTCGCAATACTGGCTCGGTCTGGTCCGGGACACTTTGGGTATCGAGGCCGGGAGTGACGCGACCGAGCACACCCTGGAGGTTGCGGTTAAACCGCTCGTGAAAATGCGCGAATGGTTGGCGGAGCGGCGCGAGCATCCCGACAGCCCGATTGTCGCGGTTGCACCAGCGGCAGCCTATGGACCGGCGAAGGAATGGGCGCTGGTCCGTTACGCTTCATTGATCGATATGATGGCCGATCGCTTCGATGCCGAATGCGTCCTGGTCGGTGCGCCCGAAGATCGCGCGAAGTGCGATCAGGTGGCGACAACGGCGCGTAACGGGGCGATCAACGCTGCCGGCGAAATCAGCCTTAGCGAATTTATCGCTCTGCTTTCGCTATGTAATGGCTTCGTGGGAAACGATTCCGGCGCGATGCATGTGGCGGCGGCGCTCGGTGTTCCGACCATCGGAATTTTCGGTTCGACTAATCCGATACGCACCGGGCCCCGCGGCGGTCAGGCACGCTACCTCTATCGTCCGACTGAATGCAGTCCTTGCCTCGAGCGGACCTGCAAATTTGGTCATTACGATTGCCTACGGGCGATCAGTCCCGAAGTCGTCCTCGATGCGCTCGAGCAGTTCGGCGTATTCAATCCGCACTAACTGATCTGACATCTGTAAGCTGTCGTCCCTCTGGAGGACCCATGAAACTGAGCGAACTGGCCCGAAAGCTCGACCTTCCGCTGCGCGGTGATGGCGCTGTCGAATTGATCGCTCCCGCTCCAATCGAGACCGCAGGACCCGGGATGATCACCTTCGCTACCGGGCCCAAGTACGCCGCCGCTCTCCGTGCCTCGGCCGCTTCGGCTGCTATCGTCAGCCGGGAAATCGCCGATGAGGCACAATGCCCGGTACTGGTCAGTTCAAACCCGACTTTCGATTTCGCACGCGTTCTCGAAGTCTTTTTCCCGCCATATCGTCCGGCGCCGGGGATTCATCCGACGGCGGTTATCAGCTCCAGTGCCAAGATCGGAGAGAATGCCTTTGTCGGTGCCTACGCAGTTATCGGCGACGAGGTCGAAATCGGGCGCAACGCTGTAATCCATCCGCATGTGACGATCTATACGGGAGTACGTATCGGCAATGACTTCACCTGCCACAGCCAGGTTTCGATTCGTGAACGGGTCACAATCGGCGATCGTGTAACGATTTTGAACGGTGCGGTTATAGGAGCGGACGGCTTCGGTTTCGTGGAGCACGGCGGAACCCTGATGAAGGTTCCGCAGGTGGGTTCGGTGATGATCGCCGATGATGTCGAAATTGGGGCGAACACGACAGTTGATCGTGCCACTATGGGTGCAACAGTTCTCAACCGTGGAGTGAAGCTCGATAACCTGATTCAGATTGGACACAACTGCGAGGTCGGCGAGTACTCGCGGATGGCCGCTCAGTCTGGCCTCGCGGGCTCGGTGAAGATGGGGAGTTGGTGCCAGTTCGGAGGACAATCCGGATGCGCCGATCATGCAAAGATCGGTAATCGGTCGAGAGTTATCGCTCAGGCCGGAGTCCATAACGATCTTCCTGAGGACGCCCTCGTCGGTGGAGCTCCTGCGATCGACCTGCGGGTCTTCCGCAGGATGGTTGCCGTTGAGCCCCGCCTACCAGAAATTGCCCGCCGACTCCGCGTACTAGAGAAGCAGGTTCAGGGCTCTGAGGACTGAATTAAGGGTCCAATGGGCGCGTCGAAATTCTGTTTACAGAAGCCAGCCGAATAGGTACGAAGGGGAGGGGCTGTGTCGCAGCGTTTTACGACACATTTGAACGGTCGAAGTGACAGTAGAATCCGACAGCGCACGTTTTAAGCTACTTTATGATTTAGGATGCGGCTTTGCGGCTCGCACCGACTTAAAGGATCTGCTGCCCTTTATCATGGAGAAGTGCCGCGACGCCCTGAATGCCGAGGGTGCGTCGCTCCTGTTTCTCGATCGTGACCGAGACGAATTCTACTTCCCCTTTGTATCCGGTTCTGATTACGACGCGACCAGCAAACTCGCGAATCTGCGCTTTCCCGCAGATCAGGGCGTCGCCGGTGCCGCGCTTATCAACGGTCGTTCGCTGAAGGTCGATGATGCCCAGCATGACATCCGCCATTACCATCGCGCGGACGTGACTACCGGGTTCGTTACAAGGAATTTGATCGCAACACCTCTGATCTCGCCTGGCGGACCCGTTGGCGTGATCGAGGTTATCAATCGACGGGGCCAAGGGGGTTTCTCGGAGGACGACGTACATTTCCTCGAAGCGCTGGCCGGCAGTATCACGATCGCGATTGAGAATGCGCGCTTCTACGAGCAAGTGAAGGAATCGGAGGCCAAGCTTCGCACCCAGATGGGCGCGTTGCGTCGCGATCTAGCGCGGCAGGATCATTTCAGTGAGATGATAGGATCGGCTCCCGTCATGGCAGAAGTCTTCCAATTGATGGAAGCTGCCGCCGGCTCCTCTATAACCGTCCTTATTCAAGGCGAAACGGGTTCGGGCAAAGAGTTAGTCGCGCGCGGGATTCATAAGGCGAGCGCTCGGGCCGAGGGACCCTTTCTGGCTATCAACTGCGCGGCGATGCCCGAAAATTTGCTCGAAAGCGAGCTGTTCGGCCATCGGCGCGGATCTTTCACCGGTGCGTTGCGTGATAATCCTGGGCTCTTCCGCGCCGCTACCGGGGGCACGGTCTTCCTGGATGAAGTCGGCGATATGCCGTTGGCGATGCAGGCGAAATTGCTGCGCGTCCTCGAAGAGGAAGAGGTCGTTCCGGTTGGCGAGAGCTTTCCTATTAAAGTCGATGTGCGGGTACTTTCCGCCACCAATCGGGATCTGCGTGCCACGATCAAAGCCGGGACGTTTCGCGAGGACCTTTACTATCGGCTGGCAGTCTTTCCGATCCGCGTGCCGCCGCTACGTGAGCGACTCGTCGATGTACCATTATTGATACAGCGATTTCTGAAGCTTGCTTGCGAGCGACATCGCAAAAATGTGCCGGGGTTCGACGAAGCAGCGATTAAGACGCTCGAGGCTTTCGACTGGCCCGGGAACGTCCGCGAACTACAGAACGAAGTCGAACGGGCAGTCGCTTTGGCGCGTAACGGCGAGATGATCACCGTAGAGCGACTTTCAGCGATTGTAAGGGCTGGTAGTAGCTCGATCGCCGCGAAACCGGAGACAATTATCCCACCACCGCCCCCTGCCGCGGAGGACGATAATATCGAAGCTGAGGATGATGACTTAGGTTCCGAAGAGGGCTCACTGAGGGAGGCTCGAGCCGCTTTCGAATCACGTTACATAACCGGCGTTTTGCAGCGTTGTGAAGGTAATATATCGCGCGCGGCCAAGCTTATGGGCGTTTCGCGGGTGCAATTGCAGCGTAAAGTAAAAGAATACGGTCTGCGCTAAGGTTCCATCGATCGAGCGATCAAAAAGGGAACTCTGCACTGTATACAAAACGATGCACCAGCAATCTGGCGGATTCTTCGCTGAGCCAAGAAAATTCTTAAAATTCAAACACTTAGACTGATTGTCGCAGATTGTTTAACGGTGGCCTGGTAATTGCTTTGAACTATGATTCAGTTGGGCATTACGCCCGCTGAGGAGTAGGAGGTCAAAGCAATGACCGCGACGAACGAAGGCCTTGAATCAAACGTGAATGATACGGTGGCATCGGCGCTTATCGCGATCGCGCAGGTGCGTTATGAGGCCTTCTGCGAACACTTCGGTCGCGAACCCGAACCGGATGAACCCCTCCTGTTCGACCCTGAAGAAGAGATGCCGACTGCAGCCAACGCCGAGGATCGCATGCTTCAGGTAATTAACGCGGCAACGATTAGCAACGTCGACGCCGACTTGGTTCTCAGCTATCTCGGCTTCACGTATATCCATTGATCCCCCAGCTTAGAATAGAAGCGAACGGAGCGAAGGTGGCCTTCGCTCCGAGAGGCTACCCCGCTAGAAGATAAAACGACGATAGTTGGAAACTAGGTCAGCCGAATGCGGCGTGGCGGCGCGTTCGGCGACACCTAGTGAGCGCTTTCGAGGCGATGTATGACACGGCGACTTATCGCCGCGGCAGCGATATTCCGAACGCGCTCGAAGCTCGGCCAATCGTTGAAATCCACAATCGCGAAACCGTTCTCATTTACGATCGCATCGCCGCCCCAAACATCCAGGCCCAGAGCCGAAGCAGCAGCACTTGCCGCGCGTGCCAATTCGAGTTGGAGGGACTCGGTCGGAGCGGCGCCGCCGTCTGAAGGTAGGGCAGCGAAGTAGTCGCTGTTGCCCACGCCATAGAACTTCATCACGGCACCAGGAACTTCCTGTTGGACGTAAGCGACTTTTATACCGCGATCACCGAAACTACGCAGCGTCTTTTCCAGATTCTTCGATCCGGCAACGCGCTGAACGTCGCCTTCACCCAATGCATGCAAATCGCCCCGCTTAACATAAACCGGTGCGTGCAAATCGAGCCTTCGCAGTGGCGATAGGTCGAGCGGTTCCGAGGTTGAGACGACCGCCCCGTCGGGCGTCGGTACGTGAGCGTTGATCAAGCCGGGGCCGAGCAAGTCGCGATAGCAATTGCGAATAGCGAGCGCCGAATTGATTGCTATCGTGCCGGTCTTTTCGACTGTCGCCAGCGCCGCTAAAGCATCAGAACCCTGGCACATCGCAAGCACTGCATCAGTGTTGGCCGGCACGCGCTCGCCGACAAATATAGCCGCATCGACGGCGGCTGTTTCCGCACCGTTATTCTGCAGATGCGCCAGAACCGCATCCATGATCAAACGATCGGCATTGACCTTACCCGGAGAAAATTCGGTCTCGCGATAGATTCCTACAATTCGAGTTCTCATTGGGATCATCCTTCGCCCCGCTGCATCGCCACCATCCTGCGGGCGATCTCCAAATCCGATGGCTCGTCTATGTCAACCACGTCACTCATCGGCACACCCGCCAGCTTTAGTCCTTTATCGACCAGCAAGCCGAGATAGCGGCGCAGAGCGTCGAGCTTCTGCGTGCGAGCCTCAGCGGCGTAAGAGAAGATGCGGGTTGAGAAAAGATAGACGCTCGCGGTTACGAGCTTCTGGCTGTCGTTGCCGAACTCGACAATCTTACTCTGCGAATCGAGCCGAACGAAGAGCGGTTTGGCATCGCCGCGCCAGGGTACAACGCCGAGCGCGCCATCGAAGCCAGATTCCGGATGAGAAGAGTCGGCGATCGCGCACGCCCGATCGAAAAAGCGGTGGAGTTCGCTCTCGCTCAGGATGGTGTCGACGGTCGAAAGGAGGAAACGCCCTGGCGGAATCAAATCGCCAAGACGCAACAGCGATTCCATCGAACTAGGCGTATCAGCGACGAGCAAATGAGTTCCCGCCGGCAACGTGAGCCCTATCTCCTGTCTGAGGCGATCGGTTTCAGAATTGATGATGACCGAGACGCGCGAGATTCCCATCTCCAACATCATACGAATCTGGCGGACGAGCAGGGCTTCGCCGCCAACTTCGACGAGAGGTTTGGGGAGGGCCGCGGCAGCAGAACGGAGGCGATCGCCGCGCCCGGCCGCGATAATCGCGCCGGTCAGGCTATCTCTCATAACAGAGCTTTTAACTCGTTCAGGTCGCGGATTGTGAAATCGGCTGCGAGCGATGATGGTGGGTCTTCGGCTTCGCGGTGGCGCAACCAGACTGTCCGCATCCCCAAGGCTTGAGCCGGAGCGCAATCCTTATCGAGTGAATCACCGACCATCACGGTACCCAGTGGCTCGGCGCCGATCGCGGATAGAGCCGCCTTATAAATGCCGAGGTCAGGTTTGTAGATACCGACGACTCCCGAATCGGCAATTCCCGCCACGATGCCGTCGAAGCCAGCCTCACTCATGATCACGTCGAGGTTGCCGTAAAAATTGGAGACGACGCCAAGGGTGAAGCGGTCCTTCAAGTTAGCCAGAACTTCGCGGCTAATCGACATCCCTCGGCGCGATTCCGCCACGAAGGCTTCCCCTATCTGCTTTAGGGCTCGGCTCAAAATCGAGGGATTCTGGAGATCGGGATTAGCGCCGGTAAGCATGCGATGGTCGCGGAGGAAGACTAGCTGCAGCCCGATCAAGTAGTCCAGCAACTCGGCTAGTTGGTAGTGACGCACCTGTGCCGTCGAGTGATAAGCGGTTCGTGTAGCGGCATCAAAGGCTAAATCCAGTTCGGAGCGACTCAAGCTGAAGCCGGCTTCTCGATAATGGCTCAGGAAGCGATCGAGCCAATGGCGAGGGAAGTCCATAGTGCCACCAAAATCGAAGAGAATCGCTCGCATTACTTTGAGCGAAAGTGTAGCAGGCCTTTTTGAGCTACAACCAGAGGGTCATACCGCGAGGTTTGCGGCGAACAAGTCTCAGCGACAAGTGTTAAAAGTTTTCGTTCCAAGGTGATTAACGCGTCATTCTTTGCGTGTTACATTGACTCGTCGGTCAGCGGCCTCAAAGACCCTGTTCGCACGATACGAGTGATAGAAACCGCCTTAATCTCCATTCCGTCGCGCGCTAATGAGCTCATTTTCGGGAAGCCATTGCTCGAACGGTTGATGATTCTCTGCGAACGCGCAGGGATTCAACGCTTCGTGGTCGCCGCTCCACCTGACCAACATGAGGTGACTCGCCAAGCCCTAGGACGGTTTCGTGATGATCCGAAAGTAGGGTTGGTCGATTCGCTGGATCAGGCGGAACAATCGCTCAAACCGGAAACGATTTGTGTACGTTTCGACGGGAATCTAGTCCTGGCGCCGTCGATTCTGCGCGCAACGTTGGACCGCTACACCGCTGCACCGAAAGATGCTGTTAGCGTCCTCAGCACTGACGCCGAGCATGGTGGGCGGATTAGCGTCGGCGCTTTGCGCGACCTCCTCACCGATGGGATGCAATCTGGCCCGGCGGGAGTCTGGCTGGACAAAGCAGGCGCTCTACCCTTCGCGCTCAACGGTCGTCCCGAGGATCGGGAAGAGGCTGAGGTGCGTCTCGCGCGTTCGATTCGTAATGAAAGCCTCAAGACCGATGCGCTGATGGCGCGAGTCCTCGATCGTCGTATCTCGTGGCGTATCAGCCTGCCGCTTGCGCGGATGCAAGTCGCCCCGAACGTCGTGACGCTGTCGAACACCGCACTCGGTTTCAGTTGCGCCGCGATGCTCGCGTCGACCAGCTACTGGATTCGATTGATCGGTGCGGTCCTGTTCCTAGTTTGTATCACGATCGACGGCGTCGATGGGGAGTTGGCACGGCTCCGGATGGTCGAGACCAAGTTTGGCGGCCAGCTCGATGTCCTCACCGACAATCTGGTCCATATCGCTATTTTCACTGGTCTGATGACCGGCTGCTATCGCGCGTCGCACAGCTCCGCCTACATCTATCTGGCCGGATTGATGCTGGTGGGATTTATTTTCTGTGCCATTTCGGTGAATCGGGCGTTAAGTGTTTCGGGCGAGGCGACCAGCCGATGGATCAGCAAGGTCGAGCGCTCTACTGGACGCGATTTCGCCTATATCGTTATCGTTCTGGCTCTTATCGACCGCTTGTCGTGGTTCGCCTGGACCGCGGCGATCGGTACGTACGGTTTCGCATTGGTACTTTGGATTCTAACAACGAGGCAGATGCGCAAAGCCGGTTAGTGACCTGTGACGGTTGCGCTTTATCTGCGAGGTAGGGAGGAGTTCGTGAACAAGAAGCCGCGCATATTGCTCGTTCAGCCAACTACTATTCACCTCGATGGCACGCCGCACAAAACGAAGTGGCGTCTCATCATGGGTCTGATGATTCCGCTGATGGCAGGTCTGACGCCGGACGAATATGACGTCACGCTTTGCGATGAGAGACTGGAAGATCTGAACTTCGACGGGGGATGGGATCTGGTCGGCATGACGACCACGATCGGTGCATCGCTGCGTGCGTATCAGTTGGCCGACGAATTCCGCAAGCGCGGGACTCCGGTGGTGATGGGCGGCTTCCATGCGACCCTCCAGACCGAAGAGGCGTTGAAGCACGCCGATGCGGTGGTGCAAGGTGAAGCCGATCTCGTCTGGGAAGGCCTGCTGCAGGATTGGCGCGACGGCAAGCTCAAGCAGATCTACAAGTCCGACAAGCTGCACGATCTGAAGAATCTGCCGCGCCCGCGCCATGAGCTGTTGAAACTGAACAAATATCTCTTCAAAGCGGTGCCGGTGCAGGCCAGCCGCGGATGTCCATATCGCTGCTCGTTCTGCGAAATTCCGGTTTTCTATAGCGGGAGTTACCGCACGCGCCCGGTCGGTGACATTATCGAGGAGATCAAACAGGTTATCGCAGTGACCGGCTTCCGCCGCTTCCAGTTCATCGATGACCAGATTACCGGCAAGCACAAATTTGCCAAGGAACTGTTCAAGGCACTCGAGCCGCTCAATATCAAATTCTCGTGCCTGTGGACGGTGAACTCGAATCACGACGAAGAACTGCTCGACCTGGCGGCAAAGGCCGGCGTCTTCCACGTGAATATCGGGGTCGAATCGATCAGCCAGGACAGCCTGCTGTCGATGAACAAGATCCAGAATCACGCCAAGGACTATAAGAAGCTGCTCAAGCGGCTCGAAAAGTACGGCATCTATTATTCGCTGAACTTCCTATTTGGACTGGAAGACGACCATCCGCGGATTTTCGAGGATACGTTGAAGTTCCTGCACGAAGTGAAGGCGCCGGAAGCTTTCTTCAACACGGTCACGCCTCGAGTCGGTACGCCGATGCGTACGCAACTCGAGAACGAAGGCCGCGTGATTATCCCCGACGCCGATATGTATACGAACAACTTTCGCTGCATGTTTGTGCCGAAGAACATGTCGCCGCAGCAGGTGGAGGAGGGCGTCTGGCGTTGCACGAAGGAGTTCTACTCCTTCAAGTCGATGTTCAAGCGTCTACTGATGCCACCGGGCAAGTTCACCTGGCAGGGACTGACCGAGAACATGCTGTTCTGGTACGGCGCCAAGCGCCAGATTGATCCGGTCGATTACTATTAGGCCGGAGCGCACTCGC
>Ga0335071_10007348_pt1 | contig 11331 bp, 7 predicted proteins | sample Lox_Sample_15_FD_206724 | JGI IMG/M metagenome (GOLD analysis project Ga0335071, IMG submission 206724) | Soil microbial communities from Loxahatchee National Wildlife Refuge, Florida, United States - Lox_Sample_1.5 | ecosystem: Environmental > Terrestrial > Soil > Wetlands | place: USA: Florida...
GCCGTAGAACATGTCGTTGACGACCGCGTGCGTCAGCTCGTGGTGGATCACGTGGCGGAACTTGCTGTATTCCCCCTCGAAGGGGAGAATGACGCGGTTCTTGAACAGCTCCGTGACCCCGCCGATTCCTTCCTCCATGTACTCGCTCACCACGTTCGTCTGCTGGAAGTCGTTGTGAGAGTTGTACACGATGATGGGAACCCGGTTGACGAGCTGGTACCGGAAGGATTTGCTGATCGACGCGTAGGCGGATTCAGCCGCCGTGGCGGTGAACTCCGCCAGGTACTGCCCCCCCTCGGAGAAATAAATGTCGAAATGATCGGTCTGGATAAAGGACCAGCGGAAATGCGTGTACTGGACCTTGTTCTTGCCGAACTCCACGTCCTGCGCCCGGGAGCCCACGACGGCAACGGCGCACAACAGGAGGGCGGCCGCCCAGCGGGCAGCAACCCGTTCGAACCCGTTCATATCCCCCTCGCTTGATGAAGTGGCGCGGGCACGGCGGTTCCGCGCCGGCCGCGCACTGGATGAATGTACAGAACCCCCTGCTGCAGGGCAATACTGATCTTTGACGCCGAAACAGGCCTTTCGCCTGCGGCCGGGAGGGCGTACCCTGCCTTCCATTAAACACACAACCGCCCGAATTGGTTTAAATCTCTCCCCCGGGTCGCCGGGGGGGCCGGTCAGCCGGCAATCTGGAAATCCATCTTCCGCGTGCCGGGATTGACGGAAATAACCTGGACGCGCAGGGGGTCTCCCAGGCGGTAGACCTTTCCCCTGGAGCGGCCCCGGATGGAGTACTTCTTTTCGTCGAAAATGTAGTAGTCGTCCGACAGGTCCCGCAGGGGTATCATCCCCTCAACCAGCAGCTCGTTGATCTCCACAAACAGGCCGAAATTGGTCACCCCGGTGATGACGCCGGCAAACTCGTCGCCGACATGCCTCTTCATGTATTCGATCTGCATCACCTTGACGCTGGCCCGTTCGGCCTCAGCGGCCAGCCGCTCCCGCTCCGAGGATTGCCGGGCGACCTCGGGGAGCGACTTCCGGAGCTCTTCCAGGCGCTTCCCCTGCACGGGACGATCGTATTCCTCCAGCAGCCGGTGCACGACCAGGTCGGGATAGCGCCTGATCGGCGACGTAAAATGGGTGTAGTGAGAAAACGCAAGGCCGTAGTGGCCGATGTTTTTCGTGGCGTAGACCGCCTTTGCCATGGAACGGAGGGCCACCTCGTTGATGACGTTTTCCACTTCGGAGCCCTCGACCCTGTCAAGCAGTTTCTGGAGCTCGCGCGACGAGACACCGTTCTTCGCATCGAGTGAAAAACCGAACTGCTTCACGAACCCGGCCAGCTCCTGGAGCTTGACCGGATCGGGCAGATCGTGCACGCGGTAGATGAACGGCCTCACCTCGGTCTCTTTCTTCCGGGAACCGATATGCTGAGCCACGGTCTCGTTGGCCAGGAGCATGCACTCCTCGATGAGCCGGTGTGCGTCCAGGCGGATCTTCTTGATGATCCGCGAGGGGAGACCTTCCGCATCAAACTGGAACTTCGCCTCACCGGTGTCGAAGTCGAGGCTGCCGTTCTTCCTGCGGCGCTTCAGGAGCACCTTCGAGAGCTGAAAGAGGGGAAGGATGATGGCGGCATGGTCCCCTTTCCCCGCTTCGATCACGCGCTGCACTTCCTCGTACGTGAACCGGCGGGCGCTGTGTATCACGCTCTTGCCGATCCGGTAGTCCTTCACCGTTCCCGCCGGGTCGACATCCATGAACACGCTGTAGGTGAGACGGTCGACGTCCGGCTTCAGGCTGCAGAGATCGTTTGACAGGCGCTCGGGGAGCATCGGCACGACCTCGTTCACCATGTAGACGCTCGTTCCCCGGGCAAATGCCTCGCGGTCGAGCGCCGTGCCGGGACGGACGTAGTGGCTGACGTCGGCAATGTGGACGCCGAGGCGCCACCCGCCCCCGTGCAGCGGCTCGTACGAGACGGCGTCATCGAAGTCTTTCGCGTCTTCCGGATCGATCGTCACCGTGATGATACCCCGGCAGTCGATCCGTCCCGCGATGTCCCCGCGATCGATCGAGGGACTGAATGCGGCAGCCTCCTTCTCGACCTCGGGAGGAAAGTGCTCGGGCAGGCCGAACGACCGCGCAACGCTGAGCACTTCCACGCGCGCGTCGCCCGAGGGACCGAGAACCTCGGTGACCGTTCCTTCGGGGTTCTGGTGCTCGTCCGTCCATTCCATGAGGCGGACGACAACCTTGTCGCCGGGCTTCGCTCCGGCAATGTCTTCCCGGGCGATATAGATGTCGCGGGCGATCCGCTCGTCGTCGGGGACGACGAAATACGAGGAGCGGCCCGCCTCGAGCCGGCCGGTGACCGTGACGAGCGTCCGCTCGATGATCGCGACCACTTCCCCTTCCTGCCGGTCGTCTTCACGCTGGCGTCCGCGGCCGGCCCGTTCGGCGAACAGGACGACTTCGACCACGTCGCCGTGGAGCGCGGTGTGGAGGTATTTCGGGGCGATGTAGATATCCTCTTCCTCTCCTTCCACCGCCACGAAACCGAACCCGCGGCGGTTCATTGAGAGCGTCCCGGTGATGCGGCCCGAGGCACGGCCGGGAGTCTTCCCGCCGGGAGCGCGCTTCTCCTTCTTCCCGGCGTAGGTGAACCTGCCGCGGTCATCGGCGTCGACGACGCCCTTCCGTTCGAGCTCGTCCATAAGCTCGCGGAGTGCGCGGAATTCGTCTTTCCCTTTGACCCTGATGTGCGATGCCAGGTCCTTGACGGTGACGGCGTTCTTGTGCGCCGTGAGGTACGCGAGTACCCGTTGCTTAAGCTGTGCGATAGTTGTCTCCGTTTAGAATGAAAATCGGTAAAATACCCTGGCGGAGTTGATCCGCCGGAGGTCGTTGGCGTTGCCGAGCGTGCCGGGTTCGACGCGGCGCTCCAGCTCGAGCATCAGGTTGCGGAGCGTCGGGGCATCGAAGATGGTCCCCAGCGAGTACAGGATGCTGATGTTGGCGTTCGCCAGCGGGTCGTTGAGGATCGTCCCGCCGAGGTGCAGGTAGCCGTTGAGCACGGTGCCGCTGAGTCTCAGCTCCGTGGACTCCCTGGTGCCGACGTTCAGGTCGACGTTCATGTCGAGCCCGGTCTGGGCCCGCAGAAATTCCGTCAGCCGGCCGGTCAGGACCGACGACGCCCCCGTCAGGAGCGAGCTCCCCGCTGTCGACTGCACCTGTCCCGGCAGGTTGCTCCGCTGGCTGGCGTTCAGGGGGAAGTTGCCGGCCACGATGAACGCGATGGCGTCGGACTGTATGTCGTGCGACGTGGGACCGGTATAGTTCATGTAGTCGATGTCGTTGATCGTCATCGCGAAATCGACCTTCGGCGCCCTGCGGGACCCCGTGATCCTGACCGTGACGATGACCTTCTCCGACACCTGCTGCGTGCCCGTGGCCGACGTATCGAGCGTGCGGGTGCCCTGGTACGTGGCAACGATGTTCAGCTCGGGATTCAGGAAGTCCCCGGTGTAGCGAATGGTCCCGGTGGCGTCAAACCTCTTGAAGAAATTGTAGTAGGCCCGCGCGATCGTCAGATCGCCCGTCCACGTTTTTCCGTCGCCGGTGATCGTGAACCTGCCGTCCAGGGCGGCCACGAGCTCTTCGTTCGTGATCGGGTTGAAAATCATCCTGATCTCGGTGTTCCCGCCGCTTGCGTCGATGTCCAGGTCATACCGCAGGCCGTCCATGAAGGATTTCGTGTGGCGGCGGTCGACCGCCCCGGGCGCCGCGGTGTCGGCGGATTGCGCGAAGTACTTCGCGACCGCCGTCCGCTCCGGCTTCTTCTCTGCCTTGAGCGTGTCATCCACAAACAGGAGACGGACCGACTCGGGGGATTCCTCCACGACGGTGGTCTGCGTGGGGGGGAAGATCAGCGTCGAGTTCCGGATGGAGAGCGAGCCTTTCAGGAGCGAATTCTCGATCTCCCCGGTGAAGTGGAGGGGGCCGGGACCGATCTCGACGAAGAGGTCGCCGTAGACGGCGAGGGAAGACTTCTCCGTGGTCTCCTTCACGACAAGGAGCCTGCCGTCCGCCGTCAGGTTGAAATCCCCCGGGCGCAGGTTCCGCAGGGAGAAGTCGCCCCCCAGATGCACCACCCCTTCCCGCCCGGCCCGGACGTCTTCCGGAACGTTCCTGATGATGCAGTCGACCACCCTGATCCGCTCTCCCTCCGGGGTGAACGTGCCTTCCAGCGTGTAGCGGATGTTGTTCGGGAGGAAGAGGAACGAACACTTCGCAATCCCCAGCGTCCCCGCGTACGTGGGCTCTCTGGGCGTCCCGCTCAGAGTGAGATCGCACGACATGATGCCGGTCAGATCCTTGAACGTGTGCAGCAGGGGCTCGAGGACGCTCATCTGCACCCCGTGGGAAAGGACGCGAAGGTTCATCGGCTGTTCCGCCGTGTCTTCGCCGGATTTCTCCAGCCGAAGGTCCAGGGGGAGGGTGCCGTCCACGGTCATGACCGGCGGTGCGTCGGGCGGCATACCCGGCTCCACCAGGCGCACGTGCCCCTCGACGACCTGCGCCCTGTAGCGGAGATCTGCCGTGAGCCCCCCGAACGGGAGCGAGCGGAATGTGACGCTGTCCGCAACGACCGTCGCGCTCATCACGGGATCGGAGAGCGTTCCCGATCCCTTCAGCGCAAGCTGCGCTTTCCCCGTGAACGCCTTCGGCTCCCCGGGGGCCTCGGAGCCGCCGAGCAGGTGTTTGAGTCCCTCGAGGTCGAGATTCTTCCCCGTGACCGCCGCGTCGAATGCCCGACCCTCGGCAAGCGACGCGCTGAGGGCCACCTCCTGCGAATCGCGGCGGAAGACCAGACCCGCCAGCTGCGCGCCGACATGGTTGACGCGGAAGGATGCCCCCGGGTCTGCCCGCCACAGGTAGTCCCTGTACGCGACGTCCAGCGTCGCGGGGGTCACCGTGACGCTCGATTCATCCACGCGCGCGGAGCCGGTCGACCCCACGCGGTAGTCGCCGTTGATGACCGTGCGCGCGGCGTATGAGGCGCGCTCCCGCCCGTAGCTCATGCCGATATCCAGGCTGTCGAGCGTGTTCCGGTTGATGTGGAGTCTCCCGGCGGTCGCCTGCAGGCGCACGACCGCGCCCTCCAGCGGGGCATCGGGCGTCAGCGAGCTGACGTCCAGGCGCGCCTTCCCGTCCTCGATCAGGACGCCGGCATCCGCACTGCCGTAGAAGAAGTCGTCGAGCGAGAGATCACAGCTCAGCGCGAGGTCGGCGTACCCGCCGCGGATCGTGCCCGTGAGCACGCCCGTCCCGTCGAAGCTTTTGGTCCCCGCCGCCGCAGACAGCGGCTCGAGGTCTTTCAGCCGCACCTCGTAGAGCGCATCAAGTCGGCGGGGCGACCCCTGGAGCGGCCGCGCGCGGGCCGCCACGACGCTGCGATCGAACCCGCTGGCGAGCGACGGATCGATCAGTGCGATCCTGTCAACGATCGAGCCCTTCACGCTTGCCGCCTCGAACGAGGCAAGGGCTACCAGGTACTTCAGATCGAATGCCCCGGTGAGTGTCACATCCGCGATGTTCGATCGGAATTCCAGCCGCTTGTTCGCGGTGTCTTTCTGGTCCAGCACCAGGTGGAACGCTCCCTCGTCCAGCGTGTAGTCGCGGAAGCGGGAGGAGGAGAGGTCGAGTGTGGCCTCGCCGTTGACCGCGCCCCAGGAGAGCCCCGATCCCCGGGCATCGAGCTTCATCGTGATGTCGCTGTTGTAGCCCGGGTCGTGGACGATGTCCTCCAGGTTGAGCGCGGAGACGGTCCCCTCCACGTGGAACTCCGGCGCGTTTGTCTGCGCGTGCAGGAGCTCCCCGCCGAGTCTTGCGCGCATGTCGCCCAGCGACATGTCGACGTGACCGCTGAGCGTCCCCCCCGATCCGCGGACCGTCGCGCGCGTGGCGGCAAGCCGCAGACCGCGGAACGACGAGGAGTCAATGGCCAGCCCGAACACCGACTCGAGACGCCGCGCGTTGACCCCTTTGCCGCTGACCACGACCGTGCCGTTCAAATCGCTCTTCAGTTCCGCGTCACCCAACGCGCGGGCCAGATTCAGGTGCGTGAAGCCCACCTCCCCGTCGTATGCAAGCGTGGCGGGCCCGCCGACCGTGAGTCTGATGCCGGAGGACCGGACGTTCCCGACCGCGGTCTCCGCGAGAAATTTCGTCCTGAAGTCGAGCGGTGTCCCTTCGTACTCAACATTGAGCGTGCTCGTCCCCAGCGGGGTGAGATCCGGCAGATCGAGCCCGGGGAGCAGGGCCTGGACGTCAGACGCCTCGACCGTGCTCTCGGTAATCTTCACATTGAGCGCGAGCCGGCGCGGATCATGCAGGTTCGTGACCGCGCCCTTCATCGCGAGCGACGATTTCCCGAAGCGGAGATCGAGCCTCTTCACACCGACGTCGCCGAAGGTGCCCGCGGCCTGCAGCGTGAGCTCGGGGGCACCGTCGAGAAAGTCCAGCGGCGTGAGAAACATCCTGAGCTCGCCCAGGTCGATCGGCCGCGCGCGCACCGACAGCTCCACGGGCGCCCACTGAAGCGTGCGGAGCGCCACCCCCCGCCGGATGTCGATGTCCTTCAGCGCGGCGTCGATGGCAAGGTTCGTCTTGCCGGTGATGATGCGCATGCTGTCCACACGCACCTCCGCGGGGGAGAGGGTGAACACGCCGCAGAGCATCCTGAGATGGAAATCGGGCGAGGCGGAGGCGAACGAACAGGAGGCGATCACGGCCCGCTGTGTCTCCTGCCGGATGCTCGCGGACATGACCAGGTAGACTCCGTTCAGCGTGAAGGCGTGATACTCCACGGGTCCCGCCTCCACCTCCGGATGTTCCTCGTCCGCCAGGGACGCCGAGTCGAGGAGCGACACGGTGCCGTCCAGGATCTCCAGACGTTCGACGTCCACGACCCAGTCGAAGGGACGGGACGCCGTGGTGTCGCGCGGCCGCGGGCGAATGAGACCGGAGACGTTCCAGCGGCCGCCGCGCGGGCGATAGAGCGTAATCAGGGGATGCGCGAGCGTCAGTCGCCGCACCGAGATGTGCTTTGCGGGGAGGGTGAACAGGTTGTACGAGACTTCCAGCCGGGGAATCCTGATGAGGGGGCCGTTGTCGACATCGATCGCGACGCTGTCCAGCGAGAAGCCCGTTACCAGGTCCCCCTGCAGCGCACCGATCGACACGCGGCCGTCAACAAGGGAGTCCAGCCCCGCCAGCGCGGCTGCCCGCAGCCTGTTGCGGAAGGTCTGCGTCTGCGTGATCGCGACCAGGACCCCGATGATGACCGGGATCCCGATCAGGATGTACAACGCTATGGTACGGAGCTTCTTCACCATCCTCCCCCGGCCGGCGCGGCGAGCGTCAACGTCCCCCGCCGGCATACGCGTGAAGGACGCGTTCGATCACGTTCGTCGTGGAGCGCCCCGGCGTGAGGCGGACGGTCCTGACGGTCCCCCCCGCGCCTTTCACCACGTCGCTCCCGACGATTCCCTTGTTCTTCCAGTCCGCTCCCTTCACCAGGACGTCGGGAACGAGACGGCGGATCAGGGTGTACGGTGTGTCGGAACCGAACACACAGACATAGTCCACGCTGGCCAGCGACGCGAGCACCGCGGCCCTGTCGGCCATCCGGTTGATCGGACGCTTCGGGCCCTTGATGCGCCGGATCGAGGCATCGCTGTTGAGACCCACAATCAGCACGTCCCCCATCTTCCGCGCCGCGGCAAGGTATTCCACGTGGCCACGGTGAATGATGTCGAACGTCCCGTTCGTGAACACGACGCGCTTTCCCTCCCTGCGGAGCCGGGCGCGGAGACGCGCGAGCGCGGCGAGCGGCATGACCCTGCCCATCAGAACGGCTCCTCAGGGCCGTCCATCCAGCGCAGCGCGCTCTCCAGCAGCCGGTCCGGGAGCACCGGCACGATCCCCACGGAACCGACCACCACACCGCCGGCGCAGTTGGCGAGCATGCACGATTCGGCGATCTTTCCTCCCGACACAAGAGCCATTGTGAGCGTGGCAATCACCGTGTCGCCCGCGCCGGAAACATCCTGGACGACTTCGGCGGTGGTCGGGAAATGCCGGACGGCGCCGTCCGCGCAGTAGAGCGACATCCCCTCTTCACCGCGCGTGAGGAGAACATTCTTCGCCCCCAGGTCCGCCAGCAGGCGCTTCCCCGCCCGGTCAACATCCGAGATCGTCGAGAGCTTGCCCCCCACGGCCTCCTCGACTTCCCGGCGGTTGGGCTTGAACACCGTGACGCCCCGATATTCGAAGAAGTTGTTGAACTTGGGATCGACCGTGACGGGCTTGTCGTGCTCGGCGGCAAGCGCAATGATGGAGCGGATCAGATCGCGCGTGATCGCCCCCTTGTTGTAGTCCTCGATGATAATCCCGTCTATCGAACCGATGTTCGATCTGAGGGCATCAACAAAACCCGCCCGCAGCGGGGCGGGACAGTCCTGTTTGGATTCGTTGTCGATCCTCACCACATGCTGGCCTGCGGCGATGACGCGCGTCTTGATCGTGGTCGGCCGCGAGGGGTCGATGACGATGCCGGAGGTGTCAAACCCCTGGTCCTTCATCATCTTTGTAAACTGCGCTCCGGGGTAGTCATCCCCCACGAGCCCGACGACGAACGGGGTGCCGCCCAGCGCCTGGATGTTGTTCGCCACGTTGGCCGCACCGCCGAACCGGACCGACTCGGTGTCCACCTCGACCACGGGGACGGGCGCTTCCGGCGACACCCTGTGCACCGATCCCCAGTAGTACCGGTCGAGCATGACGTCCCCGACGACGGCGATCTTTTTTCCCTTGAATTTTCCGAGCAGCCCGCGGAGGTGCTCTTCGTGCTTTGATGGCATTGGATTTCCTGCTGAGACTAAAATCTACCGATTAACGTATTGAAGTGCAAGGAGTTGGAGGGGCGGGCGCCTGTCATTGCGGGCGCCCGGTCTCCGTCATTGAAGTCATGTCATTGCGAGGTCGCGCTGTTTGCGACCGAAGCAATCCGGTGGTAGATTAGATTGCCTCGCCAAGAGCGCTCGCAACGGCAAAGATCGCCGGATTGCTTCGCCTGAGAAGCGGCTCGCAATGACAAATATCGGGCGCTCGCAACGGCAAAGATCGCCGGATTGCTTCGCCTGAGAAGCGGCTCGCAATGACAAATATCGGGCGCTCGCAATGACAAATATCGGGCGCTCGCAACCACAAATACCGGGCGCTCGCAACGACAAATACCGGGCGCTCGCAAGACGGGAACTGGGAGGAAAATGATGGACGGGCTTACACTCTTCGGACTGTTCGCAGTGACCGCTATGCTGGTGTGCTACGCGCTTGAGAAACGCAGCACTTGGTTTGTCCTGGCATTCTCCGCCTCATGCGTTCTCGCATCGGTGTACGGCTTCCTTCAGGGAGCATGGCCCTTCGGCATTGTCGAGGGCGTCTGGTCCCTGGTGGCCCTGCGCCGGTGGTGGTCGCTGAGGCATGCCTAGCCGGCGTTCCCGAGCCGCTCCAGCGCGGCAACAATGCTGGTCACCGTGTCCGCGGGCGACTGGCCGGCGGTGTCCACGACGATATGCGCCTGCAGGTAGTTCCGTTCGCGGGTGGAGAGGAGCGTCTCGATTCTTGCACGGAGTTCATGTTCGGGTAGAGGCGTGCCGGCCGCATCGGAGATCATTGGCCGGCCGTGCACACCCCTGAGACGCTCGAAGAGCACCCCGGGGGAAACGCGCAGGTACACGAGCACGCCCGAAGACCGGACGAGGTCGAACGACGCGGCGTCGGTGAGCATTCCTCCCCCCGTTGCCACGACCATGTTGCCCCTCGCGCCGAGGAGCGCGAGCTCGCGCCTCTCGATGCCGCGAAATTCCTTTTCCCCGCGCACGCTGAAAATGCCAGGGATCGTTGTTCCTTCTTTTTCCTCGATCACGGCATCGAGGTCGATAAACTCGAATCCCAGCGCGCGTGCCAGGAGCGGGCCCACCGTGCTCTTCCCGCTCCCCATGAAGCCGGTAAGGTACACCCGCGATGCTCTCCGTGCGCCGGGGGCGGTCATGCCGCCTCCGCCGCGACGAGTTCCGCCAGCGTGATGGTGAATTCCCTCCCGTGATGGGTGACCGCCGCCGTGCGCTCGCTCAGGCGGAACCCTTCTGTGGAGGCCAGGCGCAGGAAATCCCTCCCGATGCTTCTGCCCGGGTCGGCCACGAGAAACGAGCCGCCGGGACGCAGATGCCGCCGCACGCACTCCACGAGCGTGCCGAACAGCTGCCTGTCGTACACGATATCCGCACCGATCACCAGGTCGTATGATCCCGCCGCGTCCCTGTCACGCCAGTCGAGCATCCGGAACGAGACGCGCCCGAGCTCCGCGGGAGTCAGGTTCTGCGCGGCGTTGTAGCGGGCGAACTCCACGGCATCCGACTCACAGTCGGTCATCGTGACAACCGCCCCCGCCTGGGAGGCGGCGATCCCGGCCAGTCCCAGCCCGCAGCCGAGCTCGAGCACGGCACTTCCGCGCAGGCCGGGTCTCTCCCGGAGCGCGCAGGCCATCACGATCGACGAGGGCCAGAGGTCGGCCCAGTACGGGAGCTGTCCGTCGGCCTCGAACTGCGCCGGGGTGATGGCATCAACGAGGAGATTCGTGTCACGCACTGCAAGAAGCGACCAGGCGTAGGAGCCGGCGCGGACTTGTTCAGTCACGACGTTGTAACGCGTCGTGATCGGTTGCGGGGTGGGCACGATCAGAGTGTGTAGGCGATACCGAGCTGGAAGACAATCCCGTCCGTTTCCACGCGGGAGCGGAAGGGCGCCGTGCCGACGTTGATGATGGTGTCGTTGTAGCGGATGGCCGGGACGCTGAACGCGCTGACGGAGGAAAACTGCAGATCGCGGAACTTCATTTCGAACAATCCCTGGAGACCGTCGAGGAACCTGTAGCTGAGTCCGCCGACGACATGAATCGCAAACCCGGGTGTGTTCTCCACGGACGCGGCCTCGATCCCGGCGAGCGAATACGTCCGATTCCCGAAATACACTCCCCCGCCCCCGCCCATGTAGACGCCGAAGCGCTCGCCGGAGAGGGGAAGTATGAAATATCCCGTCAGCTCCGCGGTGAACGCCGTGTATCCGTCTTTCGTCGGAATGGTGGTGCCGTTCAGCGCGCTTGTCCCCGAACTCGTGAGATAGTCCGCGCCAAGCCCGATGGCGATGTTCGACTCGGGGATCCTGTAGCGGAGCTCCGCCCCGTACCCGAACGCA
>Ga0335071_10007349_pt1 | contig 11330 bp, 6 predicted proteins | sample Lox_Sample_15_FD_206724 | JGI IMG/M metagenome (GOLD analysis project Ga0335071, IMG submission 206724) | Soil microbial communities from Loxahatchee National Wildlife Refuge, Florida, United States - Lox_Sample_1.5 | ecosystem: Environmental > Terrestrial > Soil > Wetlands | place: USA: Florida...
GCTGTGCTGCCGTTCTCGTTCTCGACCAGGCTCTCCTGCAACTCAACGCAAGTCATCGAACTCTCCCCAAGCCCTGTCGCCGTCAGTGTACCGCCAGTCACCAATTACTTGCACTTTGCCTTTGTATCCTTCGGCCGCTGTTTTCCGGCTTGTGCTGTCTACTTTGTTGCCTGTACATGCGGTTCAGGATTTCTCCGATTTTCCAACTTTTTCGGAGCGATTCATTTTTAGCAGGTCACGCAGTTTCATCCTCGCCTTATGAAGCTGCGACTTGCTGTTTCCGATCGAGCAGCCCACGATCTGGGCGATCTCATTATGTTCGTATCCTTCAACGTCGTGGAGTACAAAGATCGTGCGATAGCCGGGAGGCAGATCCTCCACCGCTCTCTGCAACTGCAGGCGGTCTATAGACCCGGCTAAGGCTATGTCTTCCGCCCCGAAGTCTTTTTTCGGAGTGTCCTCCTCGCCCCCGCCCTGGGTGCTCTCTTCCAGTGAAACCACCGGAAGGTTCTTTTTCCTGAGGTGCATGAGCACCACGTTGACCGACAGCCGGTGCAGCCAGGTCGAAAACGCCGATTCTCCGCGAAATGTTGCGATCTTGCGGTAGAGCTGAAGGAACGCTTCCTGGGTCAGATCCTCAGCCTCGGCCGTGTTCGATGTCATGCGCAGGCATAACGAATACACTCGCCGCTTGTGCTTGTCATAGAGGGCTTGAAACGCCTGGGCGTCTCCCGTTTTCGCCTTCTCGATAAGCTCGGCTTCAACCGTATCGTTTGCCGGTCGCTGCTCTGGGTCGGTCAAGTTGCCTTTACCGGCCGCACCCCGTGAGATGCGGCTAAATATCTTTGCGTTGTATGGGTTGCGGGCAGTCCCCGCAGCACTAAAGTAAGTCATGGATCCCACTTTTGAAAGCTATTCTACAGTTCTTTGGATGCTGTCACCCCTTTCTTTTCCGCCGGAACCCCTTCGCCGGCGCGGGGTTAAACAGTTTGGTCTCTGAACCATTTAACCCTATCCCAAAAATAGAGTCGCGATCTTCGAATTTTGGTAATTTTTCGGTCTCTAGGATGTCGCGTGGCTGGTGGTAATCGTCTCTAAGCCGTGGCGCTTCGGACCGGTTTCCCGGAGGCGCAGCAGGATGGATAACGCCATTCCGACGAAGCCAAGAATCGAGAAGATCCACATTCCGAGGGCGTAGCCGCCGGGGTTGTCCAATCCAGCGCGGGAGTAGTCATTCGCCTTGCCGATGAGCAGATTAAGCAGGAAAAAGCCAATCTGCTGGATCAGGGTCATCAACGCATAGGCCGTGCCCAGCCGGGATTGGTCCACGATGTAGGCGACGGCGGGCCACATGACTGCCGGAATCAGCGAAAAGGCGATCCCCATCATCGAGACCGGGATGTAGAGCGAGGTCGGCGAATACGCCATCATCAGGTAAACGGGCATCAGCAAAAGCGAGCCGAACATCATGAAAAGAGCTCGTTTACCCACTTTGTCGACCAGCAGGCCGAATAAAGGCGTGGCAATCATGGCTGACAGGGGCAGGAGGCTGTTCAGCCGTCCCGCCAGCTCTAGCGAAGTCACCCGGACAGCCTCTGCGGCGTGCACGCCGCCATGCGCAGACAGGACTTTATTCGTGAAGAAGTCGATGGCGAATGTCCGAAACGGAAAAATCGCAGAGTAAAACGTGAAACAAAGGCCGACGACCAACCAGTAGGACAGGTCGAACCGCAAGATTCCCTTGAACTCTAACTTGTCAGTCGCGCCCGCCTGGCCCAGTTCGTATTGCTTCTCGGCGTAGCTTTCCAGGAACCAGTAGATGAGGGAACATAAGACGGCGAAAACTCCGGCTGCCACCGCGATCAGCAGAGGGTTCTGCCAGCTTGGCTTGCCGGCCGGACCGTCGGGATAGAAGGCCCGATTTGCCCAGGTAGGCGAATTGTCAGCGGCAACCGACGCCAACCGCGCGATGGTTAGATTCAACCCGAATGCGAAACTGAGCTCCTTGCCCTTGAACCACTTCGCCAATGCCGTCGTTACAGCTACGATCATGGACTCGGCGCCAAGTCCCAGGACGGTGCGACCGGCGATCATCAGAGGAGCGCTGCCTTTGGCGGCTGTGATTCCCGCTCCCGTGAGGCAGATCAAGGCGAAGGCTAGGATCGACTTCTTGGTTCCGATTCGATCGATGATGATTCCGCCCACAAGAAGTGTTGCCACTGCCGCAACGCTATAGCTGGCGTTGAGCCAGCCGAACTGGGTGGCCGAGAACCCTAAGTTGTCGATGAAAATCCGTTCCAGCGCGTTGATGCTGTCGTAAATGTAGTAATTGCCCGCCATTGCCAGGCTGACAAAAATCAGAACAGCCCATCGGTAGAAGCGGCTGGGTTCAGGGCGCTGGATTTCCGGCATTGGGCCTTTTTCTAACAGCTGTGTTTTAGAACTCAGGAACCGAGAAGATTAGCAGAGTAAGTCGATGTTCGTGTAGCGCAACGAACAGGCCGCGCAGTTGGTGGCCGAAAACCACCGACTCTGGTGGAACTGGGCCAGATCGGCGCGTCCAGCCGAGTGTCGCGAAAACCACGCTTCCTGCCTAATTGATTCACGCTACGGCCGTTAAACAACAGTGAGCCATGCGGGAGAAGTGGAACTCCGACTGCTCCCAACCGAGCCAACAGGTTCGGCACCGGATTGAGCGCTTCTCTCCTGCCCGCGCTTAGACGGTGAACTCATCGAAGGAGTGTTTCCCATGCGCTTCTGTGCTACTGGCCTGTCTTTTGCCTGTCTGCTGGTTCTCAGCATTGCGGTTCTCGCCGGATGTAACAACACCCTCAACCCTCTATGCGGGAGCGCACGGCCCGTGCCCCAGATCGGCTCTCTGTCGCCGAATACCGTGAACTATTCGGACGTACAGCAGGGTGCGACACTGACCGTGAACGGCAGCCAGTTCGTTTCAACCACCGAGGTCGTGATCAACACGACCACGTTGGCCGCAACCGTGGTCAACGCTAATCAGATGAAGGTGAATCTCTCGCCCGATGTGATTACCGGTCCCGGGCAAGTGCCGGTTATGGCGAAAACCCCCAGCGGCAACTCGAGCGACCTGGGTTGCAGCAGCGGAGGCACAAGCAGCGCGCTCACTTTGACGGTGAACTAAAGCGCTGTGCGGAACTAGCTGCCGACGTAACGCGCGTACAGACTTCTGGCGACTGCGGTATCGGTTGTGCCTTTGATAATCGCGCGCCCGTCAGGAAAGAGCGTCATCTCGTACGGGTCGTGCCAGAACTTCAGCACGAAGTCATTGTGGCGAACGACTCCATGAGGTTGCAGGCGGCGGTCCATCTCGACGAAATCGATGGGCCGCTGGCGCTCATGAATCTGTACAGAGTTGCGTCCGCACAGCGTGATGTGCGGACGTCCTTCGCCTGCGAGATGAACGAAGTCATGGTGATCGCAGGCACGGCAACCCGGGCGTGGCTTCGCGGCGGAAATCTCAGCGTGCTCGTTGGTCCAGAGGTCGAAGGAAAGCAGTGTTTTTCGTAGCGTTCTGGCCTGGGGACCATCGACCAGGATCTTCATCGCTTCGGTCGCGGAGATCGAGGCCACGAGGTTCACCGCAGAGTTCAGGATGCCGGAAGTTTCGCAGGTCTCGACCATTCCGCTCGGTGAATCGGGGAAGATGCATGCCAGGCAGGCTGTACGCCCAGGGATCACATTCATGGCCACCGCGTAGCTGCCGACAGCAGCGGAATAGATCCACGGCAGCGAGCGGTCGACAGCGTAATCATTGATCAGGTACCGCGTTTCGAAGTTGTCGGTGCCGTCGAGAATCAGATCCATCCCATCAAGCAGCGCCTCGATGTTCGAGGGAATGAGATCGGAAACCATCGGCTCCGTGACGATCTGCGAATTGATTGAGGCGATTTTTTGCGCAGCGGCGATGGCTTTGGGCAGCGACTCGGCTGCGTCTGCCTCATCGAACAGAGATTGCCGCTGCAGATTGCTGGGCTCAACGTAGTCGCGGTCGATGATGCGCAGCGTGCCTACGCCAGCCCGGGCCAGCAGGCCCGCCACCGCCGATCCGGTGGCGCCGCAACCGACGATCGCGATCCGGGCCGCGGCTAATCTCTTCTGTCCCTCTTCTCCGATGCCACGGAAGAGAACTTGGCGGGAATATCGTTCGCGCAGCGGAACATTGCGGCGGTTCGAGTTTTCGCTCTGTGATTCGTCCTGTGCCAAAGAGGTCATCAGTCCTGGGCTGCAAAACCATTATTATAAGTGGCTAGCTGGAGAGTAGAGATTTGGATTAGCGGGGCGGCGATCTGAATCCGCCGGTAACTCATACAACGAATGTGTCGGGCGCCTTATCGAAGGATAAAGCGCCTGATTCCAGGGACACCTTTGCCGAAACGGTACGCGACATTTCTGACCGCGATGATCGTGCTCTGGGCCGCGGCGCTGTCGCGAGCCGTCGTGCCCGCGGTGCGCGACGGTGCCTCCATGGACACAACTGCGAACATGGCAGCCGCCGCTTCGCAGGATTCAGGAAGTGCTTCCAATTACGATGGCAAGGTCGTGCAAGCCATCGAGTTACCCCGCGTACCGGAGCGCGAGCGCGACCACCTGATCGATCTGCTGCCGCAGAAGGCGGGGGTTCCGCTCGATCGCGATCAGGTTCGCGCCAGTATCCGGGCGCTCTTCGCTACCGGGCGATTCTCGGACATCCAGGCCGAGGTTACCCCGTCGGGCAATGGAGTGGTCCTGGCATTCGTGACGTCAGCCAACTATTTTGTGGGCGCGGTGGATGTCGAAGGAGTTCCATCCCGCCCCACCGCGAACCAGGTGGTCAATGCGTCGAAATTCCAACTGGGCGAACTCTTCAGCCAGGACAAACTGGACCGCGCGCTCGAAAACGTGCGGCAGTTGATGCAGGAGAACGGGTACTACAAGGCGCGTGTCACCGCCGAGAGCGCGTCGAACCTCAGCAACCAGCAGGTTGACATCCTGTTCCACATCGATGCTGGTCCGCAGGCTCACGTCGGGGAAGTGAAGGTAACCGGCAACTCCAACCTTACGACGGCCGAAGTGCAGAGCACCGCCCACCTCAGTACCGGCGACCGCGTCACCGCTGTCCGGGTAACAGATTCCCTGCAACGGCTCAGAAAGAAGTTTCAGAAAAAGAACCGCGCGCTGGCGCAGGTGTCCATCGCCGAGCAGAAATACCAGGCGGACAGAAACGCCGTCGACTTTACCTTCCAGATCGATCCAGGCCCGGTGGTGTTGATCACGGCGCGCGGGTTTCACATCAGCCGCCGTCTGCTGAAGAAGGAAATCCCAGTTTACGAAGAGAACGCTGTCGACGATGACCTGCTCAACGAAGGCAAGCAGAATCTGCTGGACTATTTGCAGACTCGGGGCCACTTCGATGCCAGTGTGGAGATCAAGAAGGAAGCTGATTCCACTACCCTGAAAATCATCTACTTCATTGAAGCTGGAGCCCTGCACAAGCTGGCACTGATCGATATCAGCGGGAACAAGCAGTTCCTGGATACGGCTACGCTGCGGTCTTATCTGCAGATACAACAGGCTCGCCGATTCCTCAGCCACGGAAGATACAGCGATGCGCTGCTGAAGAGCGATGTTGCGACTCTGCAAAGTCTGTACAAAAGCAACGGCTTTAGAAACGTAAAGATCGAAACCAACGTGGATGATAATTACCAGGGCTCGAACAACAGACTCGCCGTGCATATCCGCATCGACGAGGGAGTCCGAACGCTTGTCGGCGACGTGCATGTAATCGGGAATGAGAAGATGAAGAACAGCAATCTGCCCGAACTAAGCACGCAGGCGGGCCAGCCCTATTCCGATCAGGACTTGGCAAACGACCGCGAGCGGATCCTGGGCTACTACTTCGACCACGGGTTTCCGAATGCGTCTCTGGAATTGTCCACGGCCACATCCACAACGGATGCGAATCGCGAAGACGTGACTTTTACAATCCACGAAGGAGATCGTTTCACCGTAGATCAGGTGATGGTCGGCGGGCTGGAACATACCCACGAGTTCGTTGTGCAACGTGACTTGCAGGTGCACTCCGGCGATCCTCTTAGCCAGCGGGACCTGTTGAATACGCAAACTCGACTGTACAACCTCGGCATTTTCAGTCAGGTCGATACGGCAGTACAGAATCCCCAAGGCAGCGATCCACAGAAGAACATTCTGGTTCAGATGCGGGAAGCCAAGCGCTACACCTTTACCTATGGATTGGGATTCGAGTTCCAGACCGGGCAGCCGGCCGGGACCCGGGCTCCCCAGGGCGAGACGGGAGTCAGCCCCCGCGTGGAGTTCGACGTGACGCGCCTGAACGTTGCCGGACGCAACCAGACCTTGAACTTCCAGTCCCACGTCGGACGCCTGCAGCAGCGCGGACTCATCAGCTATACCATTCCCAAGCTGCTCAACAGCGACCGGTTCAAGCTCGTCTATACGATTTTTTACGACAACAGCCTGGACGTCGCCACTTTCACCTCGCAGCGCCTGGAAGGCAGAATTGACGTTCGCCAGCAGTTTGGCAACACAGGTCTGGAACCGGGGACGAGGCCTGGCCCTGACTCGATTTCGTACCATTACGCCTTCCGCCGGGTGAAAGCCAACGACTTTGCGACCAACTTCAGCCCTGGTGAAATTTCGGTGCTGTCTTTGCCGGCGCGTGTCAGCGGGCCGGGATTCACCTTCATCCGTGACAAGCGTGACAATCCTCTAGAGAGCACCAGAGGGAACTACTTCACGTTGGACGGCTTTACGGCTCTGGGGAGTTTAGGTTCAGAGGCCGATTTTCAGCGAGTGCTGGCCCAGAACTCGACCTACCAGGCGTTTGGCGGAAAAGGAAAAATCGAGCGCCAGTTTGTATTCGCGCGATCGACCACTATCGGTATTCAGCAGCCGTTTCACGGCACCCGGGTGCGGCCTCCGGGCGCCTGCACCACCGACCCGAACACGAACGAATCGTCGTGCGAAAATTTCTCCCTGATCCCGCTGCCCGAGCAATTCTTCGCAGGCGGCGGCAACTCTCATCGCGGATTTGGGTTAAATCAGGCAGGGCCAAGAGATCCTTCTTCTGGTTTTCCCGTCGGCGGTACGGCTGTGTTCGTCAATAACCTCGAATTGCGTTTTCCTGCGACCTCACTACCTTATCTGGGACAAGGATTTGGCTTTGCTGTCTTCCACGATATGGGCAACGTATTCACGGCCCCGCATGACGCCTTGACGGGCCTGCTTCGCTGGCATCAGGCCGATCCCGCGCAGTGCCTGCCCGCCAGTACAACGAACACCCAGTGCATTACAGATTTCAATAACAAAGGGTATGATTACACATCGCATGCCGTCGGAGTGGGTGTACGATATCGCACACCGTTGGGACCGTTGCGATTCGATTTTGGATACAACCTGAATCCGACCAAGTACTTCCAGTTAAGCAACGACAAAACGCAGGTTCTGACGCACGAATTGCGACGCTTCAACGTATTCTTCAGCATAGGCCAGCCGTTCTGATGACCAAAGTTTGCACCAAAGTCACGATCCTCTTCGCCGCGCTCGGCTTATTCTGGAGTGCGCTGGCCTCCAGTGCCGCCTCCAGCGAAGTCATCGACCGCATCGTGGCTACCGTGAACGGCCACATCATCCTGCAAAGTGACTGGAATGACGCGCTCCGTTTCGAGGCCCTGTTGAGCGGCCGTTCCATAAACGGCTTCAGCGACGATGACCGGCGTGCGGTGCTCGACCGTTTGATCGATCAGGAGTTGCTGGCCGAGCAGATGAACTCCGCGCTATTCAAACACGCTTCCGAAGACGAAGCCGCGGCGCAGGTTGCCGCGACCCGCAAGCTTTATCCGGAAGCGGCAACCGACGACGGCTGGAGAGCGGTGCTGGCACGGTTCGGGGTGACGGAGAAGGCGCTCACCGACCATGTTCAGCAGCAGATTGATCTCATGCGGCTGGTCGACGCCCATCTGCGACCGGCGGTGCAGATCGATTCCAAGAGCATCGAGGCGTACTACCGTGAGAAGTTCGTCCCGCAACTGAAGCAGTCCGGCGCCAGTGACGTTCCACTGGATGCGGTCTCCGGCAGAATCCGTGAACTGCTCACGCAGGAAAAGGTCAGCGAACTCATGGTGTCGTGGCTGCACTCCCTGCGCTCGGAAAGCAAGGTGAGTGTGCCCGGCCTGCCCGAAACGCCGGCCGACGGAGAGCAAACGCGGTGACCGAGCCGGCCGCGAGACCGTCTCGCTGGTGGAAATATCTTCTGATTGCCACCGCGGCGGGAGTTCTCCTTCTACTCGGTGGCCTCTGGTACACCACAACAAATTCCTTTCAAGAGTACGTGCACCGGAGAATGGTGCGCGAACTCGAGCGCATGACCGGCGGACGCGCGGAAATCGGCAGCTTTCACGTCATCCCGTTTCGTCTGCAGGTCGAAATCCGTAACATCACCGTGCATGGCAAAGAAGGTCCCGGGGATGTTCCGATGCTCCACGCTGACAGCGTGGCGGGGCAGGTCAAAGTTATTTCGTTCCTGCGAACACAGTTCGGCTTTCATTCGCTCGTGCTGGACCGGCCTGTAATGCACGTGATCGTCGGGCCGGACGGTACGACCACGAATATTCCTGCTATACGCGAGATCCCGAGCAATTCCGGTCCATCCGTAGCTGAAGAACTGTTCGCACTTTCGATGGATCACCTGTCCGTTCGAAATGGCGAGCTGCTCTGGGCCGATCAGAAGATCCCTCTGAACTTCGACGCCAGCAACACCAGCGTGCAGATGAACTATTCGTTTCTGCACGGACGCTATGAGGGGAAGCTTTCAATCGGCAAGGTCGACACGGCAATTCAAAACCTGCGTCCATTCTCATGGATGGCCAGTGTTGATTTCAATCTTGGGCCCACGTTCGCCGACATCAAGTCGTTGCAGTGGAATTCCGGGCGGTCATCGCTCCAGGCCAGCGGACGCATCAGCGACTTCCGGGATCCGCACGTGGATGGCAGTTACGACGCGCGCATTCATCTCGGAGAGCTTGGCGCCATCCTGCGCCACACTGAACTGCGAGAGGGAAGTGCTGAACTCAAAGGCACGGGACACTGGTCGTGGAGTGAATTCGCCACCTCCGGAGCCTTGGCGCTGCGCGATCTGGGCTGGCAAGACGACCAGGTTGACTTGAAGAAGGCCAGCGCGTCAGCCGACTATTCCGTCACTGACGAGCAGGTCAAACTCTCGAAATTACAAGGCAAGCTGTTGGGCGGCAGCTTCACCGGCGATGCGCAAGTCGACAACTGGCTGCACAGCCTTCCGCTCTCCTCGGCGCAAGCGAAGAGGGAAGAGATGGCACAAATCTCCGTGCCGCACCGCGCTCCGAACAAAGGCGAGAAGCTGAAAGTCGCTGGTGTGCAGAGCGGAACGGTACATCTGCGGGTGCGGGACGTATCGATCAGCGAAGCGGCCAGCGCCGCGGATACTCCCGCTCATCGGCTGGACGGATTTCATCCCGCCGGCGTCGCCACTGCGAGTATCGATGCCAGTTGGAAGGGCAGTCCGGGCAATGCAGAAATCGCCTTCACCTTCGACGCAAATCCGCCCTCGCATCAAACCTCGCGCGAGTTGCCGATTACCGCGCATATGCAAGGCAAGTACCGGGGAATAAACGATTCTCTGGAATTGGCGCAGTTCAAGCTCTCGACGCCGGCGTCGAGGATTGTGGGTGCGGGAACGCTGGCCGCTTCTTCGCGGGTCCAATTATCGGTTTCCACCTCCAACCTGGAAGAGTGGCGTCCGCTAGTGAAGGCGCTGGGCGGCCCCACAGACCTGCCGTTTCGCGTCGATGGCAGTGCGACATTCAGCGGCGCAGCAAGCGGCACGTTCTCTTCGCCAAAGATTGCGGGGACTCTGGTTGCCGAAGACTTTGAGTTCACCGTTCCAGCGACGTCGCGCACGCCCCAGAAGACGGTTCATTGGGATTCGCTTGGCGCCAGCATTGAGTTTTCGTCGCACGAACTCTTACTGCGCGGCGGAAGCCTGCGACGAGGAGATACCAGCGCCGACTTCGAGTTCGACGCCAGCCTGCAAAAAGGGAAGCTTCCCGACACGAGCCCGTTTAGTGCGCGCGTGAATCTGCACAATGTGGATGTAGCCTCCACGGCCGCGTTGGCCGACCTCGACTATCCCCTAACTGGAACGGCCGATCTCAGCCTTCAACTCAGCGGCCCGCGCGCTCACCAGCAGGGACGAGGGCATATCCGTGCAACAAACGCGTCTGCCTACGGGGAAGAGATCGAAAAATTCGATTCCGACCTGGCCTTCGGCAACAACCAAGCGACGCTCAGCAATATTCGCCTCATGCACCAGGACGCGGAGGTGACCGGCAGCGCGACGTTCTCGCCCTCAACCAACGGATTCCACCTTGACCTTGCGGGAAAGAATTTTGATCTCTCCCGGGTACGCCAGATCCATCTCGATGAGTTGCCGATGGAAGGCCGCGGCGACTTTACCTTGCAGGCATCCGGGACGCTGGATACGCCGATCATCAACACTGGAGTTCACGTGCGCAGTCTGACGCTCGATGGCGAACTCCAGGGAGACCTCTTCTTCCAGGCCACGACAAAAGGCCGCGAGCTTGAGGTGCGGGGCTACTCCCAATTCCCCAAGGGCTCACTCTCGATTGAGGGAACCGTGGGCATGCAGGGAGACTATCCGGCGCATATCACGGCCGTGATGGACCATCTCGATCTGGATGCGTTGTGGCGTGCCTATCTAGGCGATCAACTCACCGGACACTCGTCAGTTGTGGGGAGCGTGACCATGCAGGGCCCGCTGCGCTACACACGGCAGTGGCGGCTTGACGGCGATCTGAGCCGGGTGGACGTAGAGGTCGAATATGCCAAGCTGCACAACCAGCAGCCGTTGCGCTTTACCTATGCAGAGCGCACGCTTAACATCCCGGAATCTCACCTCGTGGGAGACGGCACCGACGTGGTCGGGCATGGTTCGATTTATTATGCGGACCAACACCGCCTGGATATGGCAGCCAATGGAAAGCTGGATCTCCGCTTGTTTGGCGGCATCGATCCAAGCCTGACGGCCAGCGGTGAGGCAACCGTCCATATGACGCTCACCGGTACGGTGCGGGATCCGTTGCCCCAGGGCACCATTCAAATCACGAATGGAGGGGCCAACTATGCCGGCATCCCGAGCGGCCTGAGCGAGATGAACGGCACGCTCGTTTTCACTCGCGATCGCATTCACATCGAGCAACTGACCGGCCGCGCCGGCGGCGGCACGC
>Ga0335071_10007350_pt1 | contig 11330 bp, 14 predicted proteins | sample Lox_Sample_15_FD_206724 | JGI IMG/M metagenome (GOLD analysis project Ga0335071, IMG submission 206724) | Soil microbial communities from Loxahatchee National Wildlife Refuge, Florida, United States - Lox_Sample_1.5 | ecosystem: Environmental > Terrestrial > Soil > Wetlands | place: USA...
TCTGCATGAACCATCCATTTGTTGATGGAAATAAGCGAGTATCCTTTGCTCTAATGGATATCTTCCTTCAGAAGAATGGTTGGGAGATAACTTCAAAGGAAGAAGAAGCGTATTCAATCATGATGTTGCTTGCCTCAGGTAGACTTACTAAAGCTGATCTTTCTTCTTGGCTCAAAGATCACACCTCGAAAATATCACTTCGCTAAAGATCTCAGCAATTGCTCAGTAAAGCTTTGCGCTGCGGCCTAACGGACCGCGGCTAAGCTGCGGCGACGTACAGCTAATTTCATGTAGAATGTTGCGCGGACGTGACGGCTGTTCATTTCAATCTCTTTTGTCTTTCGCGCGGCGCATTTGCCAACAACTGGTTCCGTCAGCTTGAGCCGCTGGTTAGGCAGCAGCGGTTCTGAATTAGAGTTCACTATGGAGTAACGACCCAAGTAGATTTCTGCAAAATGACTCCGGAATTTGCATCGATGAATATCGATTCTCCGTTTGATGAGGGCTGGTAACCCGACGTTAGACAATTATCAATTGCCCATGCGTATTTCTTGATGCCTCCCCATCGTATCCATCCAAAACCTATTTTCCAAGGGCCGTGGCCTTCTTGAAATCTTGTCTGCCTTGCAATGGCGAGAGCGCTATCCTCGTCTATATTGAACGTGCAGCTATTCGGATGATGGAGATATTCAGGGATGCCAAGGGGGATGCCGTGAAGTAAATGGCCAGACGAATCATAGTCAAGCCTGATTGGTTCGTCTATCCAATCTTTTCCGCCGATTCTAAATCTATAGAGTGTACTGTATCTCACGTTGTCAGGGTAATAGTTCGCCATGTAGTATTTACCAAATCCAAAAGCTACCGGAGCATTTGGGTCATCGTCTTTCGGAAAAATGCCGTCTTTGATCAGTGTGAAATTTCTCCTGAAGAAATCGGGCCCCGTGATCGATATTATGATGGAATCAGATTTTGCGACGATGTAGCCTGGGGCGATGATGCTCCTTCGATTATTGAGTCTCGGGCCAGACTGGCCGAAGCCTTCGCCCGGGGATACGAGAAGAGAAAGCAGAATCAGCGATATGTTTTTGAATGCGATCAAGTTTGTTCTGCTGCCTAACGGACCGCGGCTAAGCTGCGGCAACGTGCAGCCAGTTCCGTGTAGGCTGTTGCGCGGACGTGACGGTTGTTCATTTCAGTTTCTTCTATCTTTCGCGCGGCGAAATCGTTGACGGATGGTTCCGTCAGCTTGAGCCGCTGGTTAGGCGACAACAGCTCAATTGTTTTGTTGTTGTTCTAAAATCCATTGAAGAGTCGTTAACTTCCCTCCAAGCTTCATTTGAGAAAAAGTATAAACTTCATCTTGTCCCTCTTCAGTAGCAATTATACCCCCAACTACACCTCCAATAAGTCCAACGACCACACCAATAAGCGGAGCATCAATTAGAACTCCAAGAAGTTTTGCCGTAGTATTGCTTACAGCAAAATACCCACCGGATCCTTTCGCAAGAATTGCAAATGCAAGGGCTGAAATACATGCCGCTCCAATGCCTGAATAATATGCGTACTTTTTTGATGTTCCCCACACTTCCCAATCTTTCACAAATCGGATTTCAGTTATCAATGAAACTTTAATCCATTGGCTCGCACTATCCCGCATTATGTTTAAGGAATCGCCACTGACTTTGATTAAAGCAGTATGTGATAGTGTATCTCCTGATGAAAGAGTGAGCTGACAATTGTTTGATTGAGCAAATAAAGACGTAAATAATCCTAAAAAGGAAAATAATGCGAAATATTTCATTATAATCCTCAGTTTATTTGATGAATGCTTTATTGTCGCCTAACGTACCGCGGCTAAGCTGCGGCAACGTGCAGTCGGTTCGATGTAGACTGTTGCGCGGACGTGACAGTTGTTCATTTCAGTTCCTTTTGTCTTTCGCGCGGCGCGTTCGTCGACGGCTGGTTCCGTCAGCTTGAGCCGCTGGTTATGCCGCAACACAATATGTTACATGCACCTGAACTCAAAAACGATTTTGAGTTGATGCACGATGTTCTGGTTTGGACGGCTACTTCGAATCGACTAGTTCAGGCGTCGAACTAGCTATTACTTCTGCTGGTGTAAAAACTAAATCGGACGCTCGAACTTCTGGATGAGCTCTTAGATAGTTATCAACTATCCTCCAGCCGAGTGTATAACCGGTCCATCCAGGAATCGGATTGTCTCCTTTTCTACCGAACATCCACGGGATAAAATAATTTTGAGTAAATTCATTGTTCCATAATTCATGTTTGAGTAGCAACACAGGTTTTACTTTGACCAAGTATTGTTTAATTTCCTTTTCGGTAAGCGCTGAAGTCCAAGCTGGCTGATCTCCCTTGAGAAGTTCTATCATAAAATGATCAGCAAGACCTTCCGTAATCATGCATTCAAGCAGCGTCAATTGCCAATGAGGCATACGGAGTCGGGTAGGATGTAGACATTCGTGAACCAAACTACGCACCAAGAATTCCACCCTAAAGTTCGGATTCTTTGGATCGAAATACATTGATAGCGAGTGGTCGCTTGTTGTTCTTCCACCTACGCCATAGATAGGTAAGACTTCATTACTGCTCATTGCCAAGTCTATCGTTATGCTGTCCGAAGGTATTAATTTTTGTATCTGTGGAATGATGTTCTGTATTCTCGCTATAATTTCAATTGAAAGAGAATCAGCAGTGTCGATCTTTGCATCTAAAACCAATATGCAGCCTTGAGCAAGTGTGACAACATTTGCGCGAGTTGTGTCTTTTGATTGGCTAGAGACTGTATCAGCCATTGCGGCGCACAGTAAGAGTAAAGCTGATGTAATTAGGAATAATCTTCTATTCAATTGCCACTCCTTTTTTAACATGTACAGGTGTCGCTTTATTTAGGTTGCGGCATAACGTACCGCGGCTAAGCTGCGGCAACGTGCAGTCAGTTCCATGTAGACTGTTGCGCGGACGTGACAGTTATTCATTTCAGTTTCTTTTATCTATCGCGCGGCGAAGAGCTGACAGCTGGTTCCGTCAGCTTGAGCCGCTGGTTAGGCAGCCCCACATGTTTGTTTGCCTTATAATATTGTTACAACTCAATTGCAAGACCGATTCGAATATCTGTAAGCGAGATATCCCAACCATTGAGATGTGAAATGTTACCTGCCGTGCTTGCGCTGGCGTACGAGCCTGGACCATAGTATGTTGAATTATAAGAGTATGAGTCCATAGTCCACTGATAGAGAGCAGACAAACCAATTTCTGCGGTGAGTGATATATGATCGAGCACTCTACTCTTAAGTCCGATGATAATCAAGGGACCAATGCCTGAAGTCTTACTGGTGTTTTCGTTATTATATATAGCCGTGGTTGTATCGGATGGGATGGCTTGATAGTATGTCGTTCTGTCATTTGACCTACCCCAGTAGTAGCTTATCACTGGCCCAACGCCGCAATAAATCGAAGTATGTTTGTATTCAATGATCTGCTGAAGATACAATGTTGACAGAGAGATTTGATACGAATTTGAAGTTTGGTCAGGTGTATTAGTTTGGTATAGGGGGCCCTGTGCCCCTGGTGCTGTATTTATATTATAGGTGACGCTGCCGCCTGATTGGTTTGAATGGCCTAAATAAAAATCTGCGCCGATTCGATAATGCGAAGCTGAATTCCAATCGCCAATATAATATAATCCTAAACCTCCAAGAAGTTGAAACTGAATAGCTCCTATAGAAGGTGAACTATGAGTTATTGAATCTGTTGACTGTGAGTGTGCATTTTGCGAATTGAGTGTTGTGATGAGCACTATTGGGATCACAAGATCGATTATTTTTATGAAAACTGTTTTCATTAGTCTATTTACACCTGTAGTCGATGTGAGTATTCTGTGATGGATGAATTGATATCAGCTTCTTGGGCTGCCTAACGGACCGCGGCTAAGCTGCGGCGACGTGCAGTCAGTTCCATGTAGAATGTTGCGCGGACGTGACAGTTATTCATTTCAGTTGCTTTTTTCTTTCGCGCGGCGGATTCGCCGACAGCTGGTTCCGTCAGCTTGAGCCGCTGGTTAGGCGGCTGCGGTGACAACTGATAATGCAAGGCATATTGCTATGATTACATCAGGGATTATTGGTGTTATAAAGAAATATTTTCGTGCCAAGAATATGTGTCCGAGATTTGCGATGAAAAACACTATGATGATTGGTTGAATTATGTGAAACTCTGAGCTGGGAACGGTGACAAAGATAAAAAATAGTATTGCTTCTAAAAGACAAAAGAAAGCTGCCTGAAGGCCATAACCGAAATACATTTCCCAATAACTGCGCATTGAGTTTACGAACTTAAATCGATGAGCTTTCATTTGTTCGATGACGGCAATTTCTTCTGGACCGTTTGCGGGCTTCGCAAACACGAAAAGAAATGAATGAGCAGCAAATTGAAGGAATGCCACAATGGAAGCAATTATCAAAGGAAGAGTTGGTGTCATAATGGGTCTCTAAGATTGGTACATCTCAGCCGCCTAACGTACCGCGGCTAAGCTGCGGCAACGTGCAGCCAGTTCCATGTAGAATGTTGCGCGGACGTGACCGTTATTCATTTCAGTTTCTTTTGCCTTTCGCGCGGCGAAAAGCTAACAGCTGTTTCCGTCAGCTTGAGCCGCTGGTTAGGCCGCAACCTCTCACCTGATGGAAATCTGAGTTGTTTATTTCAAATTCTATTTGTCGCTTTTGTCAAGTTGAATGAAAAAGATGGAAAGATCAGATTTGGGAATAAAATTGTTAATGGTTTCTTCAAAAACATTATCAGAAGTTTTTGAAAAACGGTGTTCGAAGCAAGTTGATAATATCGCGTCTTCTGGCTTCTCGATGGTTAGGTGAAACGCCTTGATAGGCTCCGCCCAGTTCAGTGCAGACTTGAGAATATACGAGACCCAAATGGCTGAGCCAATATTTTTATCAGAGTGTGATTTATCAATAGTTGTTAAAATGTCTTCGCCTGCGCAGGCTTGTGTTCTTAGAAATGCTTTATCAGAAGAACTGAGATATTGGAAGCCGGGACGTGGCGTATAACGATGCTTAATTGTTACAACCTTATTGGCGGGGAATGTTTGTGGCCAATAGTACTTTACCTTCACAATCCATTGTGGCCATCCAGTTTGGTCTTCAACTATTCCGGAATTTATTAACAACGCCTTGTCTCTCGCTGAAAGTTTCGAGAATTGTTTTGTGCTATCTCCGTAAAAATTGGCAAAATGTTGAATAGATATTCCCATGTCTCTTAAGATCTTTGTACATTCTCTACCATGTGCAAACGCACGAACCTCGGTCTGGTATTTGAGTGGATGTCCATCAACTTCTACAGAGAAATCTTCGAAATACGTCTCACCTGGAGGAGCCAGAGAAAATCTATTATCTGGAATAGGGAACGCGATAGTTGTGGAGATATCCTTGTTTGAATTGTTCTTAAATATCATCGACACTTCGACTTTGTCTTTGCTTACAAACAGATCTTCTCTCTCCACCGAAACCTGATTAAGTTTAATGAACCGAAGTCCTGTGGGTGTGACTTCAGCGTTGCTATCGTCGCCAAAAACAGCAGCCCATGTGAGAGTAAGGAACATAGCAAGAAATAGCATAAGGCGTAAGGTTCTCTTCACGATTGTCGACCTTTCATATTTTTTGAATGCCACTTGGCTATTGAGGTTGCGGGCTAACGTACCGCGGCTAAGCTGCGGCAACGTGCAGCCAGTTCCGTGTAAAATGTTGCGCGGACGTGACGGTTCTTCAATTCAGTTCCTTTTGTCTTTCGCGCGGCGCGTTCGCCGACGGCTGGTTCCGTCAGCTTGAGCCGCTTGTTAGCCAGCGACAGATTGTCTTATAGACCTTTCCACGTGTTGTCTGATTGCTTTTCGAATACAAAATTATATGCATGCCCGGTTTTGAAAATGAACCCTGAAGGTGCTTCTTGGGCGCTTATAATTGCCCCTGTCACTTGTGCCTTGTCTGCATCATCCTTAAGAACTTGCCAGATTTCCTTAACTTCATTTCTCAAATCAAGACTATCCGAAATCTTTAGATCTGTCTGGTAATCAAGTTTAAGGGCCTTTTCTCCACTTTTAAATGAAATCGTACCGATGTGCATGACTTTGATCTGACTACCGGATGGTAGTTTATGAATATTGTAATTCGCACGGCCGCAACCGAGAGTTGCTAAGGAAAGAACGATTACTGCAAGAATGGGTTTATACATTTGTAGCTCCTCTTTTTCGCTGGCTAACGGACCGCGGCTAAGCTGCGGCAACGTGCAGTTAGTTCCGTGTAGACTGTTGCGCGGACGTGACCGTTATTCATTTCAGTTTCTTTTGTCTTTCGCGCGGCGCATTCGCCAACGGCTGGTTCCGTCAGCTTGAGCCGCTGGTTAGCCGGCGGCAATTCTCTTATTGATCTCTGTGAACCATCGAAGGGGAGAAGGCTGGAAGACACACAGCTACATATTCAGCTCCACCCTCATACGGGGAACTATACCGAACCCATTCGCCAGATTCTGCAACTATTGCTTGACCCGCCTGTACTTCCATTTCACCGTCCTCGTGTTCAACTCTGAGTTTACCTTTTAAGACAAGTGTAATTTCTTGAAATTCTGGACGTTGCCCTGGTTCAACCCAGCCGGCCGGAGAAACCATCTTCGCGATGCTGATCTCAGAATGCGATGAATTAACTCGACCAACATATTCTTCGATGCGTTTGGGCATATTGCCAACTGCGTTAACAATAGTTGGCTGTGAGATCAATCTGGGCATATGAGGTTTCCTTGGAAGAGTTTTTCCGCCGGCTAACGTACCGCGGCTAAGCTGCGGCAACGTGCAGTTAGTTCCATGTAGAATGTTGCGCGGACGTGACGGTTGTTCATTTCAGGTTCTTTTGTCTTTCGCGCGGCGAATCGCCGATGGCTGGTTCCGTCAGCTTGAGCCGCTGGTTAGCCTGCACACATGATATATTGAACTTCGACAGAAACATCACTTCAATTCAAATAAAATCTGCAAGAGACACCGACACCGGTGGAGAGTGTATTATCTGTCTGGTATACCGCGCCGCTTTTGTCCGGAATCAGATAATTCAGTTGGCATTCTCCACTCACACTAAACTTTTTCCCCACAAAGTATTCTCCGCCAACTCCTAATCCGAAGACATAGTTGGTCATCCTAGTAGCACTATTATTGTATACCAAATTGCTGCCACTGGACGTTAAATAAACTTTGGTTTGAGCTAGCACAAAAGGTTGAAGTTTTTCATCTCCAAAGTGGTTAAGGATCGTAAGTCCCAATCGCCATTGTGTCTCATTAGTGTATGCCATTAAACCTATTGAAGGTTCAATCGCTATTCGATCTGTAATCCAAGTAGATATAATTACATCTGGTGGCATCTCCATTGAACCTTGGGCTGGGGCAGCCACATAGGGACCATAAAAATCAGCGGCACCAAAGATATAATTGAGGTTGTAGACAAACGGTGGTGGCGTCGAGAGTTGAACGCCAATTCCAATTGTTCCAGCTCTTTCTTGGCACAAAGCCTGTTGAGATACATTGAAACATAAAGCGAAAAGTACTAATGCATTGATGATAAGTTTAGTTACGGAATACACTTTTGATCTCCTATACATTTGTGAACGGCTGCATAGTTGTTGTGCAGGCTAACGTACCGCGGCTAAGCTGCGGCAACGTGCAACCAGTTCCATGCAGAATATACGCGCGGCAGACATCGCCTTTCCCTTAAAAATTTTTTGCGCGCGGCGAAAAGCTGACGGCTGGTTCCGTCAGCTTGAGCCGCTGGTTAGGCCGCAAAAGGGACTTAAAAGAACAATATTTTACCGGAGCCTGTAAAAATAGTTTCCTTTATAGTTCTTTTTCACGTTTTCATCCGAGTCAAAACCACAATCGACCCCGGCAAGATAATTCTCTGGATAGCCGCCTTTGAGCAGTATCTGCATAAACTGTTTTTTCAACTTGTCAGAAATTCCGTCTCCCTTATGAAGTGATACCGCTTGCTTAGTCTTGTAGAAAAACCAAACGTACAAGCTTAGGTCTTTTTCGACAAACGGAACAACAAATTCAATTTGATGCAAATCGATTGATTCTTTTGCTGCCCATTTCGTGATTTCGGATTTTGCCTTTTGAAGTATTTCGAACTGCTCATTTCGTTCCATAATGTGTACCATATTTGTTTTTGCGGCCTAACGTACCGCGGCTAAGCTGCGGCAACGTGCAGTTAGTTCCGTGTAGAATGTTGCGCGGACGTGTCGGCTGTTCATTACAGTTTCTTTTGTCTTTCGCGCGGCGCATTCGCCAACGGCTGGTTCCGTCAGCTTGAGCCGCTGGTTAGGTGGCCGAAGACTTGTTAAGTCTCGGCTTCTGAGCAAACTTACTCATTCTTAGAGCAATGAAAACACAGCTGACAAATCCGCCGAAGAAAAACCATTGTAAAGTGAATAAAGACAAAAACAGATAGAAAATTGCATATGTAAGTGATTCCCAAGAAGACAAGCGCCACGTGATATAGCGAGGATAAAACAAGTGCCCGTTGATACCATCAGATCCAAATGCATATCGATAGAAAAACCAGTTTCGCGTATGAATCATATTTATCATGAGCTGGTGCAAGATCAAGAGTCCAGCGACAAAAAGATATAGATTCTTCTGGTCGGGAATACACAAAAACCAAAATATTATTAAAACACCTAGGAGATAAATCAAGAAACGCGGCCTAAATCTTTTTAAATTATCTGTATCATTTTGAGAAAATGCGTTAAGCTCGAAATTGCCTTCGTATTCAATAGTATTTTGTTGTCGTCTCATTCTGGCACATGTTACAGAGAACCACTCACCCGATATGTATAGAAAGCACAATATCAAAGGTCCAAGCCAAAAGTATTCTACAAGAAATTTAATCATGAAGCATTCCTTCCGGCCGCCTAACGTACCGCGGCTAAGCTGCGGCGACGTGCAGCCAGTTCCATGTAAAATGTTGCGCGGACGTGACGGCTGTTCATTTCAGTTTCTTTAATCTTTCGCGCGGCGCGTTCGCCGACGGCTGGTTCCGTCAGCTTGAGCCGCTGGTTAGGCAGCAAAAGGATGGAAGTTAACCTGTACATTTTGTCAGATTAAGGCTGCTTTTGTTTCGATTCTGCTTATTAACATAGCTCCCAACTATGATTGCCAGGTAAGTTCCCGTAGGAGGATGATACCACTTTCTTGCGGTTATTGCAATTAGGTAAATCTGACAGCTTGTTAACCCATTTCTTTTATAACTCCAATCAGGAAACAAAAACCCGGGTGACTGAAACTATAACTTACCTCGCTAACTTACTTTTTTTGCTGCCTAACGTACCGCGGCTAAGCTGCGGCAACGTGCAGCCAGTTCCATGTAGAATGTTGCGCGGACGTGACGGTTGTTCATTTCAGTTTCTTTTGTCTTTCGCGCGGCGCAAAAGTGGCGGCTGGTTCCGTCAGCTTGAGCCGCTGGTTAGCCAGCGGCGATTTTATTGATCGATAACGACGGTTGTTTGTCCCCAAAAATCTCCCACTCTTTTATGTTCCGGTGATAGTTTTACCGAGAGAATTCCGATGAGACCAATAAATTGAAAATCAATGATGTCCAAAACGTGTCTCTTAAGAGAAGCAACAAAATGAAAACCCTTCTTGTCTTCATAAATGACTTTTAAGTCAAATGCGGCCTTACCGAGAGTTGAGTCAAACATCGCTTCGGCAGCGGGAAAATAAAGGATCCAAATAAAGACTAAAGTGGAAAAATTTGTATTACTTTCGAAGCTGAAGTTCTTGAAATTTATGAAGAAGAGTTCAGTGATGTTTCCCATTAAATAGCTGTAAATGATAACTATCGCGCTGAAAATAAAATAGTCAAGCAGAGCAGCCCAACATCTTCTCGCGAGGACCGGATCAATAGAAAGGTACTGGTCATAATATGTTTTGTAGTCCATGTTGTATGTTCTTTCCGCTGGCTAACGGACCGCGGCTAAGCTGCGGCAACGAGCAGTCAGTTCCATGTTGAATGTTGCGCGGACGTGACGGCTTGTCGCTTCCTGTCCAGTGTACTGCCGCGCGGCGAAAAGCTGACGGCTGGTTCCGTCAGCTTGAGCCGCTGGTTAGGCAGCAAAAGGATGGAAGTTAACCTGCACACTTTGTCAGATTAAGACTGCTTTTGCTTCGAATCTGCTTATTAACATAGCTCCCAACTATGATTGCCAGGTAAGTTCCCGTAGGAGATGATACCACTTTCTTGCGGTTATTGCAATTAGGTAAATCTGAGTGCCTGTTAACCCATTTCTCTTATAGCTCTAATCAGAAAACGAATACTTAGGTTACTGAAGCTGTAACGTTTCTCGTTCACTTACTTTTTTTGCTGCCTAACGTACCGCGGCTAAGCTGCGGCAACGCGAAGCTAGTTCCGTGTAGAATGTTGCGCGGACGTGACCGTTGTTCATTTCAGTTTCCTTTGTCTTTCGCGCGGCGAAACGCCGACAGCTGGTTCCGTCAGCTTGAGCCGCTGGTTAGCTGGCAGCACAAGATTATTACTTGTTGTCATTCGATACGCGCATTAACGATTGGAAACTCACCGTTCGGGCAGTGCCAAGTCTCATGGTCTTTATGACTTTATGCAACTGCCGAAAATCGGTGCGAAGTTCGTCCATTTGGTCGTGGCGGAATAGGAAGACATGATTATCCTGTTTTGCAAAGTAACAGGGTGAAAACCGCTCTGAAAGATAGGATAATCGTATTTTGCTAAATAAGGAATTCTTGAAGTGGTTGACGGTTTCCGCAGAAGAATGGGGCGAATACTCATAGGTCTGGAAAATGAATACAACGGAATCGTGCGAAATGAAGTATTTGCCATCCATATCCTTGACTGGGTCATTTGGGTCAATTACATCTGCCCAATAGTGGTATCGGAATGTAGAATCTGGGAAAAGAACAAAATTCTCACCCTCAAAACCAAATCCACAGTTGTACTGTCCGACTATGCTATCGACGTCTTGTGGAACATATCTCACTCTTTCTCTAAACGCGGAGAATTCTCTTCTATCTGACGATTGATTACATCCGAGTAAAAGTAGAGAAATAAGAAAGATGCAGAATGTTCTCATTTTATTATGCAGTGCGCATTAGTGCTGCCAGCTAACGTACCGCGGCTAAGCTGCGGCAACGTGCGGCCAGTTCCATGTAGTTCATTGCGCGGACGTGACGGATATTCATTTCAGTTACTTAAATCTTTCGCGCGGCGCATTCGCCGACGGCTGGTTCC
>Ga0335071_10007351_pt1 | contig 11330 bp, 7 predicted proteins | sample Lox_Sample_15_FD_206724 | JGI IMG/M metagenome (GOLD analysis project Ga0335071, IMG submission 206724) | Soil microbial communities from Loxahatchee National Wildlife Refuge, Florida, United States - Lox_Sample_1.5 | ecosystem: Environmental > Terrestrial > Soil > Wetlands | place: USA: Florida...
GATCCCGTACCAGCTGTAAATCTTTCCGCCACGCCCGTGCAGGCCGAACTCGGGATATTCATTGGGAAGAACCTGCGGCTGCGAGGTCCACAGCCAGTGCGTGGTCTGCAGGCGGTGCATCGTGTCGGCAGTGCCCAATTCGCCCGACTGCACAACGAAAGCAAGCAGCCCAGCCGTGAGGCAGAGAAGAAACAAGGGATCACGAAAGCACCGCCCCAATCGTGAGTTCATTGCTTTGGATGGTAATACAAAGCAGGTGTCAGGCCTCAGGCGTCAGGCTGCAGGAAAGGGCAACAGCCCGCATCGATCTTTGTTCACTGCTTCACTCTCGGGAACGTGTATTCGGCAAGCGGGATAAGCCCTACGGGACAGTGGTCGTGCGCCCAGATGAACTGCGGCGATTCGATTTCTCGCTCTGACGTGATGAGACGACGGTGAATCAGAACCGTGCAACCGTGTTTGTCATGTGGCGCCATGCTTTCTTTACAGACAAAACACTGAAACCCTCTCTCGTTCATGTGCTCAGATTAGCACTGAGGGCTAAATGGCCCGCGATTGGCCATAGCGCTCATCGAAGAGCTTTTGAGCGTGATTGAGATGTTTCGCCAATTGAGAAGGAGTCGAGCGAGGTGTCAGTAAGACTCCATATTGGGTGACGTGATGTTCGCGGGAGGAGATAGTTGTTGCTGGAAACAGTTAATCCTTCCCTTTGGGTTAACCCACAGGTGAGTCGGCTTGGGGCAAGGAGATCTGGTGACACGCTGCCTTAGCAGCGAGACGCCGCCCCCACCGTACGGGTCTCCGTCAAAACTCAAGGCATATAATTCGCCATCCGTCGTCCTGACGATTCCTCCTGCAACAGGTGCATCGTAGCCCATAACGTTGTACACCACTCTGAATGGCTTCCCTTCAGCTTGCGCTTGCAGGGCGCACTGTGTTGCTACCGTCGGATCACCGTGCACCGCGACGCGCCCACAGTTGACTGAATGCCTTCCTGCAAGCCATCGGCTTTTCCAGTCCATTGCGTCTCCAAACCTTGATGCGAATCTTGAGCCAAAGGAATCGTCTCCACCGACTGCGAGCAGGCTAAACAGGATGAGCACGACGCAAACTGCGGTCACTATCCATTTCTTCTTCATCAAGTCCGCCGTTTCATGAGGAAATTGGGAACCTCTTGCTGCCTCGCTCCGAATACGGCACAACGGAACAGTATGTTCCGCACGATAGCAAATAAAGTCAAAGTCGCTAACAGGCGCTAACTCTCAAAATGCCCGCTGCACTCAGAGCTATAGCTCCCACGCTCAAGCTGGATTCCCAGTCAAACCGGCATTGTCGCGCTCGCCTCTACGCCTGAAGCCTGACGCCCGACGCCTGCTCTCTGAGTTATCCTGTTTCGGAGAATTCCATGCCTTACTGTTCTTTCTGCGGCACAGAACTCGCTGGCGACGTTCGTTTTTGTGCGGATTGCGGCAAGCCCGTGTCGAAATCCAGACCCTTGAGCAACACCGACGAGGTCGCCACGATCGACTACGCGGCGACCGCCACTTCGCCGCTTCCCCCGTCCGCCTCATCTTCACGGTCGTCTTCGCGCACGGCCACAGCAACCGAGTACCTCGTCAGTGAAGGTCGTTTTCTTCCCGGCCGTCTAATCGCCGGACGCTACCGCATCATCGCCCTCCTCGGCAAAGGCGGCATGGGCGAGGTCTACCGAGCTGACGATCTCACGCTCGGCCAGGCTGTCGCCATGAAGTTCCTTCCCGAAGAAGCGACCAGCCATGAAGGCATGCTCGAGCGTTTCAAGAACGAAGTCCGGATCGCCCGTCGCGTCTCTCATCCGAACGTCTGCCGCGTCTATGACGTCGGCGACGTGGACGGCGCGACTTTCTTCACCATGGAGTATGTCGACGGCGAAGACCTGGCATCACTGCTTCGCCGCATCGGACGCCTGCCGCAAGACAAAGCCGTCGAGATCGCCCGCCAGATCTGCGCCGGCCTCGCCGCCGCCCACGCCAAAGGAGTTCTTCACCGCGACCTGAAACCCGCCAACATCATGCTCGATGGCCGCGGTCAGGTCGTCATCACCGATTTCGGCCTCGCCGGCGTCGCCGACGACATTCGCGGCCCCGAGGTTCGCAGCGGCACCCCTGCCTACATGGCTCCCGAGCAACTCGAGGGCAGAGAAGTCACTATGCTGAGCGACATTTACGCGCTCGGCCTGGTGCTCTATGAGATCTTCACGGGCAAACGAGCCTTTGCCGAAAAAAATGCGGGCATGCTCCACTCCCAGGATGATCGCACGCCGAGCCGCCCTTCGTCCGTCGTAAGAGACATCGACCCGATCGTCGAGAAGGTAATCCTCCGCTGCCTCGAAGACAATCCCGCTACCCGGCCGTCGACGGCTCTTGCGGTGTCGGCTGCACTCCCCGGCGGAGATCCGCTCGCCGCCGCACTCGCCGCAGGCGAAACTCCTTCTCCTGAGATGGTCGCCGCCGCCGGTGAAACTGTTGGTCTGCGGCCCCGCGTCGCAGTCATCTGTTTTGGTGTCCTTTTGGCCGCGCTAGGTTTGATTGCGTTTCTCGGCGTGCATTACAGCGGCTTGGACCGCATGCATCTGGAGCAGAGTCCCGAGGTACTGGCGCAAAAAGCCCGCGAAATCACCGCTCGCCTCGGCTACCCCGATCGCCCGCTCGATACCGCGTACGGCATGGACTACGACAGCGACCTGGAGGATGCGATTGAAAAGAACGACAAGCCCCGTCCCGACTGGAATCAAATTCTCGGCGGCCGGCCCACTCTGTTCTCCTTCTGGTATCGCCAGAGTCCTGACTACATGTATGCCGAGGGCTATCGCGACCAGTTTCTTAATCCGGGCATCGTCACGCCCACCGATCCTCCGCTCACCCTCTCAGGAATGATCAACCTGAGCCTCGACACCCAAGGCCGGCTCATTCACTTCGAAGCCATCCCGCCACAAAAAATGGATTCGGGCTCAACGCCCGCTGCGTATGATTGGACTCCGCTTTTCTCTGAAGCAGGGCTGGACATCTCGAAATTCCAGAAGACCGATCCCCAGTGGAATTCGCTGGCCGCGTTTGATACCCGTGCCGCGTGGACCGGAGTTTGGCCCGGAACCTCGCGCCCGCTGCGAGTCGAAGCCGCCGCGCTGAAAGGCAAGCCGGTCTATTTCTCGCTGATAGGTGACTGGACGAAACCGGATCGCGTCAAGGCGCCGGCGCAGTCATTCGGACAGAAAGCGGCTCAGATCGTTACGGTTCTCCTTTTCCTTACGCTTCTCCTCGGAGCGGTCCTTCTGGCGCGCCGTAATTATCGCCACGGCCGCGCGGACCACGAAGGCGCATTGCGCCTGGCCGCTGTGATGTTTGTTCTGAATATGCTGCTATGGTTGTGCCGCACCCATCTGATGCCCAGCCTGGCAACTCTCGGCTCATTTCTCGTGGCAGTGAGCGGTTCTTTGTTTGTCGCCGGCTTGACCTGGATGCTCTATCTCGCCTTGGAACCCTGGGTCCGCCGGCGCTGGCCGCAAACCATCATCTCGTGGTCCCGCCTGCTCTCGGGTCAATTGCGCGATCCGCTCGTGAATCGCGACATTCTGTTTGGAGTCATGCTGGGCGCGGCCTGGATCTTGATCTTCCAGTTGCGCAGCATCCCCGTGATGAGAATGGGTGGCGTCCCTTTCATCGGTAACGCGGACTATCTCGTGGGAGCTCGAACCGCCTTAGGTGCCTGGTTCAGGCAGTTCCCCAGTTCGATTCTTGGCACACTGCAGTTTTTCTTCCTGCTCCTTGGACTGAAGTTTGTGCTCCGCAAGGACTGGCTTGCCGCAATAGCTTTCGTCGCTGTTTTCGCGGTGCCTCGCGGACTGCTGGATTCACACCCCAGAATCGAACTGCCCACGCTCACCCTGGTCTATTCCATCGCCGTGCTGATCGTCCTGCGCTTCGGTCTGATCCCGCTCGCTGTCGCGATTTTTACAGCTGACATGGCCGCCAACCTTCCGCTCTCAGCCGACCTCTCCGCGTGGTTCATGACGAATTCTCTGTGCGCGCTGGCTAGCGTCGTCGTGTTGGCAGTCTGGGGTTTTTACCACTCGCTCGGCGGCCAGCCAATCTGGAAAGTCGAGGTGGAGTAGCTGTCGGAACTTCAAAGCGTATGGCTCGATTCGCTCGACCGATGATCGCGCCTCGCCGGCCCCGCTCCGGATGTCTGGGCTGTCTGCCACGCCTCGTGCTTTTGCTGGCCTTCGGTTTCGTACTTGTTCTTGCAATCACAGCGGTGTTCGCGCCGTGGGGCTTTTACCTGGGAGGCTCATTCCACATCATCCCCTACTGGCAAGGCTGGGGAACTCTGGCGGCAAAGAGCGGCAAGTATCTTCTCTTCGTCCGTTTCGAGCCTACGCCCAACGGCAGCAAGGTGATGCCCCATCCCTCGGTGAAGGGAGTCGGATACCTCTGTTCGCCCCGCGGCGAAATCTTTCGCATGAACCTCGGTGGCGGAATGCGGCGGGGCATCGGGACCAACACCAACGGAGAGAAGATCGATTTGTATATGGATTACTGGCCGGTTTTTTCCGGTGGTTTCATGACTAATCACCGACCCTCCGTCGAACTGCGCGGCAAATGGCAAAACCCGAATATCGTCATGGACGACCACGGCAGCATCTTCCGCGCGTTCAACCCGGACGGCACCGTTGATCCCGGGCACAGCAACAAGCCCTATCCGGGTGACATCACGCCAGTCACCTTGATTCCCGGTTCATACTCCGACTTTGAAGCTGCATGCAAACGCGCGCCAAGATAGTTGCGCTCCGGATATCCCGGAGCGCACTACCTCGTTTTCACTCTTATTTGGATCTGTCTTCGTTGACGGGCTTGCTAAGCCATGGGTCGAACCGTACGTTTGGCCCGCTGACACTCGCGCATCCGCCGCTGCCCGGCCCGCTCGCACACCCCCAGAAGTTTTCGGTGGCGTCAATCGATCCCGAGCACGACGCGGAATCGAACGAGCACACATTTTCCACGCCTACCTTCCTGTTCTCTAGATCGTTGAGGTGGGCATCGACTTCCGCCGGCGTATTGGCGGCGATTGCGATGTCTTCATTCCGGATGATGTTCTGCGAAATGATCGTGCCGGTCACAGGCGAACCGCCTCCTCCGCTGTTGATGTTGATCCCGGTTGTGCCCGGAGTCGCAGTATCGTCACCATCGGCACCGTTCCCCGAGATGAAATTCCCGATGACCATGTTTCCTGACATGTCGTCAGCGGGCGCGCCGAACGCAGGTCCCACATGCGTATGCAGCGCGAATCCCGGAATTCCATTGCCGGTCAACTGGTTCCTGACGAACACGTTGTTGGAAACTCTGCCCGGCCCGGCGCCATCGGAAAAAACTCCCGCTCCGGCCCCGCCGACCTTCACACCATTATCGGAAACCACGTTCTCAGAGATTGTGTTGCGGTCGACTCCATAGTGCGGAGCGAAATTCGGAGGCACAGAGCCCATAGGGGGATGCGATGCCAGAACGATTCCGCACTCCAGAGGATTATCGGTTACCACATTGCCTGCGATCAGATTGTTCCGGCTTTCCGCCGTTTCATCGCTGATCAAAATTCCGTCAGCATTTCCCGAGATGAAATTGCCGGACACCACCGACGCCGAAGTCCCGATCAGATGCAGCCCGCCGCCGCAATCCCCACTTTCGTCTGTCTCGTATGCGGGCTGTCCGTCGCATGCCGCGCCCGAACCGAATACGGGCCCGATAGTGTCGTTGTTGATGATGCTGTTATCCCGCACCACAACGTCCCCGGCGCTGAGCAGCAGGACTCCTTCATATAGCGCGTTCTTCACCGTAAAGCCGGAAATCGTCACGTCGCGAAGCCCAGGATTGTTCAGCCCATCTACCAGGATTCCATTCGCCAGTTTGCTGGCGTCAATCACAGACGCATTCGCGCCGGCTCCAATCAGCGACAAAGGCTTGCCAACCGTGACGTCTTCTGCATAAACACCCGCCGCAACCTTGATCACGTCGTAGTTACTGGCTGAATTCACAGCCGATTGGATTGTCTTATAGCAGCCGTTCGAGCCAGCTGGATTCACGCAAAGAGTTTTGGCTGACGCAGCCTGGGAAAACAGCGAAACCGCTGCCCAACAAAGGGATGCGGCCATCGCCAGCGGGCGAATTCGAGACACGTACATCTTTCTCCTCCTTTTTCGTTGTTTGAACTGTTTCTGAGGGGTATTTTCTTGAGCGTCTGAAAGCTTATCGTCGCGATCTTTTCGATCAATAGGAGGATTCCTGTAATTTGCCTCGCGTCGAGGCGTTGACCGCAGTCGCGCCGCGGCATACTATCTCTTCAATTGTGAGGGGTTCATATGCGTTTGCTTGTCTTGGGGACTCTCTCCGCTTTCTTGACAGTTTCTGCCGCACAGACACCAGACGCTCAATCTACTCGCCCTCGGCAAGACGGCGGCGTTCGTGCAGTTCTGGAGAGCATTGTCATTCCTCCGATTCCAAACCATCCGTTTTCCGCAACTCTCGATACCGAGTGGGTCCAGTACGCCGGCGAGGGAGGGACCGTCACTCTCATCAACGAACGTCCTATCGCCCGCGACAGCAAAGGCCGCATCTACCAGGAGCGCTGGGCGCTGGTGCCGAAGTTCGGGAGTGTAAAGTCCCAGAAAATGATCTTCCAGATCGCCGATCCTAATCAGCACACGCTGTACAGCTGTGCCACATTTCGGAAGGTCTGCGAGCTAGAGACGTATGATCCGACGCACGAGTTGGCCGCCGCCGAACCACGCAAGCCCGTTCCCAACGGTTCGGTGACCCAGGATCACCTGACCATCGAGGACTTGGGAACGAGAACAATCGCCGGAGTAGAAACGGTCGGCCGCCGCGAAACCACCGCCATCGACGTGGGTGTGATGGGCAATGATCAGCCGCTGAAGTCCATGAATGAGACTTGGCATTCTCAGGAACTTGCCATCAATTTGCTGTCGATTCGCAGCGGCCCGATGATGGGAAAGCAGACCTTTACGATCATAGATTTGAGTGCCGTGGAACCTGATCCGGACCTCTTCAAGGTGCCTGCGGACTACCAAATCCGCGATCTGCGGAAGAATCCCCCGATCTTCTGGTAGCTGAATTGTCTCGTTCGTTTTGGGGAAAGATTCCGCAACCCCAGCCCCTTCATTGTCATCTAAAACTTGACAACAATCCACTCAAGCCGTATCATCCAGCTGATTACAAAGCACTTGATAGCGGTAAGCATTGTTGATAAAGGACTTATCAAGTTTAGGAGGCTCAGTTTATGGCCAAGATTATCGGAATTGACCTCGGTACCACCAACTCCTGCGTTGCTGTCATGGAAGGTGGCGAGCCCAAGGTCATTGCCAATGAAGAAGGAGGGCGCACTACCCCGTCGGTAGTCGGATTTACCAAGACCGGCGAACGACTCGTCGGTCAAGTCGCCAAGCGCCAGGCGATTACGAACCCGGAAAACACGGTTTACTCGATCAAGCGGTTCATGGGACGCCGCTATGACGAAGTCGCCGAAGAAATGAAGATGGTCCCATATAAGGTCGTCCGCCAGGGCGATCACGTCGCCGTACTGGCTCAGGGCAAGGAATATACCCCACCCCAGGTCTCAGCGATGATCCTGCAGAAGCTGAAGAAAGCTGCGGAAGATTACCTCGGCGAGAAAGTCACCGAAGCCGTCATTACCGTCCCGGCGTACTTCAATGACGCGCAGCGGCAGGCCACCAAAGACGCCGGACAGATTGCCGGCCTTGAAGTGAAGCGCATCATCAACGAGCCCACGGCAGCCGCGCTCGCGTACGGACTCGATAAGGGTAAGGACGAGACAATCGCCGTCTACGATTTCGGCGGCGGAACATTCGATATCTCGATTCTTGAAGTCGGCGAAGGCGTCATCGAAGTCAAGGCCACCAACGGTGACACCCACCTCGGCGGCGACAACATCGATCAGAAGCTGGTCGATTGGCTCATCGACGAATTCAAGAAGGACGAAGGCCTCGACCTGCGCGGTAAGGGCAACGAGATGGCCCTGCAGCGTCTCCGTGACGCAGCCGAGCGCGCCAAGATCGAACTTTCGACCACCATGGAGACCGAAATCAATCTGCCGTTCATCACGGCCGATGCCAGCGGCCCCAAGCACCTGGTCAAGAAGCTCACCCGGGCGAAGTTCGAGTCGATGGTGGAAGACATCATTCAGCGCTCGGTCGGCCCATGCAAACAGTGCATGAAGGATGCGGGCGTAGACACCTCGAAGATCAATGAAGTCGTGCTCGTCGGCGGACAAACCCGCATGCCCCGCATTCAGCAGCTCGTAAAAGAGCTGTTCGGCAAGGAAGGCAACAAGAGCGTCAACCCCGATGAAGTGGTCGCGGTCGGTGCGGCCATCCAGGGCGGCGTGCTCAAGGGCGAAGTAAAAGATCTGCTTCTGCTCGACGTCACTCCTCTGACGCTCTCAATCGAAACGTTGGGCGGCGTCGCTACGCCGATGATCCCACGCAACACGACGATTCCGACCAAGAAGACCGAAACCTTCTCGACCGCGGCCGACAGCCAGACCTCGGTCGAGGTTCACGTGCTACAAGGCGAACGTCCAATGGCCGCGCAGAACCGTACGCTCGGCAAATTCCACCTGACCGGAATTCCACCGGCTCCGCGTGGCGTTCCGCAGATCGAAGTCACATTCGACATCGATGCCAACGGCATTCTGAACGTAACGGCGAAAGACACGGCCACGCAGAAAGACCAGAAGATTACGATCACGTCCTCTTCCGGTCTGTCGAAGGACGAAGTCGAGCGCATGGCGAAGGAAGCCGACGCGCACGCGGCTGAAGATAAAGCAGCCCGCGACTCGATCGAAGCCAAGAACCAGCTCGACTCGATGGTCTACAACATCGAGAAGATGCTGAAGGAGCACGGCGACAAGATCTCCGGCTCCGAGCGTGGCGACGTCGAAAACGCGCTGGCCGATGCCAAGAAGGCACTCGAGTCCAACGACAAGTCGCAGATGGACCGTGCCCGCGAGAACCTGACCAAGGCCTCGCACAAGCTGGCCGAGCAGATGTACAAAGCTGCCCAGCCGCAAGGCGGAGCGCAGGCCGGACCCGGCGCAGGCCCAAGTGCAGGTCCGCAGCCCGGCGGCGACGGTGCAAGCGGCCAGAAGAAAGACGAAGGCGTAATCGACGCCGAGTACGTAGACGTCGAAGACAAGAAATGATCGCAGCGAGGGAATCTCTTGCATCCTATGAGCTGAGGTGTCAGTTTTCAGGATTTGTCATCCTGAGCGTAGTGGACGCCGCGCGATAAGCGCGGCGTTCACGGAGTCGAAGGATTCCTACCCTCATTACGGAAGCCGAGGGGAGCGATCCTTCGATTATTGTGGGGGAACAGGGGGACTCAATTGGATTTCCAGGTTAACAATGAAACTTACTTCATCGATCTCGCCGACGAGGAGGGTAAATGGCTCGTCTTTGCGCAGACTCCCACGGGAGTGCGCCGCATCCCGGTCTACGTCGACGCGCCAGTCGCCGAGGACAACCTCTCGGTCCTGGTGGAAGACAAGAACGGACGTAAGATCGTGAATTAGTGAACTTGCAAAATGTCTAGGGCCGAAAGAACAGGCGGAGAAGAACTACTGACCGAGGACGGTGTCACAGTCCGTCCTCAGCTCGCCGCCCGTGCGGCAGCCGCGAGCGGCGGCACTTTCTTGCGCTTTCGCTTGGACGCCTGCCACAGTTCGTACTGGGTCTGCATGCCGGTCCACAACTCAGGACTGGTGCCCATCGCCTCGGATAGCCGCAGAGCCATTTCAGCAGAGATTCCTGCGCTGCCGTTCAGAATGCGCGAAAGACTAGCCCGGGTTACGCCGAGATGCCGCGCCGCGTCGGTAACCGATATGCCACCGAGATAATCTCGCAGGACCTCGCCGGGATGAGGTGGGTTGTGCATGCGCATAAAAGGCTCCTTAATGGTAGTCGTGATAATCAACGAGCACCGCGTCCTCACCCTCGAACGTGAACGTGAGTCGCCAATTGCCGCTTACCGTAACGGACCAATGACCCTGCAAATCTCCACTGAGGCTATGCAGCTTCCAGCCCGGGGCGTTCATGTCCCTGGCGGATCTGGCGTTGTCCAGCGCGAAGAGCTGCTTGCGCAGCCGCTCAGCATGGCTCGGTTGGATCTTTGCTCTCGATCCCGTCCGGAAGAACAGTTCGTCTCCCTTATGACGGACGCTCTTGATCACCTGTATAGTGTATAGTATCGGTATACAGAAGGCAACAACATGGCAACCACCACCAAAAAAGATTATTACGAAACTCTCGGTGTAAAGAAGTCTGCCTCCACCGAGGACATTCGTAAAGCCTTCCGCAAACTCGCCCGCAAATTTCACCCGGACGTCAATCCGGGCGACAAATCCGCGGAAGAGAAGTTCAAGGCAATTTCCGAGGCAAACGAAGTCCTCAGCGACCCCAAGAAACGCAAGATTTACGACCAAGTCGGCTTCTATTCCGACAACATCGATCCCGCGACAGCCGAGGCCTACGCCCGCGCAGGCCAGTCCGGCGGCGGATTCCCCGAAGGCTTTCCGGGCGGCCGTCAACCCGGCAACCAGGGCGGCGTCCACTTCGACTTCGGCGGATTTGATTTCTCCGACCTGATGAACAATGCCGGCCGCGGCGGCCAGCGCACTTCTGGCGCAGGAGCCGGCAGCTTCCGCGACATTTTCTCCGGCATCTTCGGCGGAGGCCGCGGCGCCTCCCACGCCGAAGAAGGTCCCGAGTCCGGTACCGATCTCGAATATCAGGTGAACGTCCCCTTCTGGACGGCCATCCGCGGCGGCGTCATGCGCCTCAATATCACGCGTCAGGACGTCTGCTCGACCTGCCATGGCCAGGGTACGCTCGAAGCCCCGGGCAAATGTCCTGAATGCAACGGCACCGGCCAGATCACCCAAACCGGCGGACGCATGAAGTTCAACGTCCAGTGCCCCCGCTGTCACGGTACCGGAAAGAATCTGACGATGTGCCCCACCTGCCACGGCGAAGGCACCGTCACGAAGACGGAACCGCTCGAAGTGCGGATCAAAGCCGGAACCCGCGACGGGCAGCGCATCCGCCTGCCCGGCAAAGGCAACGCCGGCGCCCGAGGCGGCGCGCCAGGCGATCTGTACGCCATCATCCGCGCCGGGGACCACCCAATCTTTCACCGCGACGGCGACGACATCTCGCTAACGGTTCCGGTGTCGGCCAGTGAGGCAGCTCTGGGCGCAAAGATTGAAGT
>Ga0335071_10007353_pt1 | contig 11328 bp, 9 predicted proteins | sample Lox_Sample_15_FD_206724 | JGI IMG/M metagenome (GOLD analysis project Ga0335071, IMG submission 206724) | Soil microbial communities from Loxahatchee National Wildlife Refuge, Florida, United States - Lox_Sample_1.5 | ecosystem: Environmental > Terrestrial > Soil > Wetlands | place: USA: Florida...
CAAAGGCATGACATTAATGCGCATGCCGCTCACGGTCTGGTCTTGGTTCATCACCGCGATCCTCGGATTGCTCGCATTCGGCGTGCTCCTCTCCGCAGGAATTCTTCTATTACTTGATCGCAATCTCGGAACCAGCTTTTATGTTCCGCTGGTGGTCGTGAACGGCCAGATCATGGGGCATAAGGGTGGGTCGCCGCTGCTCTGGCAACACCTGTTCTGGTTCTTCGGACATCCCGAGGTCTACATCGCGATTCTCCCCGGGATGGGCGTGGCGTCGCAGATTCTGTCGACCTTCTCGCGCAAGCCCATCTTCGGCTACCGGGCGATGGTCTACGCCATGTTGGCCATCGGATTCTTCGGCTTCATGGTATGGGGCCATCACATGTTCATGAGCGGGATGAGTCCGTACTCGGCATTTGCGTTCTCGATCCTGACCATGTGTATCGGCGTTCCGTCCGCCATCAAGACGTTCAACTGGCTCGGAACGATGTGGAAGGGGCATATACGATTCGACACCCCGATGCTTTATGCCATCGGCTTCGTATCGTTGTTCGTTTCGGGCGGCCTGAGCGGCCCGTTCCTGGCACAACCTGTCCTCGATATTCAACTGCACGATACCTACTTTGTGGTCGGACACTTCCACCTGATCATGGGAGTGGCGGCGATCTTCGGCATCTTCGCCGCAACCTACTATTGGTTCCCGAAAATGTTCGGGCGAATGATGAATGAAACCTGGGGAAGAATTCACTTCTTCATCACGCTCGCCGGGACCTACGCCATCTTCATGCCGATGCATTACCTCGGCATGGCGGGACAGACGCGACGCTACTCCCAATTCACCGAAGTTGCATATCAAACAAAACTGATTCCGCTGCAGACGTTCATGACGTACGCCGCGTTTGTCACCATCGCGGCGCAGTTCATTTTCGTGATCAACCTGTTCTGGAGCATGTTCAAGGGACCGAAGGCCAGCGACAATCCGTGGCAGGCGACGACGCTCGAGTGGACGACAACCACTCCGCCGCCGCATGACAATTTCGGCGGCAAAACTCCGGTCGTTCATCACGGACCGTATGAATACGGAGTTCCGGGCGCACCCAAAGATTACGTGATGCAAACGGACGCGCCAACTGCCGCCTCGCATTAAGAGGCGCGGCGCGGAGAGTTCGCGATTTCGGGTGCCGATCGTCGCAAGGGAAGGTTTTGGCGGTGCCTTAAGAAAACGCGTTCGTATCAGGGCACGGCTTTGGTCGTGCCATGGGGGGGCGGAAAGAGAAGTGGGCTTCAGCCCCTGAGGTTCGGCAACCCGCTTTTAGCACCAGCGCACTAAGTAGTTATGGCGACGTATATCCCTAGCACTCCGGTTGATGACATTGGGCACAAACCTCCCGCGCCTCCAGCCAGGGGCGGAGGAGACGATGGACGTGGCGGCGATGTTCCCGACTATGGCGCGCGGCTCCGCAGAGCACGGCTCGGACTGATCTGCGGCATTGCGACGGTCGGCATGGTTTTCATCTCGCTGACCAGCGCCTATATTTTCCGGCGCGGGTTGCCGACGTTCGATGGGCAGTCGAATAGTTACGTCCGGGATTGGGGCGCTGTCGAACTACCCTGGTTGCTGCTCGGTATCAACACAGCTCTGCTGGCGGCCAGTAGCGTGACGATCGAATTCGCCAGGCGTAAGGCGGCACGGCAGGCGGCTCTGGCTCCCGTGACGTCAATTCCCGGAATATCGCTCGGCGAGGAAAAGGATTTTCCTTGGCTGGGCGCGACCGTGCTGCTGGGCTTTGCTTTTCTGGTGGGGCAGTGGCTGGCGTGGGGGGAACTGCACAATCGCGGATTCTATGTCGATACGAATCCAAGCAGTTCGTTTACGTTTTTGCTGACGATTGCACACGCGGTTCACCTTGCCGGGGGAATGATCGCACTGATCTGGGCGGCGAGTTCTTCCCTGCTGCACAAGCCGCTCGAGGCGCGTCGGATTGCGGTCGACATTACGGCATGGTATTGGCATTTCATGCTGGTTCTGTGGATTTACGTGTTCGCGCTGTTAAGCTTCGCGAGATAACGAAACTTCCAATAGGGAGCTGGGGATGGCAGACGCTACGCTAGAGCACGATGCGGTTCATGGAATGCCCGCCGCTGGGCACGGAGCACCCGGCGAATACGAAGCGCCGCTGTTCGGAGCTTATTCAAAGAAAGTGGGAATGTGGCTCTTCCTCGCCTCAGACTCGCTGACTTTCGGCGCCCTGCTGTTCGCCTTCAGCTATAACCGGATCTACACCAATCCATGGCCCACGCCATTCCACGCCGAAAGCATCGCCAATGCCACGATCATGACGGCCTGCCTGCTCTCCAGTTCGCTAACCATGGTGCTCGCCGTCTTCGCAGCGCAGCGGCATGATCGCGCGTGGACCCGGAACTGGCTGCTCGCCACCATGGTCTTTGGCACCGCATTCATCGTCTTGCACGGCATGGAGTGGAGCAAGCTGATCGACGAAGGGCTCACGCTCCCAGGGTTTGCTTCCCTGCTCGGTGTCGCTAAATCTTCTTCCTCCGGTGAACTCGCAGACATCTCGAAGAACATCCCACAGTTTCCGCAAGCGTTCTTCGGCCTTACCGCGATGCACATGCTGCACGTCACCATCGGCGTGATCTATCTGGGAGTGATCGCCTTCCGGAAGTGGTTCTTGCCGACTCTTGCGGTCATCTGGATTGCCGCCGCCTTCATGATTCCCGAGGGAAACGTATTCCACTACCCGGTTCATGCTTTGGGTCTTGGATTGGCCTTGGCCGCTGTAATCGTGTTCCTGAAACCAAAAGACTACGACGCTCACGACGTTGAAGTCTGCGGGTTGTACTGGCACTTCGTAGATCTGGTGTGGATGTTCATCTTCCCGCTGGTGTATTTGATGTCGACGAAAGTGAACTAAAAACTCTCACCACGGTGATCACAGGGTTACAGAGGAAACGATATGCACGATGTCGCGAAGCACGATGACAGCAAGGGGCAGTATTTCTGGGTGTGGGGAGCGCTGCTGGTCCTGACGGCCATCGAAGTGGTGCTTGGCTACAGGCAGGTGTTCACCCCTGTGCGGATGCTGGAGATCCTGCTACTTCTTTCAGTGATCAAGTCGGCGCTGATCATCGGCTACTTCATGCACCTGAAGTTTGAGACGGCGCTGATGCGCTGGCTTCTGGTGATCTCGGTCGTGGCCTGCTTCATCATCATGTATTTCTTCTTCTTCCCGGACGCGGACCGAATTATTCACCTCGGGGTGCAGTGAAATGTTTTTGGTGCGCAAAGCTTCGGCGATAGCCTTCTTGTTCGTAGCGCTCTGGACGGTTCCAGCGATGGCCCAAGGCTGCGCCATGTGCCGTGCCAACGCGAAAGCCACGCCAAAAGAGGGTCAGCAGGCCATCAATCGGGCCATTCTGGTGATGGTCATGCCCCCGTTGGGGGCTGTGACTCTGGGAACTACGTTGATCGTCCGTTACGCCCGCCGCCGGGATCAAGACCAGGAAAAAGAGTAGAGGAACGTCCACCTATGGTCTTCATGGCGTCCTTCGCGGATTTTCTTCGCGAACTTAGCGGTAAAGGGTTCTGATCCCCGAGCGCATCGAGTTGACCCGCACAAAATCCCTTATAATAGAAAGATTCATACTGCTATCCGGAACCGTCTGAGCGCTTGCGTTCGAGTTCAGGGACAGCAGTCGGCCCTGATTCGATGTCTCCTACTCCGTCCCAGACAGACAGCATCGTCGTACGCGGCGCACGCGTCCATAACCTCAAGAATATTGACTTTGAGGTCCCGCACAACACCCTGACGGTGGTGACGGGCGTGTCCGGCTCGGGCAAGTCCTCGCTCGCGTTCGACACGATCTATGCCGAAGGGCAGCGCCGTTATGTGGAGTCGCTCTCGGCCTACGCACGGCAGTTCCTGGAGCGTATTGAAAAACCCGACGCCGACACGATCGATGGCATCGCCCCCGCGGTCGCGATTAAGCAGAAAAATACCACCCGCAATCCGCGCTCGACGGTCGCAACCGCGACTGAGATCTACGACTATCTGCGTCTGCTGTTTGCCCGAGTCGGACGCACCTACTGCGTGAACTGCGGCCGTGAAGTAAAGAAAGACACCGTGGATGAAGTCGCGGATACGATTCTGAAGCTGCCTCTAGACACCCGGCTTCAGGTTTTCTTCCCACTGCAGCGGCCGGGAGTGGCCTCTGTGCAGGAGCCCGAAAAGCCGGCCCGCTCCAAGGCAAAGAAATCCTCATCAAAACAAGGGACGACGGGCGTATCAACGCTCACCGACGCGCTGAAGACAAGGCTCTTTGATCTGCGCAAAGCTGGATTCAATCGGCTCTATCAGAACGGGCAAATATTTGAATTCTCCACGCCGGAGTCCCTGCTGGACGTCAACTTCGCCGAACCAGTATTTGTTCTTGTGGATCGGCTCTCTGTCTCGCCTGATTCCCGTTCCCGTATCGTCGATGCGATCGAGACCGCTTACCGGGAATCCGGCGAGGTTATTTTCGAACAGCCAAATGCTGAGTCGACCGACGGAGACGCGAGCGGAGGCGCGCGCGCCACGCAAACGCTTCGATTTGCCCAGCGGTTTGAGTGCAAATCCTGCAACATCCGCTACGAAGAACCCGAGCCGCGCCTCTTCTCGTTCAATAATCCCTACGGCGCTTGCCCGAAGTGCCAAGGATTTGGCAATACCATCGACTTCGATCTCGATCTCGTCATCCCTGACAAGCTTAAGTCTTTGTCGGATGGCGCCATTGAGCCGTGGACCAAACCGAAATACCGCCCACTCTTTACAGACTTAAAGCGATACGCGAAGGCTGCAGGAATCCCGCTCGACATGGCATGGATCGACTTGGCAGAAGAGCACAAGAATCTTGTTCTGAACGGCGAGGGCAAGTTCCTTGGTATTCGCGGCTTCTTTGCCCACTTGGAGCGCAAGAAATACAAGCTGCATGTCCGTGTGTTTCTGAGCCGGTATCGCGGATACTCCACCTGCTCGGACTGCAACGGGGCACGCCTGCGCATGGAGGCCCGCCAGGTAAAGATTCAAGGCAGGAATCTCTGCGAAATTTGCTCACTCACGGTCGAAGACGCGCAAAAGTTTTTTGATCAAGTGCAGCTCAGCCCGCAGGAAGCTGAAATTGCGGACAAAGTTCTGGAAGAGATACGCGAGCGCCTGCGCTTTCTCAACGACGTCGGCCTCGACTACCTCACCCTCGACCGCCTCTCTTCGACCCTATCTGGCGGCGAAGCCCAACGCATCCAGTTGGCAACTTCTTTGGGATCCCGCCTCGTCGGTACGCTCTACGTGCTTGACGAACCTTCCATCGGCTTGCACGCGCGCGACACACACCGCCTGGTAAAGATCCTTCACGATCTGCGAAATCTGGGGAACACCATCGTGGTCGTCGAACACGATCCCGACATCATGCGCGCCGCCGACCGTATCCTTGACCTCGGTCCAGGCGCAGGGGAAAACGGCGGGAAGCTCATTGCGGGTGGGACCTACAGCGAGATCCTGCACAACCCAGCATCACTCACCGGCCGCTATCTTTCGGAGGACTTACGAATCCAACCACCTCCCACGCGCCGCAAGCCTGGGATTCAGCAGATCAGAGTGCAGGGCATCCGCGCGAACAATATCAAGAACATCGATATCAGCATTCCCCTGGGCATGTTAGTGGCGATCACCGGCGTCTCTGGTTCCGGTAAGTCAACGCTACTGCATCAGGTGATTTACAAGGCGCTGGCTCAGGCCAAGCAGCAGGCGAGCAACGGCAGCGGTGCCGGACTGACCACCTCGGCAACTTGGGAGAGCCTCGAGGGCGATCAATACATCGACGAGGCTGTGCTTGTTGATCAATCACCCATCGGCCGTACGCCTAGATCCAACCCGGTGACATACATCAAGGCATTCGACGCCATCCGCGAACTCTTCGCTTCTCTGCCGGAGGCGAAGAAACGCGGCTTCAGTTCCGGCCACTTTTCCTTCAATATCCCGGGCGGCCGCTGCGAAGTGTGCCAGGGAGATGGCACGGTCACCGTCGAGATGCAGTTCCTCGCCGATGTCGAACTGATTTGCGAAGAGTGCAAGGGTACGCGCTACAAGCCGACCGTGCTCGAAGTCCGCTACAAGGGCAAGAACATCCATGAGGTATTGAACCTCACGGTGAAAGAAGCTTTGAAGTTCTTCGCCGAGGCTCCCAAAGTCACTGAAAAGCTACGGGCGCTGGAAGAGGTTGGCCTGGGATATCTCCGCTTGGGACAATCTGCGACCACGCTCTCCGGTGGTGAAGCTCAGCGTATGAAACTGGCGGCGCATCTCCAACCCGCCACTAAAGACAGCGGCCGTGCCAACGGAGACAAGCGCCGGCGGCTGCTTTACATCTTCGACGAGCCCACCACCGGCCTACATTTTGACGACGTCAGCAAACTCCTGGCCGCCTTCCGCCGTCTGATAGAAGCAGGGGGATCGATTGTCGTCATCGAGCACAATCTTGAAGTCATCAAGACTGCAGATTGGGTTATCGACCTCGGCCCCGAGGGCGGCAATCGCGGTGGAAAGATCGTTGGCGTGGGACCCCCGGAGGCCATCGCAAAGCTTCCCGGGTCCTACACAGGGAAATACTTGTCGCAGGTTTTGAACGGCCATGGAAAAGCTGGTTCCAACGGGCGCTCGTAAGCTCTTGCCGGCGATGCTGGCCCTGGCTGTAACGGCGGGCCTTGCCGCTCCAGTGCCTGCAGAGCAGGAAACTGGGGCCGCACAACAGGGTGATTCTTCTTCGAAGAAATCTACACGAAAAACCACGCACCATGTTGCTGTCGAAGACGACGCCTCATCGCCCGACTTAGCGAAAGCCGAAGACCTGCTCCAGAAACAGAATTTTGCCGAAGCCGAACCCCTCCTCCAAAGAGTTGTGCAGCAGGATCCCACCAACTATGTCGGTTGGTTTGACTTGGGATTTACCGAAAACGGGCTTGGCAAAATCAACGAATCCATCGCCGCATACCGAAAGTCAGTCGAGGCCAAGCCTGATGTATTCGAGTCGAACCTGAACCTCGGATTGCAACTCGCCAAGACCGGGCAGCCGGATGCGGAAAAGTTCCTGCGCACCGCGGCTCAACTCAAGCCCACAAGCCACGTTGATGAAGGCCGCGCTCGCGCTTACCTCTCGCTCGCCCACGTGATCGAAACATCGAATCCTGACGAAGCACTCGCCGCATACCGCCAAGCCGCTGCGTTGCAGCCGAAGGATCCCGAACCGCACCTCGCCTCTGGGCTTCTGCTTGAGAAGCAGAACAAGTTTTCCGACGCCGAGCGAGAGTACAAGCAAGCACAATCGCTCGATCCATCGTCGGTCGACGCGGCCACAGGACTGGCAAACATGTACATGCGCGGACGCCGCTTTCCGGAAGCCGCCACCGAATTGCGCAAGATCGTCGCCGCCCATCCGGACCAGGCGGCCCTACATGTGCAACTCGGGCGCGTACTCGCCGCAGAAGAGAAGAATGACGAAGCCATTTCTGAGCTTGAAATGGCCGCAAAGCTCGCTCCGGCGGATCTCTCCGTACAACGCGATCTCGCCGATCTTTACACGAATGCCGGCAAGAATTCCGAGTCCGAGAAGATGTACCGGTCACTGATCGCTGCGCATCCTGACGATGCTGAATCTCACCGCGGCCTTGGTCAGAGTCTTCTTCGCCAAAAGAAGTTTCCCGACGCCCAGCAGGAATTTCTTACGACCGTGAAATTGAAGCCAGACTTTGGCGCTGCGTACGGAGATTTGGCCTTCACCGCCAACGAGAACCAAGATTATTCTTTAACCCTCAAGGCACTTGACGCTCGCTTGAAATTCCTGCCCGAAACTCCGGCGACATATTTCCTACGCGCGTCCGCGTATGACCATCTCAAGGATGTCAAAAAGGCAGCGGCGAATTATCATCTGTTTCTGGAGGCAGCAAACGGCAAGTATCCTGATCAGGAGTGGCAGGCAAAACATCGGCTGGTCGCACTCGAGCCGAAGCGATGAGTGAGTAGCGGTTTGCTTGGGGTCAAGGCATGGAATGTAGGACCGGCGTGAGACAGTTCTGCGATATCGAGGCGGGCTTTGGTACGAGTTCTGTCAGCAATCCTTGCACCGGAACGATGCACCTGAACGATGCATCCGCCGGAACGACCATGCGACGCGTGATAGGCCGTTTCCTGGTTCCCTTGCTCCTGGTGTCTTGCGCAGCTGCACGCTCTCGCGACAATCTGACGATCGACCAGCTTAAAGCGAGAGTTTCCTCCGCAAGTACCTCCGATAAAGTTCATCTCTGTATGCAAATCGCCGAAAAGCAGCTCGACACAGTTGACAAGTTTTACACCGCGGGCCAGTTGGATCAGGCACAACCCGCGCTCACCGACGTCGTCGCATTCTCCGAGTTGGCGCGGGACTACTCCATCCAGTCGAAAAAACATCAGAAACAAACAGAGATCTCGGTGCGGGCTATGACTCGCAAGCTGACCGACATCCTTCACCTGCTCGGGCATGACGACCAGGCCCCAATTCGTGACGCGATTAGCCATCTCGAGAAAGTGCGGGATGATCTGCTCACCTCGATGTTTCCCAAAGGTGTGAAATGAAACTGTTCCGCTTCGTCGCAATTGTTCTGCTTCTCTCACCGGCCCTGCTGGCGCAACGCCATCGTGACCCGCTAACTCAAGCTGAGATCGATCAGGTGCGCGACACAAGTTGGGAACCGAAGATGCGCCTGCCTCTCTATGTGCAGTTTGCCCGTGTGCGGCTCGATAAACTTGACCAGGTACGCAGCGATCCCAAAGCCAAAGATCGCGCTAAGCAGACCCACGATCTGCTGGACGACTTTCAGTTGCTTTACGACGAACTGAACGACAACATCGATACCTATGTCGATCGTCATGACGACATCCGCAAGCCATTGAAAACTGTCATCGAAGCCGACACCGAATTTCAGGCTAAGCTGCGCGCGCTGAAGGACGCCGCCAATGTCCCACCCGCCGAGTCTCAGCAGTACGAATTCGTGCTCAACAACGCCATGGAGACGGTGGACAGCTCAGCCGAAGACCACCGCAAGTTGCTGTCCGATCAAGAAGAGCTAGCCAAGCACAAGAAGCTGAACAAGAATCCATCGGCGGGAACCGGCGTGCAGGAGTAAAGAACCGGTCGCCTTAAGAGTTTGCCAGACGTCGAAGTGTGTAAAACCAGGCTGCTGATTCACAACTCACGCCGTGCTACTCTACGCTCACTGTGCGTGAAGGCCTTCTCGAACTTTTTCACGAGGAGTATCGTGAACTTCGTCCCGGGTCCTCCCTTCCTGAGATCGAAATCGATTTCTACGCTTTTGCCAATGTAAACAATACGATCCGCTTGCGTGATGGCAAACTCTTGGTGCGATTGTCAGATCTGCTTGAGGGCGCGCCTGAGCCCGTATTGCGCGCGATTGCCCACATTCTCCTTGCAAAGATGTACCGCAAGCCCATTGATCGCGCGACCGCCGCCCGATATCGGAAATATGTGGGAAGTCACGACATCACGCGGAAAGCACATCTGGTCCGCCAGATGCGCGGACGCAAGCTGCTGCGCTCTCCCCGCGGTCACTACTATGACCTCGATGCTATTTTTGAGGAACTGAATCTACACTTCTTTCACGGATTGATGGCTCGCCCCCGCATGAGCTGGAGCCAGACCAAGACCCGCCGTATCTTGGGCCATTACGATCCTGCGCACAACGCCATCATCATCAGCCGCATCTTCGATCACCCGGCGATTCCTCGATATGTTCTGGAGTACATCGTCTACCACGAGATGCTGCACCTCAAGCATCCGGTAAGATTGCGCGGCAGCCGCCGCTGTGTGCACTCAGCAGAATTCCAGGCAGAGGAAAAACTCTTCCCCCGCGTGGATGAGGCAAACAAGTTTCTGAAGAGACTCTAGCGTTTGAAAGAAGTTGGATGAAGTAGGGTGCCCCACTTCACGCGCGAGGTGGGGCATTAGTTATTTCAGCGGGTCTTCTACTTCTTTTTTGGCAGCACTCGAATGGTCGCCATCATGCCGCCATCCTCGTGCTCGAGAAGATAAGTCAGATCAACTGTCAGCTTGCCCCCATTGCTGAATACCGCTGGTGGGTCTGCAACCGCGCTTCCCAATGGATGGCGTGGGCAGGGGTTCTGTCCCCAGCACGCTGCTGGAACCATCAACAACAACAATGCCGAGCGTAGTTTGCTCGTTGTACATAAAGACTTCAGCAGTTTTTTGGCATTTTCTAGCGTTAACACGCAGTCATTCCCCAAACATGGCATCCTCATGTCTCCCCTCAACCGGTTGAACTACGCTGGCGGGCATAGGATGCCGCATTGGCTGTGGAGAGTTTGCAACAACCCTAAACCAACGGATGAAGTATCCCTAAGCGGCGAGAGCAGTTGACTTGGCCTCGTCCAATGGAGACCGCCGGGATGACGGAAAAACCGTTTAATGTCTGATTCCGACCGTGTGATTCTAATCACATCACTGCGTGATGTAGGCGCATTGACGCCTTCCGCAAGCAAGGAATATCCTTTAATTTGAAATTGAAAATCATTTTCAAAATCGTTTTCAGCTTTCCCAACTCATAAAGGCTTGCTAGATGCTTCAGGCTTTCATTATCACGCTCCGTGAAGGGGTTGAGGCCGCCCTCATCGTCGGCATTACCTTGGCCTACCTGACCAAAATCGGGCGTCCCGAACTGCGCAAAACCGTATTTTCGGCCCTCATCGCTGCCTTTTTAGGCAGCATCGGTGTTGCAATCGTCATCTCCCGTACCCACCTGAACGAAGATGTTTTCGAAGGCTGGGTCATGCTGGTGGCGGCATTTTTCGTGGTCACCATGGTCGTTTTCATGATGAAAACCGGCCGCAAAATGAAGGGAGAGATCGAAGGTAAAGTCGGGCTGCTCGCCGGAAACGACGCCTGGTTCGGACTTTTCGCTTTCATCTTCCTCATGGTCTTGCGCGAGGGCGCAGAAACTGTCCTGATACTCGCCGGGGTCTCTCTGAATTCTTCCGAATTGATGAGCTTTCTCGGAACCCTTCTGGGGCTAATTGCCGCGATCGCGTTCGGCGTAATGTTTGTCAAAGGCAGCGTTCGCATCAACTTGCAAAAGTTCTTTAAAGTCACCACAGCCATCATGTTCCTGGTCGCCGTGCAGTTGGTCGTCTCGGGCCTCCATGAGCTTTCAGAAACAGGATTTTTACCATCGTCCAAGCGCGAGATGGCGATTATCGGACCGATTGT
>Ga0335071_10007354_pt1 | contig 11327 bp, 12 predicted proteins | sample Lox_Sample_15_FD_206724 | JGI IMG/M metagenome (GOLD analysis project Ga0335071, IMG submission 206724) | Soil microbial communities from Loxahatchee National Wildlife Refuge, Florida, United States - Lox_Sample_1.5 | ecosystem: Environmental > Terrestrial > Soil > Wetlands | place: USA...
ATGCTGCAGATTTCAAAATTGAGAAGATGCAGGCTCTACTGGTAAATCAGGCCGCATATGACGCGCTCGTTGCGGGTCAGGATCCGCGTCGGATCGCGCAGGATTGGATGGAGCAGTTAGAGAAGTTTGGGAAGGTGCGGGAGAAATATCTGCTCTACAAGTGATGGGGTCTGTTGCGAGTGGGTTCCGCACCCGGCATGAGGCGAATGCTCCCCCGACAGACCTCACAGATCAATAGATACTTGGTTACGTTCCCCTCAACGAGCAAGCTCGATCCATTTTGGTGTCCACTCGTTTCGCGGGAACAAGGGTTCCCTCCGGATCTCCCGATATCCAGTTGCCCCCGGACGTAGTCATTGGCTAACCGATGAAGCTGCGTTTTGACGCTCCATGAATCGGTGGGTAGTTTTACTAAGGACAGGCGAGTTAGGATGGGCGGCGTGCCTGAGCTGTTCGCTATCAACGAAACCTTATGTCGGGAGATGTCACCATGCTTCGTTCCACAGTCCTGCTGCTCTTGATAACCGGGACACTTGCCGTATCTGCTCAGACGCCTGCGACCAAGGATCTCGACATCACCGCTCCTGATGGCATCAAGCTGCGGGCGACATACTTCGCTGCTGCGCGGCCCGGGCCGGCCGTCTTGCTGCTGCACATGTGTAATACCACCCGGAAGTCCTGGGAGCCGGTCGCAAAGGAGTTGAGCGAGAAGGGAATCAACGCTCTCACAATCGACAATCGCGGATTTGGCGAGAGCGGTGGGCCACGCTTTCAGGGTGGAACCCCTGAGGTGCAAAGTCAGCTGCGGGAAAAGTGGCCGGGAGATTTCGACGCAGCCTATCAGTTTCTTGCATCGCAGCCAGCCATAGACAAGAACCGAATTGGCGCCGGCGGCGGCAGTTGCGGGGTAGACAATGCGGTCAAACTGGCGGAGCGGCACACAGATATCAAAACCCTGGTGCTGCTTGCCGGAACGACTGATTTGGCGGGAATCAATTACATTCTGCAGCGGCCGAACCTGCCGATTTTTACGGCTGCGGCGGCGGACGACGAGTACAATCCCGCGACGCTGCAGATCATGCAGTGGTTCAGCGAAATCTCCCGGAATCCGCGCTCGAAGTTCGAGGGATTCAAGGATGGGCGGCACGGGACGGAAATCTTTGGGCCGCATCCGGAACTGGTACATGAGATCGTGGCGTTTCTTGAGGACTCACTGTCGCCGCATGGTTCTCATGCATTCGTGATGCCCCGAAAAACTGCCGCCGCGGAATTCTGGGCGGTTGCCAGCCAGCCTGGAGGCGCGTCGAGGGCAGCGCAATTGTTCCATGATGCGCGCAAGAAGGATCCGAAGGCTCAGGTTTTCCCGGAGCTTCCGGTGAACTTGCTGGGCTATGACAGGCTGCAGGCAGGCGACAAGCAAGGTGCGATTGACTTGTTCAAACTCAATGCTGAGGCCTATCCGGCTTCGGCGAACGCGCAGGACAGTTTGAGCGACGGCTATATGGCTGCGGGGAGCAACGATTTGGCTTTGACAGCCGAGAAGAAATGCCTGGAGCTGCTTCCCGGGGATGCGAACGAAGCGGATTTCAAAGCGCAGCTTCGCAAGCATGCAGAGGAGAAGATCGCGAAGCTTAAGGGATCGAACTGATTCGCCTCTCCGACAAAAATCAATCGAAACCTCCTCGGGCGAGGTGTTCCCGCCACATCGGCTCTCGGAAAACTCCCTTCGTAAACCCTGCATCTTAAGGGCTAAGCCGTAGTAAGCTGGGGAACGCGCAGAAGAGTGTTTCCGTCCGGAGGTGTGGATGCGGCGCGAAATTCTTGCGGTGATCTTTGTTGCGGGAATGGCCTGGGCGCAGGGGGCAGATAGCACCAAGGCCGCGGAGAGTTCGTCAACGACGCAAAGTGACAAAATCTCCGCTGCCCAGCCGGTGACTGCTCCTCCCGCGACGGGGATTGCAGAACCGCGCGATCCGAAGCTCACCGTAATTCCTGCCGGCTCCCGAATCCCTCTCCTGCTGAAGCAGGCCATTTCGACCAAGAACGCGCGTGATGGCGACTCCGTGTATGCCCAAACGGCTTTTCCATTTGTCCTGAATGACCGGGTGCTGGTGCCGGCCGGCACTTACGTCCAGGGGAAGATTTCGCACGTGGAGCGGGCGGGACGCATGAAGGGTCGCGCAGAGATTCTGATCCACTTTACGTCTTTGATCTATCCCAGCGGATACACGGTGATGCTGCCTGCGTCGGTCGAGAATACTCCCGGCGCGGAGAATCATGGCGTGAAGGACAAAGAAGGGACCATCCAGGAAGACAAGAACACAGGGAAGAAGATTGAAGACGCCGCTAAAGGCGGTGTTTATGGAACGATGGGCGGCGCTACTGCTGGCGGGTTGGCGACCGGCGGATTGAATGGAGCGCGCGTGGGCGCAGGCGTCGGAGCTGCGGCCGGGATTGCATGGGCTCTACTAAAGCGCGGGCCGGAGGTGCGCTTGGAAGTGGGGACTTCGATTGAGATGGAGATCCAGCGGGATATCAGTGTGGACGCGCATCGGATCTAGGAGCGGGGTCTAGGTGAAGCCCACATTCCACACGTTAAGCGGGTGGTGGCTGGCTAGGTTTCTCTCCTGCTTCTATTTTTTAGCACCCGCCTTGGCCGGCTTTCGATTATTGCCTTTCTTTGCTTTATCCAGTCTCTCGATCACCGCGGCCACGATGATCGGGAGTCCTACTGTGGCATCCACAAAAACCTCACCGAACTTGCCACCCTCGGACAGGGGAACGAACTTTCCCCAGGAGATCGCCTCGCTGTAGGGGCTTCCCGAGAGGCCTCCCCAGTACACCGGCTCCGGGCAAATGCGCAAGCCGTAGTGGTAGCGCTTTAGCGGAACATTCTCGCCCAGGCGGCGGTGGCGGAGTTCGATGAATGGCCCGAATTGCTGCGACCAGTTGCGCGGGACGCCGCCTCCGATGGTGAAGATGCCAAGCTTCTTCTGGCGCAACAGCGTGGCGGCGAAGTGTTCGAGGTCTTCAAAGGGATCGAAACGGATCTTGTGGCGTCCGGTGGACTCGCGAAGACGGTTGTTCAACGCTGTGTCGAGGCCGAGTTCCGAATCACTGAACGCGGGCACAAAAACCGGGACGCCTTGTTCATAGGCTGATTTGAGGATGCCACGCTGTCCTTGCGCATGCTTTGCCAGGTAAGCCCCGATCGCATGATTCAGCTTATAGGAGCACATGACTTCATTGTGGTCCCAGGCTTCGAGGACAGCGGACATGACTTCTTCCACGTCATCCAGATTTTGCTCTGGTTCCAGCGTGTCATACACGCGGTTGTACCCCTGTTCGTAAAGCTCTTCGTCGGACACTTCCGGATTAGCGCGGAAGTGAGCGCGTCCGGTGGCCTCGACCAACCCGTGAGCCATAAGCGCGCCGGTGGATACGATGGCGTTGATGATGCCGCGGTCGATGAGTTCGGTGATGATCAGGCCCTGCTTGGCCACAGTCATGGCACCAGCAAGAGTCATCACGATAAAGGCGTCTTCGTCGAGGGCCATGGCTTCGAGCACGTCGGCGGCTTCGCCCAGTTGGCGTCCCGTGAAAGCAGTCTTGGCCATGGCTCGGACCAGGCCGTCGATGGAACTCACCCTGGAAAGATCCAGTGGCTCGAGCGGAATCAGGCGATCCTCAATCGGATTATGCAGGTGGCGGTCTTTGCCCTCGCCGCCGGAGGAGTTCTGTCCCTGGGCCGAGTGATGCGCGTGGTCATGATTGCCGTGTTTCAACGCGAGCCTCCAAGCAATGAAGAAAAAGAAATTCCCCGAATCACTACTTTACAGGAAGCACGGGAAACCATGCCACGCTCGCCGGTATTCACATAAAGCAAATCCATTAGGGCCGTCATAATCGCTCGGATACACTTTGCGCATGACCGGCAAGCGTGGGTTTGAAGAGCAGATTGCCGCGCTGGAGACTTTGCGCAATGAGTCGAGCGAAACACGTCTTAACGCATTGCGCGGCGCGTTGAAGCATCGCAACAATTTTCTGGTGGCGAAGGCTGCGGACCTGGTGAGGGATTTCCGGGTGTCTGGCCTGATCGAGGATCTGCTTGCGGCATTTGACCGGTTCTTCGAGGATGCGGTGAAGAGAGATCCGCAGTGCTGGGCGAAGAATGCGATCAGCCGGGCGCTGGCGGTGATGGAGTACCAGGAGCCGGAAGTCTTTCTGCGCGGGATGCGGCACATCCAGATGGAGCCGGTATGGGGCGGGCGTTCCGATACAGCAGGAACATTGCGCGCGACCTGCGCGCTGGCGCTGGTGCAGTGCCGGGGCCTCAGTGGATCCGATCTACTGGGACATCTGATCGATCTCTTGGCCGATAGGGACAAGTCGGTCCGGACGGAGACGGTTCGGGCGATTGAGCAGGTGGGATCTCCCTCGGCGGTGCTGCTTTTGCGTTTGCGGGCCCGACTCGGCCATGAGGAACCCGAAGTTCTGGGAACTTGCTTCGGAGCGATCTTGCGGATCGAGGGCGCCCGGGCTATTGGTTGGGTTCAAGGATTTCTTTCCGCTGCGGACGATGCGGCTGGGGAAGCAGCCCTGGCGATTGCTGAGACACGGTCGGCTGAGGGTTTTGAGGTGCTACGAAGATGTTTGGAGGGCGCGAAGGATCCGTGGTTCCGTTCGGTGCTGCTTTCGGGAATAGCGCTTACGCGGCAGGATACGGCTATCAACTATCTGATGGGCCTGGTAAAGAGGGGAACCATCGATGCAGAGGTGGCCATCGAAGCGGTCGTTCGAGCAATGCCGGCTGACGATATTTTGCGACGGTTGGAGGCGGCTGTAGCAGGGAATTTGAGACTCGAGAGGGCGCTGGCGGCGCAGCGAAAGGGGTGAGTGCGTCACTGTCGGCGAATCTGGCAAGCCCCCAAGGATGCTCGAGAACGGTCCGATAAGTCCGTCCCGACACCTGCTATATTGAACGCGGAAGGAGAGAGACTTTGCCGCCTGAGAAATTTCGCGTGGCGCTGGTACAGATGTCTTGCGGGCCGGAGCCGGAAGAGAACTTAGCTAAGGCGATCGGTCGTGTTGCAGACGGCGCGTCGCAGGGCGCGCGAGTGGTCTGCCTGCCCGAACTTTTTCAGACACAGTATTTCTGTCAGCGTGAAGATCATGCCCTTTTCGATTTGGCAGAGTCGATCCCTGGTCCGAGTTCTGAGAAGCTGGCCGTCGCTGCCAAGAAGCATGGAGTGGTGCTGATCGCTTCACTTTTCGAAAAGCGGGCGGCGGGCGTGTATCACAATACAGCGGCCATTTTCGACAGTGATGGCTCGCTGCGGGGGCTTTACCGCAAGATGCATATCCCCGATGATCCTCTGTATTACGAAAAATTTTATTTCACCCCCGGAGACCTTGGATATCGCGCGCTGGATACAAGCGCGGGGCGGTTGGGGACCCTGGTGTGCTGGGATCAATGGTACCCCGAGAGCGCGCGGCTGACCGCCCTTCAGGGAGCGCATGTGCTGTTCTACCCTACGGCCATCGGCTGGCATCCGGCGGAGAAGGCGGAATTCGGGGTGGCGCAGCACGACGCCTGGAAGACCATCCAGCGCGCGCACGCGATCGCGAACGGAGTTTATGTAGCTGTGGTGAACCGCGTTGGGTTTGAGACCGGGAATGTGCGCGGGAAGTCGGCCCCGGGGCAGGGGCTGGAATTCTGGGGCGGCTCCTTCTTCTGTGATCCCTTTGGGCGGGTACTGGCGGAAGGATCGCATGATCGGGAGGAGATCCTGATCGGAGACGTCGATTTGAAGGCGCTGGAAGAGGTCCGGCGGAACTGGCCGTTCCTGCGCGACCGTCGGATCGATAGTTACGCTCCCATTACGAACCGGCTTCTTGATTGACGCGAAGAACATGATCAGAGATAAGGGTTTCTGGCTAAAAACTGGCGCCGTTCTGGCTTTGCAGCTTGTGTGTTTTGCGAAAACGCCGACCGTGACCGGAAAGATGGTCGCCTACGACCCGATTCTGCATGGGTCGAAGAATGCAGTGGGCATCGCGAACAAGGAAGTCGTGATTGTGCAGACAGAAGGGCAGAAGACCAAATACCGAAAGCTTGTGTTTCTCAGCTTTGGGACCACTCAACTCGACGCGAAGTACTTCGAAGGTACCGAGCCGTTCTCAGTACAGGCACTGCGGGATCATTCCTGTGACGAGAATTATCCCAACATCGTTCCTCAAGTGAGTCTCAGTGAGAGAGGCGGGACGTACCTATTGACCGACGCCTTCCAAAAAACGCCGCCTGGCAGGATCAAAAACCTACCTTGCTATGACGTCACAAAAAAGAAATAAGGGCGCCCGAAGTTCCACCGGAGAATCTCTCGCCGCATCGGGCTACCGCATGCCCGCGGAGTGGGAGCCGCACGCCGCCACGTGGCTGGCCTGGCCGCATTATCACGGGGATTGGCCGGGGAAGTTCGAGCCGATTCCATGGGTATACGCGGAGATTATTCGCAATCTGGCTCGGCATGAGCGGGTGGAGTTAATCGTCAACGATTCTAAGTCGGCAAGACAGGCGCGGCGCGCCCTTGAACGAGCCGATGCCTGGTCGGAGAACGTGTGTTTTCACCGCTGGCCTACGAATCGGGTTTGGTTGCGGGATTCGGGATGCATTTTTGTAAATCAATATTCAGGATCCGGTACCCAGTACCCAGCGAAGGGCGGAAAAACGATCGCTTTGAAATTTCGTTTCAACGCATGGGCCAAGTACCCAAACTGGCGGCTTGACGACAGGATTGGGAGCCTGATGGCTAACGTCAAGAATCGTGCTTCTCGCGCAAGAGGCTCGCGAGAAATGGGGCCCCCGCGTCAAATACAGCCGGCTTCCGCGGGGCAACGGATCGTCCTGGAGGGTGGGTCGATTGATGTCAACGGAGTCGGTACGATTCTGACGACCGAGGAGTGCTTGCTCAGCAAGATCCAGGAGCGGAATCCGCACATGACGCGGGTGCATTACGAGAAAGCGTTCGCCGATTACCTGGGAGCTCCGAACACGATCTGGCTGGGGCGGGGAATTGCGGGAGACGACACGCACGGGCACGTCGATGATTTAAGCCGTTTCGTTGCCCGGAACACGGTTGTCACCATGGTCGAGCCGAACACGAAAGATGCGAATCACGCGCCATTGCAGGCGAATCTGCGGCGCTTGCAGGCGGCGCGGGATCAGGATGGGCGGCAGTTGAATATCGTGGAGATCCCGATGCCTCAGCCCGTCGTATTCGAGGGACGTCGGCTGCCCGCGAGCTACGCCAATTTTTATATTGCGAACGGCGTCGTGCTGGCTCCGGTCTTCAACCGTCCCAATGATCGGATCGCGCTCAACACGCTGGCCCAGATCTTCCGGGATCGCGAGATTGTTCCGATCTATTCCGGCGACTTCATCTGGGGGCTGGGCGCGATGCATTGCATGACTCAGCAGCAGCCGGGGTAGGAAGATGCAGCATCGGGAGATGACTACAAGCCGGCTGGAGGCGTTCAGCGATGGCGTAATCGCGATCATCGTCACCATCATGGTGCTCGAGTTGCGGGCTCCGGCACAGCCGACCTGGGGCGCGCTGCTCAAAATTGCTCCGGTGTTTGTCAGCTACGGGCTGAGTTTTCTCGTAGTGGCGATCATGTGGGTGAACCATCATCACCTCATCCATGCAGTGAGCGAGGTAACGGCGCGCCTGCTGTGGTCGAACCTGAACCTGTTGTTCTGGATGTCGCTGGTGCCGTTTGTGACGGACTTCCTGGGCAAGAATTACCGCGCGCCAATGGCGGTTGCTCTTTACGGATTGGACCTCGCACTATGCGGATTTTCCTTTTACATACTGCGAATCGAACTGATACGGCAGGACAGGAGCGACGAAGGTCTGGTCGAATACCATTGGAGCGTACAGCGAAAAAATACCTTGGCCGTGACTTTGTACTTGCTCACGATCCCTCTGGCGTACGTTTCTGTCTACGCTTCCTTTTTCATCTTTGTGATGATTCCAGCGATGTATTTTCTGCCCGAGAAGAAATTAGCAGCGGGAATCGGCGCGAGCTTCGAGTAGTGCAACAGATTGCGAGCTCTTCCCTTCGAGAATCAGCTCAAAACTAAAAGAGCGGGCTCCTGCGGAGTCCGCTCTTTCGTTGATGGCAAGAACCCCTGCGCTAGCGGGCTGTTCCCGGCGGTGGTGCGGCAGAGCTCGGGGGAGGAGTAGACGGTGCCGGGGGAGGTGTCGTCGGCGGATTCGCTCCGGGGTTTGCATTGGGACTATTTGGATTTGTGGTGTTCGGACTTGTCCCCGGGGTTGTTCCGTTCGGGTTCGTGGTGTTGGGAGACGTTCCGGGACTTGTGCCGTTCGGATTTGTCGTGTTCGGCGTTGATCCGGGTGCAGTCCCATTCGGATTCGTTGTGTTTGGCGTCGTACCCCCAGGACTCGTCGCATTGGGATTGGTGCTCTTGGGGTTGGTCGTGTTCGGCACTCCCCCGGGATTGGCGCTGCCCGGCGAGCCGGGATTCTGTGTCCCCGGAGTTTGCCCGCCTGTGGTGCCGGGATTCTGTCCGGTGCCTCCGCCCGGCTGCGTAGTTTGGCCGGGAGTGGTCGAAGAGCCAGTGGAACCGGGGGCGCCCGTTGAGCCGGTGCCTCCAGCGGGGGCTGACCCTCCAGGCGCAGTTTGCGCAGCCATCCAGGTGGCGCATCCTAGCACGAGCGACAACAAAGTTAATCTTCTGATGGACATGGGGGAATGCCTCCGCATTTGGATTCGCAGTTTGCGAGATGAATTCAAGATCTCGTCCTTGGGCTAGTGTTATCCGGCTCAGGGGCAGGAACTATCGGGAGGATTCCGTAATGTCGAATTGAGGGACGAGTAGCTGGGTAGGGATTCACCTACCAGCGCTGACTGCGATCAGGGTTACTTCCGGTATTGGGTGGGCTGGGGCCCCTTCTCGAGCATTTGACGATCCCAGATCCAGCCTTGTCGGGTATAGCTGGCGAGCTCGAAATCCTGGGTCAATTCGAGAGCGTCGGTGGGGCAAGCGTCTTCGCAGAGGCCGCAGAACATGCAGCGGCTTAGATCATACGTGAAATTAGTAAGTTCCTTGCGGCGCGTTTTCTCGTTGCGCTCGCTGGAGACAACAATCAAATGCTCTGGGCAAGCCAGCGCGCAGAGGTCGCAGGCGATGCACATGGTCTCGTCAGTGTCAGGATTCACGTTGAGACGCGGTGCTCCGCGATAGCGCTCGGCAATCTGTGGCCGCTCCAGCGGGTACTGCTCGGTGTAGATTTCCTTCGGGTCCTGATAGCGGAAGGTGACCTTCAGACCTTGAAACAGGTCGAGAAGGAGGACTTTGCGGAGCAGGCTCGGCATGCCCATATCGCGGTTAGCATACCACTGAACGTGAGTTTGCAAAAACCACTCCCAGGTTCCCCGGTCGGACAGTGGCTCAATTAATCCCCGGATCAGGGAACTTTTGCTCCCCTTCTGCGTATGTTAGAGCAGAGGATGCCGTGAGGGCCTACCTGGCCAAATTACCGACCGGAATCTGGGCGCTGGTGGTCGCTCTCCTCGCGTACCCCATCGCGCGAGTGCTGGCCCCGGTCGTTGTGCATGCCATGGTGCCGGAAGTGGTCCGTAACGTCCTGCATGCAATCTGATTCGTAAGGGTCTGATTCTTAAGAAAGACCTGCGGCTCCAAGCTGCTTGGTTCCAGCCTTTACAATAGCCAGAGATATCCATGATTCCACAAAGATCAGGGCCGTCCGACGTACTGTCTTGTGGGACCTCTCCAGCGGATGAACTCTGGATGCAGGAAGCGCTCCGCTGTGCCCAGCGCGCGCTGGAAGCCGGGGAAGTACCGGTTGGCGCCGTGGTTGTTTGCGACGGAAAGATCGTCGGGCGGGGGTGGAACCGGAATATATCCGACGCGGATCCAACCGCTCATGCCGAACTTGTTGCCCTGCGCGAAGCGGCGAAAACCATCGGTAACCATCGCATGGGAGACTGCGAGCTGTTTGTTACAATTGAGCCGTGCGCGATGTGCGCGGGAGCAGCGATGCATGCGCGCATCAAGCGACTGGTTTACGGCGCGGACGATCCCAAGGCTGGCGCTGCGGGCTCGGTCATGCAGGTGGTCAATCATCCTCAGCTGAATCACCAGATGAGCGTGAGCCGTGGGGTTCTGGCGGGCCGAAGCAGGGAGCTATTGCAGGAATTTTTCCGCAGCCGCCGGTGAAGGCTCGGTTTCTGAAGGTGTTGCGGTTTCGGTTGGCGGCATTCTGACCGCCACCGACAATTTTGTTCCGGCGCGGAGAGGTGCGTGAGTGGTTGAAACGATCCGCCTCGAAAGCGGACATACCTTAACGGGTATCGGGGGTTCGAATCCCTCCCTCTCCGCCAGTCATTTCTGCTTAGTAGGCTCTTCTTTCCGGACGATTCCGGAGCCTTCCTTGATCGTGATGATCTGATTCGCTTCAACGTCCGCGAACTTTTCCACCTTCCAGGTTGTGGGCCATTTGACCTCAATCCAGTCGACCTTTTTGGCCTGACCTATGCCGAAGTGCAGGCGCAGATCGCTTTGCGACATGACGCTGCCCCCGCTGTGAACCTCGTCCATTTGCGTGTGGCCTGACACGGACACGCGAACCCGCGCTCCGATGGCGGTGCGGTTGCAGTGCGTCCCGACCAGCTTGATCTTGATCCAGTTGTTCTTATTGCCGCCGTCGTTGCGAAGCAGGGATGGCGGATCATTCATGTTGAGAACCAGCACGTCGATGTCGCCGTCATTGTCGTAGTCGCCGAACGCCGCGCCGCGGCTGGAATAACGCTCGGTAATTCCTGGTCCCATCTGGGCGGAAATATCCTTGAAGGTGCCATTCCCCTGGTTGCGATAGACGACGCGCGGCTCCTTGAACTGCGCGAGCTTGGCCTTTTCGACATCCGGGTAGACATGGCCGTTGATTTGAATGATGTCGAGCCAGCCGTCGTTGTCATAATCGACGAAACCGTCGCCCCACCCGACGAACTGTGCATTCTGTGCTACGCCGCCGGAAAACGTCTTGTCGGAAAACGTTCCGTCCCCGTTGTTGTGATAGAGGTCGGAGGTGTCGTGCGAAAAGTTGGTTTTGAAGATGTCGAGATTTCCGTCACAGTCGTAGTCTCCGACGGCAACGCCCATACCGGCCTGTTCGTGGCCATCGTCATTCAAGGCACAACCGGCTTCGACGCCACGCTCGGTAAATGTTCCGTCATGATTATTGTGAAAGAACAGGCTGGGCATGGAATCGACCGCGACGTAG
>Ga0335071_10007355_pt1 | contig 11326 bp, 11 predicted proteins | sample Lox_Sample_15_FD_206724 | JGI IMG/M metagenome (GOLD analysis project Ga0335071, IMG submission 206724) | Soil microbial communities from Loxahatchee National Wildlife Refuge, Florida, United States - Lox_Sample_1.5 | ecosystem: Environmental > Terrestrial > Soil > Wetlands | place: USA...
CCGTCATGGACTTCGTCGAGCTGACCGGCAGCCGTTTGGCGTGCTCGCCAAATACCTCTTTGAGCGCCTGAGTCTCGTTCACGTCACCAGCCGGCGTGGATGTCCCGTGAGCGTTGACGTACTCGACGTCGGCAGGGTCGGTCTTCGCGTCCTGCAGGCAGAGCCGCATGGAGCGGACCGCGCCGTCCAGGGCCGGGAGAGTAATGTGGTAGGCGTCCGCCGACATCCCGTACCCGATGAGCTCCGCGTAGATCCGTGCGCCCCGGCGTTGGGCATGCTCGAGGGCCTCCAAGATCAGGATACCGGAGCCCTCCCCCATCACGAAGCCGTCCCGATCCCGGTCGAACGGTCGGCTGGCCCGGGTCGGCTCGTCATTGCGGGTGGAAAGCGCCCGCATGGCGGCGAAGCCGCCGATGGTCAAGGGCGTAATCACGGCCTCACTGCCTCCGGCCACCATCACGTCCGCCTCGCCCCGCTGGAGCAAGCGGAAGGAGTCGCCGATGGCATGATTGCCGGTGGCGCAGGCCGTGCACACGCAGGAATTGGGCCCCTTCATCCCGAAGCGCATGGAGATCTGGCCCGACCCCAAATTGGTAATGATGGAGGGGATGAAGAAGGCGCTGATCCGCCCGGGCCCACGCTCCAGCAAAAGGCGATGGGATTCCTCTAGCGCGGGGATCCCGCCCATGCCGGTGCCCACAAAGACGCCCATCCGTTCGCGATTCTCGTCGGTCACCTTGAGTCCCGCGTCGTCGAAGGCCATCTGAGCCGCGGCGATAGCGTACTGGATGAAGAGGTCCATCTTGCGAACTTCTTTCTTCTCGATCCAGCGGAGAGGGTCGAACCCCTTGACCTCGGCCGCGATCCGAGCGTCATGCTTGCTGGCATCGAATCGCGTGATGCCGGTGACGCCCGACACTCCGTTCACCAGGTTCGGCCAAAAGGTTTCGACCCCGATGCCGTTGGGCGCAACCGCGCCCAGGCCCGTGACCACGACGCGTACCATATCGACTCCTCGCCTGTGTTCGCTATTCCCGGGCGGCCAGGCCGCGGGGCCTAGGACTCCTTCTTGTGCTCGAGGATGTAGCTCGACGCATCCTTGACGGTGACGATCTTCTCGGCGTCCTCGTCAGGGATCTCGATTCCGAACTCCTCCTCCAGCGCCATCACCAGCTCCACCGTATCCAGGGAGTCGGCTCCCAGATCCTCGATGAACTTCGCCTCCGGCGTCACCTCGGCCTCGTCCACGCCCAACTGATCCACGATGATCTTTTTGACCTTCTCCTCGACGGCCGCGCTCACGACTCCCTCCTTCTCCGCGTTGGAAGATAGAACTACGAGGACCACATTCCCCCGTTCACGTGGATGACCTGCCCCGTGATGTATGCCGCCTCCTCGGAGGCCAGAAACATCACTGTCGCCGCGACCTCCCGGGCCGTCCCGAAGCGTCCAAGCGGGATCTGGGCCCGGTAGCTCTGCTGGACCTCTGCAGGCAGGCCCGCGGTCATTTCGGTCTCGATGAAGCCGGGCGCCACGGCGTTGACCGTGACAGCGCGGGACCCCACCTCTTTGGCCAGGGCCTTCGTCAAGCCAATCAGCCCGGCCTTGGACGCCACGTAATTGACCTGGCCGGCATTCCCCATGCTGCCGACCACCGAGCCGATGTTGACGATCCGGCCGCCCTGTCGCTGCTTCAGCATGGGTCGCAAGGCCGCCCGGGCACAGCGGAATGCCCCACCCAGGTTCACTTGCACCACCGCGTCCCAGTCGTCGTCTTGCATGCGGAGCGCCAGCCCGTCCCGGGTGATTCCGGCGTTGTTCACCAAAATGTCCAGGCGGCCGAAGCGCTCCAGGCAGGCGGCCACCAACCGATCCGCTTCCCCCGGTTGGGCCACATCCACGGCCAGGCCGAGCGCCTGCGCCCCCCGGGCCTCCAGCCGCTTCGCCGCCGCCGCCGCCGCTTCCCCGTTTCGTGCGCAGAGCGCCAGCGCCGCGCCCGCGTCCGCCAACGCCCCGGCGATGGCCTCGCCGATCCCCCGCGAGCCGCCGGTCACTACCGCCACCTTGCCCGCCAGGCTCATCCCAATGCCTCGAGTGTGACGGCGAGTGAGGCCTGGTCCTCTACGTTCAGCACAGTGAGCTCGGGGGCGATCCGGCGGATGAGCCCGCTCAGAACCTTGCCTGGGCCGAGCTCGACACAGACGGTGACGCTCTCCTTGGCCAATCGTTGCACAATCTCTTCCCAGCGAACCGGCGCGGTGACCTGCCGGACCAGGCTGCCAGCAATCTCCCCGCCCGCGCTGAGGGGCTCGGCGTCCACGTTGGTGACGAGCGGGACCCGGAGATCCTGAAAACGGATGCCAGCCAGCACGCCGGCCAGCCGCTCCGCCGCGGGCGCCAGGAGCGAGGAGTGAAACGGCGCACTCACGGGCAAGAGCACGGCTCGTTTGGCCCCTTTGGCTTTGGCCAGCTCCGCGGCCCGCTGCACGGCCGCCGTCGCACCTGCAATCACGGTCTGCCCCGGGCCGTTCAGATTCGCCACCTGCACGGGCCCGACGATCTGCGCTTCGGTGCAGGCTGCAGCAACCAGATCTCGGGATAGCCCCAGCACGGCCGCCATTGCGCCGGCGCCCGCGGGCACGGCTTCCTGCATGAACTGTCCGCGGGCCCGCACCGTCCGAAGCGCGTCCGCGAAGCTCAGCCCGCCAGCCGCGACCAGCGCGGAGTACTCACCGAGCGAGTGACCGGCTACGAAATCGCAGTTTACGCCGCGCGCCGTGAGGGCATCCAGCGCCAAGATGCTAGCCGCCAGGATGGCCGGCTGGGTATTGGCCGTGAGCATGAGCTCCGACTCCGGCCCCTCGAAGCAGAGCCGGCGAAGGTCAAAGCCCAGCGCCGCAGTCGCCTCGGCCCAGCGCGGCGAATCAGCCGCGAGCTCACGACCCATGCCTACTGCCTGTGACCCCTGCCCCGGAAAGACGAAGGCAATTCGCCGCATCGCACCTCACCAGCGCAAGACGGCCGAGCCCCAGGTGAGGCCGCCGCCGAAGGCGCAGAGGAGTACCAGATGATTCGGCTGGAGCCGGCCCACGGCCCCCGCCTGGTGGAGTGCCAGAGGGATCGAGGCGGCCGAGGTATTGCCGTGCTCCCGGATGGTAACGCACACCTTCTCGCTGGGAATCCCGAGGCGCTGGCCCAGCGCGTTGATGATGCGGAGATTGGCTTGGTGAGTGATTAGCAAATCGAGATCGCCAACCTCCAGCCGGTTCTGTTTCAACGCGATGATGGCGGCGTCCTCCATGGCCCGGACCGCCAGCTTGAACACCTCGTTACCGTTCGCCATCTGAAGCTTGTAGAGACCGGAATCGAGGAGCGACTGCGAGATCGGATGGCGAGAGCCGCCCCCCGGCATCATCAGGGTACTGCTCTTCCCGCCGTCGGCGAAGAGGTGCGTGGAGAGAATGCCCCGCGACCCCTCATCGGCCCGCAGCACCACCGCGCCTGCCCCGTCTCCGAAGAGAATGCAGGTATTGCGATCCTGCCAGTTTACGATGTGGCTGAGCGTCTCCGCGCCAATCAGCAGCACTACTCGGGCCGTGCCGGCTCGGATCAACCCGTCGGCCATGGCCAGCCCGTAGATGAAGCCCGAGCAGGCTGCGGACAGATCCATCGCCGCCGCGCGCCGCGCGCCGATCCGCTCCTGCACCAGGCAGGCCGTCGAGGGGAAGAAGAAATCTGGCGTGGCCGTGGCGACAAGGATCATATCCACGTCGAGTGGATCCACGCCCGCCGCCGTGAGGGCGTCGTGCCCGGCCCGGGCCGCAAGATCCGAGGTGGCCTCCTCCTCCGCGCAGATATGGCGCTCGGAGATCCCGGTGCGAGTGAGAATCCACTCGTCGCTCGTGTCCACCATCTTCTCGAGGTCGGCATTCGTGAGCACACGGCTCGGAAGATAGGCACCGGTCCCGATGATCTTGGCGCTCGGCATCAGTGGTCGGTTCTCCTACCGTCGGGCGAGGGGATGCCCTCGCGAATGTGCGGGATCACCTTTGTGCTCACGCAATCCCCCGCCACGCGGACGGCATTCTTAATGGCCTTGGCGGTCGAGCGACCGTGGCTGATGATACAGACCCCGTTCACGCCGAGGAGGGGAGCACCGCCCGTCTCCGAAGAGTCGATTCGTCGCTTGAAGCGGCGGAAGCTCGGCACCAGGAGCAGAGAGCCGGCGCGCCCGCGGAGATCCTTCCGAAGCTCCTCTTGGAGGAGGTGGAACATTGCCTCCACGATGCCCTCGGAGATCTTCAACGCGACGTTGCCGATGAAGCCATCGCAGACCACCACATCGGCGGCGCCGCTGAACACATCGCGGCCCTCGACGTTGCCGATGAAATGGAGTGACGGCTCCTCCTCCAGTGCCTTGAAGGCTTCGCGGGTCAGCTCGTTGCCCTTGGACTCCTCCTCCCCGATGCTGAGCAGGCCCACCCGCGGCCGCGGGCGTCCGAGGAGGTCCCGGGTGTAGACGTTTCCCATGATCGCGAACTGGAGCAGATGCCGGGCCTTGCTATCGACGTTGGCACCTGCATCCAGCAGCACGGCTTGCCCGGTCAGGGTCGGCACCCGCACGGCGATGGCCGGCCGCTCGACCCCCGGGAGCGCGCCCAGGACCACCAGGGCGGTCGCCATCACGGCCCCGGTGTTGCCGGCGCTCACAAAGGCGTCCGCGTCCCCGTGCTTGACCAGGTCCATCCCGATCCGGATGGAAGACTGCTTCTTGCGCCGCAGGGCAGCCGCCGGGCTTTCCGCCATCTCGACCGCTTCGGGCGCGTGTCGGATTTCGATCGGCAGACGCGGCTGGGCGTGGCGGGCCAACTCCCGCTTCACCACCTGCTCGTCGCCGACGAGAAGCACGTGAGCGCCGAATTCGCCCGCGGCGGCGACGGCCCCCTCCACGTTCACTTCGGCGCCCCGGTCTCCCCCCATGGCATCGAGCGCGACCAGCGGGAAGGGCCGGGTGCCCTGCCGGGTATCCAGCGTCACTCCTCCGTGCGCTTTACCACCTCGCGCCCGCGATAATAGCCGCAGCTGCGGCAGGCACGGTGAGGCAAAGTCAAGGCCTGGCAGCGAGGGCAGCGCGAAAAGCCCGCGGGTTTCAAGGCATCATGCGCGCGCCGTTTTCGGGTGCGCTGGTTGCTGTGTCGTCGCTTGGGGAGCGGCATGGTTCATCCTCTCTCGGAACGCGTTCCGGAGTACCTGCAGTCATCGGACGCGACCCCCTGCTCGTCGACGTCGCTACAGGAGCTTCCGAAGAATCTGCAGTCGTGGGTCCGTCCGGGTCTCGCCGCAGCGGCAGGTGCCCTGGTTGAGATTGGCCCCGCATCGCTGGCAGAGACCCTGACAATCCTCATGGCAGAGAGGTTGTACGGGAAGGCTGAGCAGGAAATTTTCTCGGAGGAGGGCGTCGGTGTCGATGCGCCCCTCCTCCAGATATGTCACATCCAGCTCGTCCTCGGTTAACTCCTGTGGCTCGGGCTCCCTGGAAGGAGTGACCAGCCGACAATAGAGGTCGAAACGATCCTCGGCCTGAAACCGAAAGGGCTCGAGGCACCGACCGCAGAGCACCGTGACGGCGCCCGCGAACGAGCCGTGGATCAACAGTCCTCGGCCGCTCCGCCCGATATGAAGCCCGGCCCGGACAGTTGCGGGCCCCTCCCACACCCCCGTTGAGGTTCCCAGGTCCAAATCGGCGTCCGGAAGGCTCACCTCGAGACCGTCCGGGGGTATTTGCGACACTTCGATCAGCATGTGGCGAACCTGACAAAAAGCGCGCGCAGTATACTGATGCCCCCTCGGGGGTGTCAAGGGAAAAGCCCCAGCTGTCCGGCCTACATCCAGCCTGAAACTTCAAGAGGCTCGCGCACTTACGCGCCGGAAGTGGCCTGCAGAATCCCGCCCTACCCCCCGCCACCGGGCGGCACCTGCTCGAGGCTCGAGAAAAAGTAGGGAATCTCGTATCCCGCGGACTCGGGAGAGTCGGAGCCGTGCACGGCATTTTGCTCCACGCTGGTGGCGAAATCCTTTCGGATGGTGCCAGGCTCCGCTTTTGCGGGATCGGTCGCCCCCATTACGCGCCGAACGAGCACGATGGCGCCCGCGCCCTCCAGCACGGCCGCAACGGTCGGGCCAGAGGCCATGAACCGGGTGAGCCCCCCGAAGAATGGCCGCTCCCGGTGCACGCGGTAGAAGCCCTCGGCCTGAGCGAGCGTGAGGTGGACGATCCTCAGCGCGCGGATGGCGAGCCCGGCGGATTCAAAGCGCCGGAGGATGTCACCCACGTGTCCCGCCCGCACGGCATCGGGCTTCACCAAGACCAGGGTCCGCTCCATACCCGTCCTCCTCAACCCTTCCGCCGTGGCGACTTGGCCGGTCGTGGCCGCCGGACGCGCGCGGGCAGCTGTGGCCGCCGGGTTTTGCCCCGTGCAAGCACGCGTGCCACCGCCTGGCCCATGTCGGCCGGGCTCTTGACGACCGCGATGCCGGCCCGCCGCATCGCCGCCATCTTGGCTTCGGCCGTCCCCGTGCCGCCAGAGATGATGGCCCCGGCGTGGCCCATCCGGCGGCCGGGTGGAGCGGTCTGGCCACAGATGAAGCCGACCACCGGCTTGGTCACTTCTCGGCGAATGACCGCCGCGGCCTCTTCCTCGGCACTGCCGCCGATCTCGCCGATCATCAAGATCGCTTCGGTCTGCTCGTCGGCCTCGAAGAGCCGCACCGCATCCACGAAGCTCGTGCCGATAATCGGATCGCCACCGATGCCCAGGCAGGTGGATTGCCCGATCCCGAGGGCGGTGAGCTGCCCGACCGCCTCGTACGTGAGGGTGCCGCTGCGGGAGATCACCCCGACCGGGCCAGGCCGGTGAATCCGCGCGGGCATGATGCCGACCTTGGCCTGCCCGGGCGAGATCACGCCAGGACAGTTTGGCCCGATCAGGCGGGTGGTGTGGCTGCGCAACGCCTGCCCGACCCGGAGCATGTCCAGGATCGGAATGCCCTCCGTCACGCAGACCACCAGGGCAATCCCGGCATCGGCGGCCTCGAGGATGGCGTCCGCGGCCGCGGCAGGCGGCACGAAGATCAGCGAGGTGTTGGCCGCCTCCTCCGCCACGGCCGCCGTGACCGTATTGAAGACGGGAATGCCTTCGTGGAGCAGGCCGCCCTTGCCCGGCGTGACGCCCGCCACCACCTGAGTGCCGTAGTCCCGGCAGGCCAGGGCGTGGAACGTCCCCTCACGGCCGGTGAGCCCCTGCACCACCAATCGGGTGCTCCGGTCCACTAAGATACTCATACTCGTGCCCCCGCCTCTAGGCGACCTGCGCGGCCCGAACAGCCTTCCGCGCGGCATCCTTCATCCCCGCGGCGGGGAGGAAGTTGAGTCCGGACTCCGCCAGCATCCGCTGGCCCAGCTCTACGTTGGTCCCTTCCATCCGGATCACGATGGGCAGCTTCACCTCGAGCGTCCGCACCGCGCGGATCACGCCCTCGGCCAGCCGGTCGCACCGGAGGATCCCGCCGAAGATGTTGATCAGCACCGCCTTCACGTTCGGATCCGCGACCAGGATGCGAAACGCGGCTTCAATCTGCTCGGCGCTAGCCCCGCCACCCACGTCCAGGAAGTTGGCGGGCTCGCCACCCGCGAGCTTGATGATGTCCATGGTGGCCATGGCCAGGCCCGCGCCGTTCACCATGCAGCCGACATTTCCGTCCAGCTTGATGTAGTTGAGGCGGTGCTTCGAGGCTTCGACCTCCAGCGGCGACTCCTCATTCAGGTCGCGGAGGGCCAAGATGTCGGGGTGCCGGTACAGGGCATTGTCGTCGAAAGCCAGCTTGGCATCCAAAGCGAGCAGCCGGCCATCAGCGGTCAAGACCAGGGGGTTCACCTCGGCCAGGGAACAATCTTTCGCCTCGAAGGCGCGGTAGAGCCGGGCGAGGAAGTCGGCCATGCCCTTGACCTGATCGCCGCTCAGGCCCAATCCAAAAGCCAGCTTTCGCGCGAGAAAGGGCTGGAGGCCGGTCGCCGGCGCCACGTGCGCCTTCAGGATAGCTGCGGGCTGCGTCCGGGCGACCTCCTCGATCTCCATGCCGCCGGCGGCCGAGGCCATGATCACCGGCAGCCCGGCGTGGCGATCCACCAGGATCCCCAGGTAGAACTCCTGCCGGATGTCCATAGCCTCCTCGACCAGGACCCGCAAGACCCGTCGCCCTTCGGGCCCGGTCTGGGGCGTGCGGAGGAGCATGCCGAGGATCTGTCCCGCCACTCTCTCGGCTTCCTCCGGCGACCCGGCGAGCTTCACACCGCCACCCTTGCCCCGTCCGCCTGCATGGATCTGGGCCTTCACCACCACGCGACCGCCCAGCTCGCGCGCGACGGCGCCCGCTTCCGCAGGCGTCGCCGCCACCCGCCCCCGGGGGACGGGGACACCGAATTCACTCAGGATCGCTTTGGCCTGGTACTCATGAATCTTCATCCGGGGCTCCCTTGGCTCCTCAGGCTCCGGCCGGCTTGCGGGGGCGGAGGGGAGGCTTCGTCCCGGGCCTCGCCGCGGCCTTGGCCTCGGCGGCCTTGACCTGGTCCTCCAGTTCCTGGCGCTGCTTGGTGAGCTCCTCGACCTGCTTCCGTAACCCGTCGAGGTCGGCTTTCAACGAAGTCGCCTCTCCCCGCAGGGCGACATTCTCCTTCTGCACCGCTTGGAGCTGGTTCTTGAGCTGTTCATTCTCCTTCTTGATCTCCTGCCCGCAGCCCGCGAGGAGAAGGGAGCCGGCCAGGACGGCGGTGCCTGCAATGTGAACGATTCGCATTCCGAGCGTTCCTCCATCTTCCAAGAGACGTTCCGAGATAGACCGCAGCCTACGCCGCGGCGTCACAACTTGGTCTCGGCCGCGGTCCGCCGGACGCTCTCCAGGCTCTTTCGGACCGCAACCTGCTCTTCCGCGGACAGGGGCAGCTCGAGCACCCGCTCGACGCCCCCCGCACCGATCACCACCGGCACGCCGAAGTAGGTATCGTGGATGCCGTACTCGCCCTCGAGGTAGGCGGCGCAGGGCAGCACGCGCTTTTTGTCGCGGAGGTAGCTCTCGGCCATCGCGATGGCCGATGCGGCCGGCGCGTAGTAGGCGCTGCCCGTCTTGTACAGGGCGACCAGTTCGCCGCCGGCCTTGCGCGTGCGCTCCACGATGGCCTCGAGGCGGTCCTTCGGCAAGAGTTCGGTCACCGGGATGCCGCCGACGCTACAACAGCGCACCAGCGGCACCATGTCGTCACCGTGACCGCCGAGTACGAAGGCACTGACGTCCTCGACGGCCACGCCGAGCTCGAGCGCCACAAAAGCGCGAAAGCGCGACGAATCGAGGACCCCCGCCATCCCGACCACGCGCTGTTTGGGAAAGCCCGTGATCTTGAAGAAGCTATAGACCATGGCGTCCAAGGGATTTGAAATCACGATGCAGAACGCACGGGGACAGATCCGCTTCAGGTTCTGCGCGACGTCCGAGATGATGCGGACGTTCGTACCCAGAAGATCTTCCCGGCTCATCCCCGGCTTGCGCGGGATTCCGGCGGTGATGATGCAGACGTCGGCGCCAGCCGCGTCGTCATAGGAGGCGGTGCCGGCCAGCCTGACGTCCCCGCCGGCGACCGGCAGGAGCTGCGCGATATCGAGTGCCTTGGCCTTGGCCGTTCCCTCCGCCGCCGGGACGTCGAAGAGCACGATGTCGCCCAGCTCTCGCTGGGCGGCCAGGAGAGCGAGATTCCCGCCGATCTGCCCTGCCCCGATGAGCGCGATCTTCGAGCGTGCCATTCGAGCCCTCCTTTCTCACCCGCGCAGCCCGTCATCCTTCCGCTCGGGGCCCGTGCCTCCCGGAACCTGGGCCTCGTCGGTTGCGGCGTTGCCCTTCGGTAACATGGGGGTAGAGAGGTGTCAAGGGCAAAGCCCCCTGGGCGCGACGGTCCGGTCATTCCCGGAGCCAGGGAAGCGCGAAATAGAGGAGGAAGGCGAGGGCTGTGAGCACCAGCATCCAATGCAGCTCCCGCGCTTTTCCGCGCACGAGCTTGATGAAGACGTACGAGATGAACCCGGCGCCGAAGCCGTTCGTGATGCTGTAGGTAAACGGCATGGTGACCAGCATGAGCAGAGCCGGAAAGCCTTCTTCGAAATCCGAAAAGGGAATCTCACTGACGATCGCGCACATTAGGAAGCCCACCAGGATCAAGGCGGGCGCCGTCGCCTGCGGGGGCACCACGCCAGCCAGGGGGGCGAAGAAGAGCGCCAGAAAGAACAGCAGGCCGGTGACGACCGAGGCCAGGCCGCTCTGGCCGCCCATGGACACGCCGGCCGCGCTTTCCACATAGGTGGTCGCCGAACTCGCGCTCGCCAAGCCGCCGAATGCCGCGGCTAGCGAGTCGACCAGCAGGATCCGGTAAAGTCCGGGCAGCCGCCCCCGTCCGTCTAGCCACCCGGCCTTGCCCGCGATGCCGATCACCGTACCCATCGTGTCGAAGAAATCGGCCAGCATGATCGAGAAGACCGCCATGGCGCCCGCCAGAATGCCGACGCGCTGAAACACCGAGAAGTCGAGCCCGCGCCCGAATGTAGAGAGGTCCGGCCAGGCCAAGATGCGGGAAGGAATCACGGCCATACCCGGAAGCGTGAAGGCCAGGAAGCCGCTTGCCGCATTCACCAGGATTGCGAGCCCAGTCGTGAGCAGGATGCCGAGGAGCAGCGCCGCCCGCAGGCGCAGCGCAACGAGCGCAATGGTGAGGAAGAGTCCGGCCAGCGTCACCAGGACGGGCAAGGAGGTGACGTCGCCGAGGGTGACCGGCACCCCTGGCGGCCCCGGCTTGACCAGCCCGCCCGTCGACAGGCCGATGAACAGGATGAACAGCCCGATCCCCACGCCGATGGCACGCTTGAGCGGCAGGGGAATGGCATTCATGACGGCCTCGCGCAGGCCGGTCAGAACCAAGAGCGTAATGAGGAGCCCTTCGAGGACGATCACACCCATGGCGGCCGACCAGGGCAGCTTCATCCCAACGATGAGCTGAAACGCCACCACGGCATTCAGTCCCATGCCGGGTGCCACCGCGAAGGGATAGTTGGTGAACAGTCCCATCGCGACCGTCATCACCCCGGCCACCAGGCAGGTCGCGGCCAGCGTGGGGGCGACGCCTGGCCCGAGGGGCTGCAGATCCTTTACCGCGGAGAAGTTCAGGATGGCGGGATTCACAAAGATGATGTAGGCCATCACGAGGAAGGTGGTCACGCCGGCGAGAAGC
>Ga0335071_10007356_pt1 | contig 11322 bp, 11 predicted proteins | sample Lox_Sample_15_FD_206724 | JGI IMG/M metagenome (GOLD analysis project Ga0335071, IMG submission 206724) | Soil microbial communities from Loxahatchee National Wildlife Refuge, Florida, United States - Lox_Sample_1.5 | ecosystem: Environmental > Terrestrial > Soil > Wetlands | place: USA...
CAAGGCACTCTCGACGTTCCAGGCGCTGGTCCAAAAATACCCGAAGTCGGAATATGTCGAGGATTCGAAGTTCAAGATTCAGGTGACGGAGGACCAGCTCGCCGGCAAGGAAATGTCGATCGGGAGATTCTACCTCAACCGCCACAATTACACCGCGGCCATCAACCGGTTCCGCAACGTGCTGCAATATTACCAGACCACGCGCCACGCGCCGGAAGCGCTCTACCGGCTCGTCGAGGCTTATCTCGCCCTCGGCGTCGCCGACGAGGCGCAAACTGCGGCGGCGATCCTCGGCCACAACTTCCCCGACAGCCAATGGTACCAGGACGCCTACGCCCTCCTGAAGGGCAAGGGCCTCTCGCCGCACCAGAACGCGGATTCGTGGATGTCGAAGCTCTACCACGTGGTCGTGCCGTCCTAAGCGGGTCGCTTTCTTGCTCGCGCGCCTCTCCATTCGCGATGTGGTGCTGATCGATCAGCTGGACCTTGAATTCTCTTCGGGCCTGACGATCCTCACCGGGGAAACCGGGGCGGGTAAATCGATTCTGCTCGACGCCCTGGCGCTGGCGCTCGGAGCGCGCGGCGACGGCGGCCTTGTTCGCCATGGCGAAGCGCAAGGGCAGGTCGCGGCGGCTTTCGACTTGCCCCCTGGCCACCCCGCGCACGCGGTTCTTGAAGGCCAGGACATCGAGATCCGCGACGAACTCATCCTGCGGCGGGTCCAGCTCGCGGACGGGCGCACGCGCGCCTACGTCAACGACCAGAGCGTCAGCGCGCAGGCGCTAAGGTCGCTCGCTTCGGCCCTGGTCGAGATCCACGGCCAGCATGACGAGCGGGCGCTGACCGACGCCGCCACGCACCGCGCCCTCGTGGACGCCTATGGCGGCTTGGGCGCGCTCGTCCAGGCGACAGAGGAGGCCTATAGCGCGCTGCGCGAGGCGGAGCGCCAACTTGAGGCCGAGCGGGCGCGGGTTGCGGCGGCCGAGGCGGAGGCCGACTTCGCCCGCCATGCGCATGAAGAATTGTCGCGCCTGGCCGTTCAGCCCGGCGAGGAGGAGGCGCTCGCCGCCCGCCGGCAGGCGATGCTACAAGCCGAAAAGGTGAGCGCCGATATCAAGGACGCGCGCGATCATCTGGCCGGAGACGCTGCGATTCTTCCCATGCTGGTGTCGCTGTCGCGGCGGCTGCAGCGCCGTTTGCCGCAGGCGCCGGGTCTCATCGAGCCGACGCTGAAAGCGCTCGACGAGGCGATCGAGGCGGTGGACGAAGCCGCCCGCGCCGTCGAGCAGGCGATCGAGGCGAGCGCGGTCGACCCCAACGAGCTCGAGCGCTGCGAAGAGCGGCTCTTTGCGCTCAGAGCCATGGGTCGGAAATACGCCGTCCCCATCGATCAGCTGCCCGAGGTCGCGCGGAAATACGCCGACGACCTCGCCGCGCTCGACGCCGGCCGCGCCGAGGCGGCGCGCCTGGAATCGGCGCTCGCCGCCGCCAAGGCCGCCTACGCCGCGGCGGCGGAGAAACTGAGCCTCGCGCGGACGAAGAGCGCGCGAGAGCTGGAAAAGGCGGTCGAGAAGGAGCTCGCGCCCCTCAAACTCGAGCGCGCCGAATTCGAGGTCGCGCTCGTCCGCGACGAAGCCGCCGTCGCTGCGAGCGGATACGACCGCGCCGAATTCCTCGTCCGGACCAATCCGGGCGCGCGTCTCGGGCCGCTCATTAAGATCGCCTCGGGGGGCGAACTGTCGCGCTTTCTGCTCGCGATCAAGGTGTGTCTGGCCGAGCGCGGCACCGCGCCGACGCTCATTTTCGACGAGATCGATACCGGCGTCGGCGGGGCGGCGGCCGACGCCGTCGGCCAGCGTCTATCCCGTCTGTCGAAAAAGGCGCAGGTGCTCGCCGTCACGCACGCGCCGCAGGTCGCTGCGCGCGCCGACAGCCATTACCGCATCGAAAAGCGGGCCGTCGGCGGCGGGGGCCGGGTGGCGACCAACGTGTCCCGGCTCGATCCCGCCGATCGGCGCGAGGAGATCGCGCGCATGCTCGCAGGCGCCGAGATCACCCGCGAGGCGCGGGCCGCGGCCGGAAGCCTGATTGAAAAGGCGGGCAGCGGCTGAAACGAGGCGAGGCGGCCTTCGCTCTTGCTCCTCTGAAGGCTTCGCCCTATCAAGCGGCGCGGTTGAGCGGAACGACAACGATGCCGCGAAGGACAACATGAGCGGCGAGAACGCTCGCAAGACCAAAGAAGAAGAGAGGCGGGCCCGACTCGCGGCTTCGCTCAGAGAGAATTTGAAGCGGCGCAAGAGCCAGCAGCGAGCGCGAGCGGCCGAGGCTCCGCCCGCTCCGTCTGAAGAGAAAGAATCGCGGCCGTTTTCGGAAGCCGATCGAGAAGGATAGGGGCGCAAGCTGGCGGCCGCCTTTGGGTTGAAGGGCGAAAAGCATGGATCGAATCAAAATCAGCGGCGGCGCCAGGCTTAACGGCGTCATTCCGATTTCCGGCGCCAAGAACGCGGCGCTCCCCCTCATGATCGCGTCCCTCCTCACCGACCAGACGCTGACCTTGGAGAATTTGCCGCGGCTCGCGGACGTTAGCCAGCTCGCGTACATTCTCGGCAATCATGGGGTCGATTACGCGATCGACGGCAAGCGGGCCGGGGAGGACGGCGGCGCCGGCCAGACCGCGCATCTGCGGGCGCGCACCATCGTCGACACGACCGCGCCTTACGATCTCGTGTCGAAAATGCGCGCGAGCTTCTGGGTCATCGCGCCGCTGCTCGCGCGCATGGGCGAAGCGCGGGTGTCGCTGCCCGGCGGCTGCGCCATCGGCACGCGGCCGGTCGACCTTCTCCTGATGGCGCTCGAGAGCCTCGGAGCGAAAATCGAGATCGACGCCGGCTACGCCGTCGCCACCGCGCCCAAGGGGCTCATCGGCGCCGAGATCGAGTTCCCGAAGGTGACGGTCGGGGGCACGCATGTGGCGGTGATGGCCGCGTCGATGGCGAAGGGCGACACGATGATCCTAAACGCCGCGCGCGAGCCGGAAGTGGCCGACCTCGCCGAGTGCCTGAACAAGATGGGCGCGCGCATCCGCGGCGGCGGGACGTCGAAAATCGAAATCCACGGCGTTCCCCGGCTGAACGGCGCCTATCACCGCGTCCTCCCCGACCGCATCGAGGCCGGCACCTATGCGACCGCGGTCGCCATGACCGGGGGCGACATCCTGCTTGAAGGGGTGAGCGAGGATCTGTTCGCGGCGCCCCTTGAGACGCTGCAAAAGACCGGGGCCGAAGTGAGCAGCGACAATCGCGGCATCCGCGTGCGGCGCAACGGCGCCGGGGTCGAAGCCGTTGACGTAGCGACCGCGCCGTTCCCGGGATTTCCGACCGACTTGCAGGCCCAGTTCATGGCCCTCATGACGCTTGCCAAGGGCAAGTCGCGCATCACCGAAACCATCTTCGAGAACCGGTTCATGCACGTTCAGGAGCTGGCGCGCCTCGGCGCGCGCATCCGGCTCGAAGGCGACACGGCGATTGTGGACGGGGTCGAGAAGCTGCGCGGAGCGCCGGTGATGGCGACGGATCTCCGCGCCTCGGTGTCGCTCGTCATCGCCGGCCTCGCGGCCGAGGGCGAGACCATCGTCAATCGCGTTTATCACCTCGACCGCGGATTCGAGCGGCTCGAGGAGAAGCTGGGGGCTTGCGGCGCGCACATCGTGCGAATAGCTGGCTAGTCGCTATGACCGTCCACGACAAAGGGCTGAAGCTGCTGGCGCTCGACCGCGAAGGGCTCGAAGTCGTCTCCGCGCATGTGCAGAACACCTGCGTCAAACGGTCCGACATGACGTGGCTGCCAAGCCAGAACCGCTTCGTGCTGGCCGGCATGCGTTACGACTGGGTGGGCGCGAAGACGGGGCCGGCCGAGCGCGTCTTGAGCGTGCTCCGGTTCGATCGCGTCCTCAAGGTTTCGCATCTCGGAATGAGCGACAAGAGCGAAGACTCAGTCCTCAACCTTCTCGCGATGACCTTCGTGAAGACGGACCCGCCCGCGGGCATGATCATACTGGCCTTCGCCGACGGAACCCTGGTCCGGCTCGACGTGGAATGCGTGGAGGTCGAGCTCTGCGACATGGGGCGCCGTCACCCGGCGACCGCCTGTCCCGGGCACGCGCTGACCGACGCGTCGTCGGTCTAAGGGGCTAGGAACCCGATGCCCGTCGCGCTCGATACGGCTTCGTCGGACTTCGGGCCGCAGTTCGCCGCGCTGCTCGCCGCCAAGCGTGAAATTGCGGCGGACGTCGATACGGCCGCGGCCGACATCATCGAGGACGTCCGGACGCGCGGCGACGAGGCGCTCGCCGACTATTCCTTGAGGTTCGACCGGATCGACGCCCGCGCCGCCGGCTTGAGGATAAGCGCCGCCGAGATCGACGCCGCGGTCGCGGTCTGCGAGGCGACAGCGGTGAAGGCGCTCGAGCTCGCGCACGCGCGGGTCGCCGACTATCACGCGCGCCAGAAGCCCGCCGACCTGCGCTACACCGACGCGCTCGGCGTCGAGCTTGGCTGGCGTTGGCGGGCGATCGAGGCGGTCGGCCTCTATGTGCCCGGCGGCGCCGCCAGCTACCCCTCGTCCGTCATCATGAACGCCGTGCCCGCCAAGGTCGCCGGCTGCCGGCGCATCGCCATGGCGGTTCCGACGCCGGACGGGGCGCTCAATCCGCTGGTCCTGGCGGCGGCGCGCATCGCCGGGGTTGACGAAATCTATCGGGTCGGCGGCGCGCAGGCGATCGCGGCGCTGGCCTATGGAACCCGCTCAATCGCGCCGGTCGCCAAGATTGTCGGTCCTGGGAACGCCTATGTCGCGGCGGCCAAGCGGCGCGTGTTCGGGGTCGTCGGCATCGACATGATCGCCGGTCCCTCCGAGGTCGTCATCCTTGCCGATTCGAGCGCCGATCCGATCTTCGTCGCGGCCGACCTCATCGCGCAGGCCGAGCACGACGGCGCCGCCCAGTCGATCCTCATTACCGATGACGCGGCGCTCGCGCGCGCGGTCGCGGCGGAAGTCGAGCGGCAGCTTCAGTCGCTCCCGCGCGCCGAGGTGGCGGGGGCGAGCTGGCGCGACTACGGCGCCGCGATCGTCGCCCGTTCCCTTGAGGCCGCGCTGCCGCTCGTGGACCGGCTGGCGCCAGAGCACCTCGAGATCATGGCCCGCGACGCCGAGGCGCTGAGCGAGCGGATTTATAACGCCGGCGCGATCTTCCTCGGGTCGAACACGCCGGAGGCGATCGGCGATTACGTCGGCGGATCGAACCACGTGCTTCCGACCGCGCGCTCGGCGCGCTTTACTTCGGGGCTCGGCGTCCTCGATTTCATGAAGCGAACCTCGGTCCTTAAGTGCGGCGCCCGCTCCATCGCCGCCCTCGGCCCGGCCGCTGTCGCCCTCGCCGAGGCCGAGGGGCTTTCCGGCCACGCCCGCTCGGTCGAGCTGCGCCTGGCCAATCTACCCGCCTTATGAGGCGCCCATGAACGCGCCGGCGGAGAGTCGCGACCGCCTGTCCGACGTGTTCCTTGACGAAGCGACCATCCCGCGCGGGACGACCGACCTCGATCACGAGCGCGCCGTCGCGATCTTCGATCTGATCGAAGAGAACTCCTTCGGCGTTCCGGGCCGCGACGAAGGGCCGTACACGCTGACGATCTCGCAGGAGGAGTCGAAGCTCACCTTCGACGTTCGGACCGGAGATGGCGAGCAGGCGGCCTCAATCGTCGTGTCGATGACGCCGTTCCGGCCGCTTCTGAAGGACTATTTCATGGTGTGCGAAACCTACTACAACGCCATCCGGACGGCGAGCCCGCGCCAGATCGAGGCCATCGACCGCGAGCGCACCAAGCTTCACAACGAAGGCGCCGACCTCATGGCGCAGCGCCTCTCCGAGAAGGTTACGATCGATCAGGGCACCGCGCGCCGGCTCTTCACACTCATCTCGACGCTGCGCTGGAAGACATGAGCGCCCAGATCGAAAATCGGCGCGACTTCGTCGTCGCCAACACCCGCCTCATGGCGCCGCCGCTCGTTCCGGAACTGCGGCTTTGGCTGGCCGACGAGGCCGTGCCGATCTGGCGAAGGACGGAGGAGGAGCTGGGGAAAATGGGCTTGCCGCCGCCGTTCTGGGCGTTCGCCTGGGCGGGCGGGCAGGCCCTCGCGCGCTATGCGCTCGATAATCCGTCCTGTGTCCGCGCCCGGCGCGTTCTCGATTTTGGCGCGGGCTCCGGCCTTGTCGCCATCGCGGCGGCGAAGGCCGGCGCGGCCGAGACGGAAGCCTCGGACATCGACGCCTTCGCGGTCGCCGCAATCGAGGCCAACGCCGCCGAGAACGGCGTCGAAATCGCTGCGCGACGCGAAGACCTCATTGGAGCCGACGAGGGCTGGGAGGTCGCGCTCGCCGGCGACGTCTCCTATGATAAGGACATGGCGGAGGCCGCGACCGACTGGCTCCTGAAACTCGCCCGCCGCGGGGCCGACGTCCTGATCGGCGATCCGCGCCGAACGTATCTGGCGCTCGACCGGCTCGAATGCGTCGCGGAATATCGCGTCCCGGTGACGCGCGAACTCGAGGACTCGGAGATCAACGGGGGTGTTTCGGTTCCGCTGACACAACCTCGGCGGCGGCGCATCAACGCTGGCTAGCGCCGTAGGCGTCGGATGAGCTAGAGCCGGCTGAGACGCTGGGGAACCGCGCGAAGAGGCATAGCGTTCCAGCGATGCAGGGCGGCTGGTCCGATCGAAAGCGCGTTCAAAGGCCGAGGCCCGACAGGAGCGTTCATGCGCGTCAGCGAAGGCAAACAGTACCCCCTCGGCGCGACCGCCGACGCCACAGGCGCCAATTTCGCAGTCTTCTCCGCCAACGCGACCCGGGTCGAGGTCTGCGTTTTCGATGGCCCCCAGGGACGGGAGACCGATCGCTTCGAGCTCCCCGAGTACACCGACGAGGTCTTTCATGGCCATATCGCCGAGATCGGTCCGGGCGCCTTTTACGGGTTCCGCGTTCACGGGCCGTTCGAGCCGGAAGCGGGACATCGGTTCAACCCGAACAAGCTCCTGCTCGACCCTTACGCGCGCGCCCATGCCGGCAAGCTCGTGTGGGACCAGGCGGTGTTCGGCTACACGATCGGAGCCGAGGGCGACGATCTGACCTTCGACGAACGCGACAGCGCTCCCTTCATGCCGAAGTCCGTCGTCGTTGACCCCAACTTCGACTGGCATGGCGAATATCATCGGCGCAGCGTGCCGTGGGATCACACGATCATCTACGAGACGCACGTCAAGGGGTTCACCAAGCTCAATCCCGAGGTCGACGAACGCTGGAGAGGATTTTACGCCGGCCTCGGCTCGAAGCCCGCGGTCGACTACATCAAATCCCTGGGCGTCACGACTGTCGAGCTCATGCCCGTGCATACGTTCATCGACGACTCGCATCTGCTCGAGAAGGGCTTGCGCAACTACTGGGGCTATAATTCGATCGGCTTCTTCGCCCCCGACCCGCGCTACGCGGCGGACGTGCCGAACTCGCTGCGCGAGTTCAAGGAGATGGTCGCCCGGCTGCACGACGCCGGTCTCGAAGTGATCCTCGACGTCGTCTACAACCACACCGCCGAAGGCAACGAGCGCGGGCCGACGCTGTCGTTCAAGGGCATCGACAACCGCTCGTACTACCGGCTCATGCCCGATCAGCCGCGCTATTACATTAACGACACCGGGACCGGGAATACGCTGAACCTGAGCCACCCGCGCGTCATTCAGATGGTGTGCGATTCCTTGCGCTATTGGGTGAGCGAGATGCGTGTGGACGGGTTCCGCTTCGACCTTGGCACGATCCTCGCGCGCGAGCCCGACGGCTTCAAGACCGAGAGCGGGTTCTTGAAGGCGGTCGGACAGGACCCGCTGCTGGCGGAAGTGAAGCTCATCGCCGAGCCGTGGGACTGCGGCCCCGGCGGCTACCAGGTCGGCGGCTTCCCGCCGGGGTGGGCGGAATGGAACGACACGTTCCGCGACGCGGCGCGCGATTTTTGGCGCGGCGTCGCGAGCGCCAAAACCCTGGCGCCGCGACTGTGCGCGTCGCCCGACAAGTTCAACTTTCGCGGGCGCAAGCCCTGGGCGAGCGTCAATTTCGTCGCGGCGCACGACGGCTTCACCCTGCGCGACCTCGTCTCCTACACCGACAAGCACAACGAGGCGAACGGCGAGGACAACCGCGACGGTCATTCCGACAATCGCTCCTGGAACTGCGGCGCGGAGGGGCCGACCGACGACGCCGAGATCAACGCGCTGCGCTGGCGGCAGATGCGCAACCTGCTCGCCACCCTCGTGCTGTCGCAGGGCACGCCGATGATCCGGGCCGGCGACGAGTTCGGCCGCACGCAGAACGGCAACAACAACGCCTATTGCCAGGACAACGAGATCAGCTGGATCAACTGGAATCTCGACGAGAACCAGCAGGCGCTAAAGAAATTCTTCCGCCGCCTGATCGAGATGTTCAACCGCTTCCCGATGCTGCGGCGGTCCCGCTTCTTCACCGGCGAGACGAACCCCGACATCGACGTCAAGGACGTGACCTGGATCGACGCCAACGGCTCCGAGATGACGCCCGAGACGTGGGACAACGAGCTCACGCGCTGCTTCGGCATGCTGCTCGACGGTCGCGCCCAGGCGACTGGCGTCAAGAAGCGGGGCGGCGACGTGACGCTGCTCCTCGTCTTCAACGCCCATCACGACGTGGTCAAATTCACGCTGCCGCCTTGCTACGACGCCGGCGGCTGGAACCGCCTCATCGACACGAACGAGCCGGACCTTCCGGAGCAGAAGTTCAAGGTCCGCGCGTCATATCTCGTGACCGCCCGCTCGGCTCTCCTGTTCGAGCGAACGCCGGCCGAAAGGAAACCGCGCGGCCGGCCGCCGCGCGCCGCTGCGAAGCCGCCGGGGCTGGCGGGGACTGATCAGCCGCGCAGTTCTACGGTTTGATTTTCTCGAGCCGCACGATCACGTCAACGGACGCGATGCGCATGCCCTCCGGCGCGGGAATATCGATCTTCGGCAGGCGCTCGTCCGGGATGTCCGACAGCTCCTCCGAATCCTCACGATAAAAATGGTAGTGCGGGCCGGTCTTGGTGTCGTACCAGAGCTTCGAATCGTAGATCGCGATTTCGCGCAAGAGGCCGCAGCGGACGAATTCGTTGAGCGTGTTGTAGATGGTGCCGAGCGTCGGGGCGAAACGGATCGCGCGCGTTTCCTGATAGAGCATCTCGGCTGTGAAGTGGCGGTCGCCGGCGCCGAAAATGGCTCGCCCGAGATCGACCCGCTGACGTGTGGGGCGAACGCCCGCGCCCTCGAGCTTGCGGCGAACGGCCGCCTCGGCTTGCTGCTCCTTCAGGCTCCGCCCGCCCTGACCGCGCAGCGCGCGGCGTGGCCGCTCGGCGCCGCAAAATGGAAATTTGTCGTCCATCGCGGCCTTCTAATACGGCTTATGCATCTGAGCAATTACGCCATTTGGCTGTCGGGGCCGATTTCGCCTATCGTTGTCCGCGGCAATTTGGCGCGGGAGGCGCAAATGGCGATTTCGGGCGGATGTCTATGTGGAGCCGCGCGATTCGAGATCAAGGCGGATGGGCCGCTCGGGGTGCGCCATTGCTGGTGCCGCGTCTGCCAATATCTGAGCGCCGGCGGGGGCACAGTGAACGCCGTCTTCCGAAGCGAGGACGTGACCGTTTCCGGACCCTTAACCGATTACGTCTGCAAGGCCGAAAGCGGCGCGACGATGCACCGGCGCTTCTGCGCCCGGTGCGGAACGCCGATGTTCAGCGCGGCCGAGGAGCGCCCGCACCAGATCATCGTGCGCGTCGGGACGCTCGACGACCCCAACCTGGTGAAGCCCGGCGGGGTCATCTGGACGAAATCGGCGCCGGCGTGGGCGTGTTTCGAACCGGGCGTGCCGCAGTTTGAGGGTCAGCCGCCGCCAGCCCCGAAGAGCTAAGCGACCCCGCGCGGCAAAGAGGATTCGATGCTGTTCATGGTCATCGAGCGATTTCGCGACAACGACATGTTGCCGGTCTACGAGCGGGTCCGTGAGCGCGGGCGGTCGCTGCCCGACGGGCTTGAATATGTCGACAGCTGGATCGAGGCGAATTTGTCTCGGTGCTTTCAGCTCATGCGCTGCGACGACGCGAGCCTCATTCAGGAGTGGATTCTGGGGTGGCGCGGCTGCGGCGTGACGTTCGAAGTCGCGCCCGTCACGACGAGCAAGGAGACGCAGACGGTCGTCGCCCGCTTCCTCAATGCGCCCGCGGCGGATGCGATTGCTCAATCCGGTTGATGAGGCAAACGATGGTCGTGCACGCGCGATGAGCGTATTGAACAATGAACCAAGGGGAGGCGAGTTTCATGTCTTTGTCGCTTTACCAATCGAGCGTGGCGACCTTCCAGCGGTCGCTTCTCGCCTTCCTCGTCATCCTCGACAAAGCCCAAGCGCACGCCGAGGCGCGCAAGTTCGATCCCGCGAACTATCTCGCGCTGCGGCTTGCGCCGGACATGTGGCCGCTCGCTCGTCAGGTCCAGGTCTTCTGCGATCACGCCAAGAACGCCTCGTTTCGGCTGGCTGGGGCCGCGGCGCCCTTCTTCGAGGACAAGGAGACGACGCTTCCGGAACTCCGCGCCCGGATTGACGCGACCCTCGAGTGTTTGAAGCGACTCGATGCGGCGGCGATCGATGCGGGCGCTGACCGAGAAGTCATCATGCCGCTCGGGCCGAACAAGGCGAAAATGCTGGGCGCGAACTACCTCATCCACTTCGTCCTGCCGAACTTCTATTTTCACATGACCACGGCCTACGACATTCTGCGCTCGGCCGGCGTCGAGATCGGCAAGCGCGATTTCTTGGGCGAAGTGCCGGGCTTTACGAGGATCTGAAGGAGACGCGGGCCGTGAACGAGGAACGGATCCGGCCGCCGGCCCTATCGGGTGAGAGCCTGAGCGGCCCGTTCGAGCGGGCGTCCTCGCCGGCCGAGGCGATCGACCGCCTGACCGAGCTTTATGAAGAGGGGGCTCAGGCCCTGCGCAGCGCGGTCGAACGCTTCCTCGCGGACGGCGCGCCGCCGTCCGCCGCGACGCGCGCGCTCTTCCGCTACCCCCAACTGCGCCTCACCTACCGGCCGAACGGACCGGTGGCGCCCAATCCCCGCGCCTACGCCAAGTTCAGCGAGGCCGGCGTCTACACCACCACCATCACGCAGCCGGCGGAATTTCGCGCTTATCTTTTCGAACAGCTCGAACCGCTCGTTT
>Ga0335071_10007358_pt1 | contig 11320 bp, 12 predicted proteins | sample Lox_Sample_15_FD_206724 | JGI IMG/M metagenome (GOLD analysis project Ga0335071, IMG submission 206724) | Soil microbial communities from Loxahatchee National Wildlife Refuge, Florida, United States - Lox_Sample_1.5 | ecosystem: Environmental > Terrestrial > Soil > Wetlands | place: USA...
CATAAAGTCGCAACGGGCCGCCATCGCCGACGACCCGTCGATATCCTCCGCCCGGTTTGCCGTCACATCGGCGGCGTCACCCCGCGTCCGACGTTGATCGCCGGCGCCGCGAAGGTGCCGTCGTCCTGCTTGGTCGCCGCGAAGATGATGATCTGTGCGCCGGGCTTGATCTCGGCCTTGTCGCCGGGCGTGTAGGCGACGATCGGGGTCTCGGGCGGGACGATCACCTTCTTCTCCCCGTCCTTGTACTTGACCGTGACGATCTGCCCGTCGACGCCCGCCACCGTGGTGTCGACCGCGGCGTTGGTCATGGTGCTGCCGGGCTGGCGGTCCCAGGGGCGGAAGCCCTCGCCGGTGCCGCGCTGCGATTCGAGGAAGATGTGGATCGCGATCGCCTTCTGGCTGCCGTCCGGCTGCGGCATGGCGGTGACGCCGATGTAGGAGTTGGGTTTGATGTCCGACACCGAGGCCTTCACCATCGCCATCACGCGCGCATTGTCGGCGAGCTTGACCTTCATCATGTTGCCGTCGCGGTTTTTGATCGACAGCATCGACCCGTCGACGGCCTCGATCTGGCCGCGGATGCGCGTGGGCGCCGGCCCCTGTTGGGCGGCGGCGAACTGGAGCGAGGCGGCTACAAGCGCGGCGCCCGCGGCCGCGCGCAAGATCATGGACATGGGTTTCCTCCGGGTGCGGCAAGGCGCGGGGCCGACCGCTGTTTTTTACAGAACCCTGGTAGGCGCGGCTTATTCCGCGCGCACCTCACGAATTCCTACGGCTTCTCACGATGTCGCGAGGTCGGCCTCGACCAGCGCGCGCAGTTCCGCGGTGACCTGCGGACGCACCGAGAACCATGTCTCGAACGGCCGCACCGCCTGTTGGAGCAGCATGCCGAGGCCGTCGGCGACGCGCAGCCCGCGTTTCTTGGCGGCGGCGAGGAGACCCGTCACCAGCGGGACGTAGACGAGGTCGGCGACAACAGCGTCGGCGCGCAGGCGGCCGACGTCGAGGTCGAGGTCCGGCTGCCCCTTCATGCCGAGCGAGGTCGTATTGACGAGAAGACCTGCGCCGGGAAGCAGGCGACCCACCTCGTCCCATCCGGCCGGCTCGACCGCGCCGCCGAAGCGGACGCGCAGCGCCTCGGCGCGATCGCGCGTGCGGTTGGCGACATGAATGCGCTTCACCCCGCGCTCGACGAGCCCGAACACGACGGCGCGCGCCGAACCGCCCGCGCCGAGGACCAGCGCGGTGTCGAGACCCTGGTCCCAGGCGGGCGCGGCGGCATCGAGGTTGGCCAGAAAACCTTCGACGTCGGTGTTGGTGGAGCACAGCGTCCCGCCCTCGTACCACAGCGTGTTCGCCGCCCCGACCGTCCTTGCGCGGGCATCGGCACGCGTCAGCGCCAGCACCGCCTCCTTGTGCGGGAGCGTCACGTTGGCGCCGACGTAGCCGCGGTCGGACAGCGACGCCAGGAACGCCGGGAAATCCTCCGGGGGGACCGCCTCCTTGCGGTACTCGCCGGCGATGCGGTGCCGGGCGATCCAGTAGTTGTGGATGATGGGTGAGCGCGAATGCCCGGCGGGCCAGCCGATCACGCAGGCGGCGCGCAAGCCGGCGGCGGGGGTGCGGCTCTTCGGGTCGGCCGGGCTGGTCACGGGCATCCGGGGCTCATCCTGTTCGAATTCAACGCAATCGGCGGTCGCCCGCCTGCGCGTTCTAGACGATGCGCGGCGCGTCGCAAAGCGGGCGGCGCGGGCCACGTGAAACCTTTGCGGCGCCGGCCCGTTGAACAAGGTCCTGACCCGCGGGGAGCGCCAGCATGGCCGAGCAGACGACCCTTCCGCCGATCGCGCGCCACGGCGCCGCCCGCCTGCCGGCCGTCGAGGTCGAGAGCTACAACGTCGAGCTCAAGGACGACGAGGGGTACGTCGGCGACCGCGCCAGCAAGGGCGCGTTCCGGGCGATCATCGAGAACTGGCGCAAGCCGCTGCGCGAGCTAGGACACGACCCGTTCGGGGACGAACCGAGCCGGAGCCTGAGCAAGAAGCGGCTCGACACCCTGCTGGCCGGCGGCGACCCCGAGGCGGCGGGCGTGGTGCAGGGCGCGATCGAGGATTTCGCCCAGGGCCTCGCGCTGGTGATCCGACGCTTCCTCAAGCTCAAGGACTGGAGGGAGGTCGAGCGCATCGTGATCGGCGGCGGGTTTCGCGGCAGCCGCGTGGGCGAGCTCGCGATCGGCCGTGCCTCGGTCATCCTCAAGGCCGACAAGATCAAGATCGACATGACGATGGTCCACAACGATCCCGACGAGGCGGGCCTGATCGGCGCGGCGCATCTCGCGCCCGCCTGGATGTTCAAGGCGCACGACGCGATCCTGGCGGTCGACATCGGCGGCAGCAACATCCGCGCCGGCATCGTCGAACTGAACCTCAAGAAGGCGCGCGACCTCTCCAAGGCGCAGGTGGCGCGCTTCGAGCTGTGGCGTCACGGCGACGAGAAATTGAACCGGGCCGAGGCGGTCGACGGGCTGATCGACATGTTGAAGCGGCTGATCGCACGGGCCAGGAAGGACGAGCTCGCGCTCGCGCCGTTCATCGGCATCGGCTGCCCGGGCAAGATCGACCGGGACGGCGCGATCGAGCGCGGGGCGCAGAACCTGCCCGGCAACTGGGAAAGCGCGAAGTTCAATTTGCCGGCGGCGCTAGTCCGCGCCATCCCCAAGATCGGCGACGACGACACCGCGATCGTGATGCACAACGACGCCGTGGTGCAGGGACTGAGCGAGGTGCCCCACATGCAGGACGTCGGGCGCTGGGCCGTGTTCACCATCGGCACCGGGCTCGGAAACGCGCTGTTCGTCAACCGCCACGAGGACTAGCGACTCGCCTGCGCGACCGACGCGGGCGTGCCCGCCCGCGGCCGCGGGGACAAGAGCGCGCGCGGGCCTGCCGCCGCGCGCAACCTGCTATAGAGTGCCTCCCGCCCCCCGGCACTGATTCCCGTCAGGAGAGAGGCATGACCGCCAAGCGCATCGTTCTCGAGGTAGGAACCGGCACGGACTGGCACGGGGGCGACTACACCAAGGCCGCGGTGCGCGCCGTGCAGGATGCCATCCATCACTGCTCGCTGCCGATCTTCCGCTCCTACGGCATCGACCCGCGCACGATGGCGGTCGACGTCACCGTGGGCGTGCAACGGCCGGAGCGGGTCGACCCGGCGCCGATCACGGCCGCGCTGCCGTACGGGCAGATCGCCGTGAAGGCGGTGACGGGCGGCCTCGACGTCTACAACGAGGATTCGGGAGAGACCGCTGTGATCGCGAACGCCGCGATCGTGGTGCGGCTCGATCTCGCCAACGTCAAATGACTTGGTGAAAATGACTTGGTGACGCGCAACTTCGCGACGCACGACCCGGCAGCACACGACTTGCCGACACGCGACTTGATGACACAGCTTGGCGGCGCGTCAGCACGCGCCGCCGCTCGGGCACGACGACGCTCGTCGTCTCATTCGAAGCCGGGATGTCGCATCTCCGCGCGACGCAGCGCCGTCCCGATAATCCGTCCGGCCAGCTCGAGCCCATCCGCCGCGGCCGCCGACGGCATGTCGAACCTGGTCGCGATGGTTTCGAGCTCGTCACACTCATCATCGGTCAGGAAGGGCAGCAGCACTTCCGAAAAGCCGATCGCACCGAATTTCGCGGTGCATTCGCCGATCTCCAGCATGGTCTTCAGTCCTCCGCCCCGATAAGCGCGGCAATGCCACAGGTAAGGTGGCCTCTCCTCGGGCGGTATTGACGGGGGTTTTGGCGCGACGCGCTGCCGATTTTACAATCAAGCTACGTGCCAAACCGCCGGGATCGGGCGATGACCCTGCAGGACAATGAAATTCGGTACTGACCCAAACATTTGCGACACCGCCGGCCGAAGCGGCCTGCCTAAGATTTAATCTGTTTGCTTGATTTTTATGCGCAGCCATATGCCGTCGTCAGGCGCCTGAACCAACTCCAGGGTCGCCGCCGCCAGGCCGACGGTTCCTCCGGAACTTCGCCGACCGGCACCGACTTACCATGCGTGCAAGCGAGACACGCTCCGGGAGTTTCGCGGCCGCTCCGCAGGGGGACACCACCGCGTCGGTTGAACCGCAGGACGAATCAGGGCCCATTGCGCCCGGCCATTCGGAACGTCGTGTGATGCAGAGCAAAGCTAACGACTGTCGCGCACGGGCGCAGGATTGCGAGTCCGCGGCGTGGCGTGCCGCGACGCCCAAGCTCAGGGAGCATCTGCTCGACCTGGCGCACGGCTGGCGCGATGTCGCCGACCACCTGGAGCGGCGGGCGCGCATCACGACGCTGGCCGATCCGGCGCACCTTCGGCCGAGCCCGTCCCGCGCCCCCCGCCCTTGAAACGATCCGGGTGCGCCGCGCCCACGCTCACTTCGGCAGCGTGCCGAAGGGAGTCGCGGTGGCGGGTCCCTCGCCGACGATCAACAGCACCGCGTCGACGTCCTTGGCGCCGTCGAAGTGGACCTGCTTGCCGTAGTGGGTCACGAACGAACCGGCCGGCATCGGCACGGTGGCGTCGGGATCGAATTTCGGCCCGCTGCCGACCCACCAGGTGCCTTGCAGGACCGTGATGAAGCGGTCGTTGGGATGGAAATGCGGCCGGCTCATGTGGTTGCCCGCGAGCCACTTGACCATGACGCCGTAGAGACCCGGCTTGTTGGGATCGCCGAACAGCACCGCCTGTTGGTTGCCGGCGGGCGTGACGGGGCCCCAGCTGATCTGGTCGGGCAGCTTGTAGATCACCGCCTTGGGATCGAGTTCGACGGCCGCGGCCGGCGCGAGCCCCGCGAGGGCGATCGATGCTGCAACGACAAGCAACCTAACGACAGCATGGGTCATGGCTCGTTTCCTCCCCGGTCCCGTTTCTTCAGGTGCCCCACTACACACGCGGCGCGGCGCCGTCGTCAACCGACGAAGCAGTTGGCGCGCGTTCGGCTCGCCGCGAGGGGTGATAGGCCAACGCCGCCCGCAAGCACGGACAGGACGGTCAGGCCGCAGTCGCCTTGGAGGCTTGATAGATCTCGTGCCGGCGCTCCGGCCCGTGATAATCGGGGTCGTCGTGCCAGCGACGATCGGCGACGCCGGTGCGGATCACGTGCAGGAACCGCTCCATTTCCTGCTTGAGGCGCGTGCCCTCACGGGAGAGCGACTGTGCCGAGCCCAGCATCTGCGTGGCGGCCGCCCCGGTTTCCGTCGCATGATGGCTGACATCGGCAATGTTGGACGACACGTCGGTGGTGCCATGCGCGGCCGATTCGACGTTGCGGGCGATCTCCCGCGTCGCCGCGCCCTGTTCTTCCACCGCCGACGCGATGGTCGCCGATATCTGCGAAATGCGGGCGATCGTGTCGCCGATCTCCTTGATCGCCGCCACCGAATCCCGAGTCGCCGTCTGCATGTCGGCGATCTGGGCGCCGATCTCGCCGGTCGCCTTCGCGGTCTGCGAGGCGAGCGCCTTGACCTCCTGCGCCACGACCGCGAAGCCGCGCCCGGCCTCGCCGGCGCGTGCCGCTTCGATCGTGGCGTTGAGTGCCAGCAGGTTCGTCTGTTCGGCAATCGCGGTGATCAGCTTGACGACGTCGCCGATCCGGTTGGCGGCACTCGACAACTCGCCGATGCGCGAGTCGGTGCGCTCCGCCTGCGCGACAGCGTGCTGTGCGATCTCACTCGATGACTGCACCTGTGCGCTGATCTCGTCGATTGAAGCGGTCATCTGCTCGGTCGCGGACGATACCGATTGAACGTTCGTCGAAGCCTTGTCGGCCGCCTCGGCGACGACCCGCGAACGTTCCTGGGTCGAGTTCGCCGCGCCCGTCAGCGTGCTCGCGGAAACCTCGAGTTCGGTCGCCGCGGTGGCGACCATGTCGATCACGCCGCCGATCGCGCTCTGGAAATCATTGACAAGCTTGTGCATTGCCTCCTTGCGGCTTCTTTCCTCGCGCGCGGTCGCCTCCTGGCGCTCGACTTCCATCCGGCGCTCGGCTGCGAGCCGCTCCTCGGCGGCACGCTGCTCCATCGCCTTCTGCTCCGCCGCCAGGCGCCGCCGCTCGGCGGTGTTCTGCTTGAAGACCAGCAGCGAGCGGGCGATGTCGCCGATCTCGTCGCGGCGGTCCTCGTAGGGAACCGGCGCGTCGATGTCGCCATGGCCGACGGCGTCGACCGCCGCCGTGACTTGCACGAGCGGCCGCACCGCGCGGCGCACCAGGAAGAAGGCGAGCCCGCCCAGGGCCAGCAGCGCCACCAGCGCGACGCCGGCGACGGACCAGGTCAGGCGGTCCACCATCAGCTTGGCCTGCTCCATGGGCAGGCCGATGAACAGAATCCCGGTGACGGCGCCAGCCTGGTTCTTGAGCGGGTAGTAGGCCGTGATGTAATCGCGTCCGAACAGCACCGCCTCGCCGTAATAGGGCTCGCCGCGGTCGAGAAAGGCGTGGGCGGGATGATCGGCCGAAAGCCTGGTCCCGGTCGCGCGCTCGCCCTTTTCGTTCTTGACGTTGGTGGAGACCCGCTCGTAATCGCGCGCGCCGCGGCTCGCGAAGATCGTCGCCACGCCGTCGATCATCGTCGCCGTACGATCGACCACGTCGTGGTCGGAGATGTCCGGGACGGACGCGAGGACAGCGGCAGCGATGCGATCGCCGGAAAAGGCAAGGCGCAAGTCCTTCTGCCGGTCCGCGTACGTCAATGCCAGGGTACGCATGGCCATGCGCGCCTTGTTGACGAACTCGGCGCTGATCTCGGACGTCAGCTGCACGCGCACGGCGATCAAGGTGGTGAGCGTGAGCGAAACCAGCAGGGCGGAGACGAGCAGGACGGACTTGCCGCTGCTGCGCCGGAAGAAATCACCGAACCGCATGGGGGAAGTTCTCCAGCGAATCGTTGGCACCAGGGGTGCGGCGATATTCATAAATGCCAATCCGGAACGACCGGTTAAACGGAAGCGTTATGCCGCCCGCGCCATGCGGATGGCTGGCCCGCATCGCGCCTTCGCGCGTACGTGCTTTTACGCGCGAGACATGCAAGCCCCACGCGGCCGCGCACAACCCTCGATCTGTGCCTGGAGGGGCGCGCGATCGCGGCGCTGTAACCAGGGTATCGGGCGGCGGTCCGGCGGCCGATCGCGGCGCAGAGGCTGGCGGCGACAAGCCGAGGCGCGCGCTGCGGAAATCGGCGTATCGCGCGACAGCCGTGCGTTGACCTGGTATCGGCATATGACAGAATCCCACGCAAGAAACCGGAGGAAACGCCGCGATGACAGACGCCGGAATGCTGCCGACCGAACGCCTCGCCTTTTCGGGCATCGCCGGGCGCCCGCCGCTCAAGCTGCCGGATGGAATCCGCCTCGTCATCTGGCCGGTGCTGGCGCTCGAGCACTGGGACATCAGCCGCCCGATGGCCCGCATGGTGATCTCGCCGCCGCAGGGCCAGCCGCAGCTTCCCGACCACCCCAACTGGAGCTGGCACGAATACGGCATGCGGGTCGGCTTCTGGCGCATCCTGAAGTCGTTCGAGCGGCGCGGCATCCGCCCGACCGTCACGCTCAACGCGAAGAGCTGCGAATCCTACCCCGGCGTCGTCAAGGCGTGCCTCGACAGCGGCTGGGAGCTCAACGCCCACAGCTACGACCAGCAGCCGATGCACAAGGTCGCCGACCAGCGCGACACGATCCGCCGCGCGCTCGACATCATCGGGAAATTCTCCGGCCGTCGCCCGCGCGGCTGGTTCGGCCCCGGCCTGACGCAGACGTTCGAGACGCTCGACTACCTCAAGGAGGCCGGGCTCGACTACATCGGCGACTGGGCGTGCGACGACGAGCCGGTCACGTTGGCGACGCGGCACGGCCCCATCGTCGCGCTGCCGTACAATTTCGAGCTGCACGACATCGTCATGATGGCGCTGCAGCACCATCCCTCCGCCGAGATGTACATCCGCTCGAAGGCTTATTTCGACTGCCTGTACGCGGAGTCGGCGGAGCGTGCGAAGATCATGTCGATCGCACATCACCCGTATCTGTCCGGCTCGCCGCACCGCATCGCCGACGTCGAGCGCCTCTACGACGACCTGATGGCGACGCCGGGCGTCGCCGTGTGGACCGGGGAACAGATCCTCGACTGGTATCTGTCGGTCCGCGGCGGCTAGATCGAATGGCCGCGGCACCTCAATGACGGACGATCTCGTAGCGCCGCTGCAGGTAGGCGAGCAGCCGCTCGGCTTCCCTTTGGGCTTCCGTGCGGTCGCCGCTGCACACCGCGACGACGCTCGCCCTGCCCTGGTCGTTGACCGTGACGATCACGTCGCCGCCGCCCATGGACTTGATGAGCTCCGCTGCGTGATGGGCCTTCAACCGAATTCGCGTGAGCATTCCACACTGCCGCGACCAACCGCGAGTCTTCCTAGCGCCCGCTTCGATACCGCAGTCTTCGCGCGACGATGTGGTGACATGAAGGCGGCGGCGCAGCCGCCGGCGGGACGCGCGACCGATGATGTCTCGTACAGCCGACCCATGACCCGGGAACTCCGATGACGGAGATCATGGACGACATGACCATCGACGCCGTATTCGCGGCCGCGGTGGCGCGGCATGGCGACCGGCCGTTCCTCGCGGTTCCGGCCCGCCGCGACCGCGGCTATCTGGACGCCGGCGTCGACATCACCTACCGCGACGCCGCCGCGCGGATCGCGGAACTTGCCGCGGCCTATCGCGCCGCCGGCTACGGGCTCGGCCATCGCGTCGCGACGCTGCTGGAGAACCGGCCCGATTACGTGTTCCACAAGCTGGCGCTCAACAGCATCGGGGCTTGCTGCGTGCCGATCAACCCGGACTACCGCGAGCCGGAAATCGCCTACCTCGTCGAGCACAGCGAGCCCGATCTCGTCGTCGCGCTGCCGGCACGCCGCCGCCAGCTCGCCGGTGCGCTGCCGGAGGACGCGCCGCCCCGCGTGGTGACGCCGGATGACGGCCTGACGCTGCCGGAGCCGCGACGGCCGGCGCGCGGGGAAACGCTCTCGCCGGAAACGCCGGCCAGCATTCTCTACACGTCGGGCACGACCGGACGTCCGAAGGGCTGCGTCCTGTCGCACGGCTACGAGATCGCCTCCGGCGCCCGCTATGCGTCGCTCGGCGGAATCGCGTCGCTCCGCCCCGGACGGGAGCGCATCTTCAACCCGTTGCCGCTCTACCACGTCAACGCCGGCACGCTATCGCTGTTCGGCGCCATCCTGACCGGCAACTGCCAGATCCAGTCCGACCGTTTCCACCCCGAACGCTGGTGGGGCGAGATCGCGCAGACAAAGGCCACCGTCGCGCATTATCTCGGCGTGATCGTGCCGCTCCTGCTCAATCGCGCGCCTGGCGGCGAGGAACGCGCGCACCGCGTCCGGTTCGCAATCGGCGCCGGCGTCGAGCCGCAACTGCACCGGCGGGCGGAAGAGCGTTTCGGATTTCCGCTCGTCGAGATCTGGGGAATGACCGAGATGGTGCGGATTCTCGCCGACAGCGAGGAGCCGCGCGAGGTCGGCACGCGCGCGTTCGGACGCGCCAACGCCGGGATCGAGGCCCGCGTGGTCGACGACGAGGATCGCGACGTCGCGGCCGGCGCGCCCGGCGAACTCCTCATCCGCCACTCGGCCGCGACCCCGCGGCGCGGGTTCTTTTCCGGCTATCTCAACGACGAAGCGGCGACCGAGGCGGTCTGGCGCGGCGGCTGGTTCCACACCGGCGATGTCGTGCGGTGCAGCGGCGGCGGCATGCTCCACTTCGTCGACCGCAGGAAGAACATCATCCGGCGCTCCGGCGAGAACATCGCGGCGGCGGAAGTCGAGGCGGTCCTGCTGGGCCATCCGCAGGTGCGGCAGGCCGCCGTCATGGCAGTCGCGGACGAGGTGCGAGAGGAGGAGGTCCTGGCCTGCGTCGTGCCGAGCGAGCCGGGCATGCCCGCAGGAGATCTCGCCGCCGCGCTCGTCGCCCATTGCCTCGATCGGCTCGCCTACTTCAAGGCCCCGGGCTGGATCCACGTCGTCGACAGCCTGCCGACCACCGCGACGCAGAAGGTCCAGAAGCATGTCATCTATCCGCCGGGTATCGATCCGCGCCATCTCGCCGAGGTCCTCGACATGCGTGGCCTCAAGCGCCGCCGGCAGGGGTGAGGCGCCGCCCCAGCCTCCGGCCGGCGCCTGGCCGAGGCAGACGGCGCCGCCGGCGCGCCGCAAGCCCGCCGCATCGCGGTGTGGACGAATGAGCGGATTCCGAATACGTAACACGGCGTCCGAGGACAACGGCATCCGGTCCGCGGGCGGGAGCAGAACGCAGAAGGGGACCAGCATGAACGAGGACCGCTTCAACATGGCCGTCCGCAAGTTTCTGAAGGAGGTTGGTGTCACTTCGCAGCGCGAGGTCGAGCGGGTGGTGCGCGACGGAAGCGTCAAGGGATCGACACTTCGTTTGCGCATGACGCTCACGTCGTCCGATGCGCCGCTCGAGCACGTGGTCGAAACGACGATCGATCTGAGCTAGTCTTGTCGGCGCCTGCGATCGAAGCAGCCGCGACGTCGTCGTTGCATCCGGTCGTCATTGCAGAAGGGCGACCATGGCGGCATAGCCGCGCCGCCGGGCATGGTCCGGCGCCGTCGCGTCGTCGCGATCGGCGATGTCGCGCCTGGCTCCAGCCGCGACTCGCGCCGCTGACCACCACGACTTTTCCGGAAAATTCTCCCACGGTCGCCCTCCCCCGGCATCTGTTGCGCTCGGCCATATGGCCCGGCGGCGGCGGCACTATCAAACCGCGGGACGGCGCGCGCTGCCGCATTGACGCTGCGGATTTCTCGGTGACAATGCGTCCCAACAACAAGGTCCGGGGAGGACATCCGTGAAGCCGGCGCCGTTCGGGTACGCCAGGGCCCAGTCCATCGACCATGCGATCTCGCTCCTGTCGCAGCACAACGAGGCGCGGCTCATCGCCGGCGGCCAGAGCCTGATCGCAACCCTCAACATGCGCCTCGCCGCGCCGCGCCTCCTCGTCGACATCAACGGCCTCGACGAGTTGAAATCGATCGCGCTCCGGGGCGAGCATCTCGAGATCGGCGCGCTGGTCCGCCATGCCGAGGCCGAACGCTCCGCCGAGGTCGCCCGCCATGCGCCGTTGATCGCGCGCGCGCTGCCCCACATCGCCCATCCGGCGATCCGCAACCGCGGCACCATCGGGGGCTCGATCGCGTTCGCGGATCCGGCCGCCGAACTGCCCGCCTGCCTGATCGCGC
>Ga0335071_10007359_pt1 | contig 11319 bp, 7 predicted proteins | sample Lox_Sample_15_FD_206724 | JGI IMG/M metagenome (GOLD analysis project Ga0335071, IMG submission 206724) | Soil microbial communities from Loxahatchee National Wildlife Refuge, Florida, United States - Lox_Sample_1.5 | ecosystem: Environmental > Terrestrial > Soil > Wetlands | place: USA: Florida...
GTGAGCCAGCCGTAGTGGTCGCCGATCCACCAATCGTCGCCCGGGATGCCCCAGTGCTCGCGGAAGCAGTGCAGGCTGATCCGGTTCCAGGTATCGCTCCAGCGCAGGAGGTAGAAGGGCACGTCGGACCAGAGGAAGGGCGGCGGCGGCTGATTCGACACGATGGCCGACGGCTCGAGATAGACGGGATAGCCGGCCTCTCTCAGCCGCATGCAGAGATCGAGGCTCTCCCCGCAGCTCAGATACCGGGGATCCTGCAGCCCGAACTTGTCGAAGAGCTCGGTGCGGAGCAGCTTGCAGTGAAACTCCACCAGCTCCGTGGGCCCGCGCTGCAGGTGCTGCCGCACCTCGCGCAGGAAGCGCCTCGGAAAGCGGTGCTCCTCGAAGAACGAGCGGCGCCCGTTCTCCTCCCGCACGTGTGCCTCCCCGCCCGCCATGTGGATGAGCCCGAGCGCCGGATCCTCGTTGAGGTAGAGGGGCCCGACCGCCCACGCCTCCGTCTCGTCGGCGCAGCGGACGAGACGGTCGAGCCAGCCCGGCGTCACCAGCACGTCGTTGTCGACGAAGCACACGTATTTCGTGTCGACGTGGGGCAGGGCGAGCGCGCGCGCCTCCATGGGCGAGAGATGGTGTGGAGTGCGCAGGAGCGTGAAGTCCCGCTGGCGAGCCCGGAGCTCGAGGTAGCGCTTGACCGGCGCGGGCGATCCGCCGTCGACGCAGATCAGCCGGTACGGGATCTCGGTGTGGGCGAAGATGCTTTCGAGCGACCGGCGCGCTACGCGGAACTGCTCACGGGGCGCTACCACCACGGTGGTGCGAATCTCGGCTGCCGAGGTGTCCATTGGTGAGGGCCCTTGGAGAAGGACTGCAGCCCCCATGCCAGCAAGTGGGCTTCGAGGAAATTCGATAGTTGCGGTGCAGAAGACGGGTCAGCAGCCGCAGAATGTAAAGCCGGCCGTCAGCGATGGGCACCGCGGCAGCCCTGTCCGTCGGGAGGGACGACAAAGGCGGTGTCGACCTACTTATCGAGCCACGTCTCCTGGTGGCGGCAGCAGTTGTACGTGACCTGGTTCAGGATGAGGTTCTTGACGAACGGGTAGTGCGCGAAGCGATCCACACGCCAGCCCATCGTCGGGCGCGCGCCGTCTTCCTCGAGCTTCTTCTGGATCTGCCAGACCAGGGCCAGCCGCTTCGCCTGGTCGATCTCCTGCGACTGCTGGTCGATCAGCCGCATGACCTCCTCGTTGCAGTAGTCGCCGTAGTTCCGCGGGGAGCCGCAGGCGTAGTTCTCGTAGAAATTCGCGTCGGGGTCGTCCACGCCGAGCCCGGTGAGATTGGCCCCGACCTGGAACTCGCGGCGGGTGGCGAGTGGGTGCCACTGCGCCGTGTCGATCTGCTTGAGCGCGGCCTCCACGCCCGCCTGCTTGAGCTCGCTGATCACGAAGGAGGCGAAGTCGAGGTAGATGGCGATGGCGCGGGTGGCCATCTCCACCTTGAGGGGATTGCCGGGGCCGAAGCCGGCCTCGGCGAGGAGCTTGCGGGCGCGCGCCTTGCCCTCCTCGCCCTTGCCGTAGCCGGGTAGCTGCTGCGTCTCTTTCTCGGGCAGCCCCCACGCGCCCCACGGCTTGGGCGCCATGGCCGCGCCCACGAGCGCGCTGCCCGAGTGCACCGCCTTCACGTAGGCGCGGCGATCGATGGCCAGGCTGAGCGCGCGGCGGATCTTGACGTTGTCGAAGGGAGGCCGCTTCGTGTTCAGGAGGAGGTTCTCGCTGACGTTGGTGGCCGTCTCCGTGAACGTCATCTGCGGCACGGCCGCCTTCAGCTGCTCCGCGATCGACACGGTGGTGTCGCCCGGATAGGCGACGTCCACCTGGTTCGTCTGGAGGGCGGCCACCCGCGTGCCCCGCTCCACGATGACGACGTACCGCAGGGCCTCGAGGTACGGCCGGCCCTTCACGAAGTAGTCCGGGTTCTTCACGAGCTCGACCGACTGCCCTCGCTTCCATTCCTTGAACTTGAAGGGGCCGGTTCCGACGCAGCGCGAGCGGTGCTCGGCGAGCGGGACGTGGGCCGGAAGCACCGGGGAGTAGCCGGACGCCAGGATGGAGAGCAGGGACGGCTGCGGGCGCTTGAGCCGGAAGACGACCGTGTAGGGATCGGCCGCTTCCACGGCCTCCACGTTCGCGTACCACTCCTTGCGCGGGTTGAGCCGGAGCCTCGTCGGCATCTCCTTGGCCTCGCGCACGAGGTCGAAGGTGAACTTGACGTCCTTCGAGGTGAAGGGCTGCCCGTCGTGCCACCGGACGTCCCGGCGCAGGAAGAAGACGAGGTTCCGGTAGTTGTCCTGCCACGACCAGCGCTCCGCCAGCTCGGGGACGATGGTGTCGGCACGGCCGATGCGCTTCAGCTGGTCGAAGATGACGAGATTGCTGTAGCACGGCATGGCCGGCCACGTGACGGAGTTGGTGGCGGACTCGTGGATCGCGAATCCCTGCGGCAGGTCCTCGCGCAGGACCAGACGGAGGACGCCGCCGGCCTTGCCCTCCGCGGCGGCGGGCCCCGCGTCGAGAGCAGGCAGCGCGCACGCCAGGACGGCCAGGATGACGGCGGTGAGCTCTCGCATGCGAGACCTCACACCTCCGGGCCGGCGTCGAAGCGCAGGCCCATCTTCGTCTTGAACACCTCGAGGGCGTGCGGATCGACCGCCTCGATCTGCTTGGCGATGGCGGGCGGGAGCCCGATGTCGTTGCGGTCGTTGATGCCGCCCGTGATGACGGTGAGAAGCACGCTGTCCTTGTCGTCCACGTTCCGGAAGCCGCGGTTGACGCCGGGCGGGCAGGAGAAGGTGTCCCACTTGCCGAGGACGACCTTCTCGCCGCCGTCGTCGTTGAGGGAGAACTCGAGCTTCCCTTCCAGCACGATGAAGGTCTCGAACGTCTTCACGTGCGCGTGCAGGCAGGGCCCCTGCCCCGGCGGCATGACGGAGATGAACATGGTCAGGCCCGCCGCGTCGTAGATGGGCGCGTCGTTGCCAAAGGGGGACTGCGTGCGCTCAAGCACGACGGGCATGAGCTTGCGCGCGAGGATGATGTCCTTGGCGGCTTGAGACACGGTGGTGTCGTTCTTCATGAACTCCATGGGCTGGAGCCCGGCGAAGCGCCCGACCCGGGCGGCGATCTCGTCGCGGGTCATCTGGATGGTCTGCATGGTCGCTCTCCTCCTAGGATGCCGCTGGATTCATCACGTTGATGGGCCGGCCCGCGGCAAAGGCCAGGATCTGATCGAAGATGGTCGTGAACATCTGCTCGAGGCTGTCGCGCTCGACGTAGCCCAGATGGGGCACGCACACGGCGTTGTCGAGCGCCAGCAGCGGGTGCGCGGCGCCCAGCACCGGCTCGTCCTCGAAGACGTCCACGGCGGCCAGGCCCGGCCGCCCGGCCTTGAGCGCCGCCTCCAGCGCCCCCGGCGCGATGAGCCCGGCGCGGCTCGTGTTGACCATGACCGCCGTCGGCTTCATGCGCGCCAGATCGGCGGCCGTGACCATGCCGCGCGTCTCGGGCAGGAGGCGCACGTGGAGGGACACCACGTCCGACTCCGCGTAGAACGCCTCGCGGCTCGGCGCGATCGAGTGGCCGTCGGCACGGGCCTTCTCCAGCGTCGTCGGCCTCCCCGACACGACGACGTTCATGCCGAAGGCCTTGCCGTATCCCGCAACCACGGCGCCGATCTTCCCGTAGCCGAGGATCCCCAGCGTCTTGCCCCGGAGCCCCGTCCCGATGGGCCACGCCTGCCAGCGGCCGGCGCGGAGCGCGGCCATCTCCTGCGGAATGCGGCGGACGGCGGCGATCACCAGCCCCCAGGCGAGCTCCGCGGTGGCGTGGGAGGGCCGGCCCGGCATCTGGCTGGAGGAGACCACGACGCCCCGCCGCGTGCAGGCCTCGAGGTCGATGTGCGGGATCACGCCGACCTGGCTGATGAGCCGGAGCTTGTCGAGGCGCTGCAGCAGCGGCGCGCGGATGGGCGTGCGCTCGCGGATGAGGGCGATGGCCTCGGCGTCCTTGAGCCGCGCGGCCAGCACGTCGACGTCCTTGGTGTGATCCTTCCAGATCGTGACGTGATGGCCGGCCATCTTGCCGAAGCAGGTGAGGGTGCGGATGGTGTCCTGGTAGTCGTCGAGGACGGCGATGTTCATGGCGTGAGGCCTCCGGGACCGGACTACGAGGAGGTGCCGGGGCGGGCCGGCGCGAGGCCTGGCGCGGCGGCGGCCGGAGCGGCCGACGGGCTCCGCCCGGCTCCGGTGACGAGGCGGAGGAAGCCCGGAGAAAGCCGCGGATCGAGGGTGTCGCGGATACCGTCGCCCAGCAGGTTGAACGCGAGCACGGTGACGGTGATGGCGAGTCCGGGGAACAGCACGAGCCACCAGCGGGGCACGAGCCCGGTGATGGAATCCGCCAGCATGTTCCCCCAGGTCGGCGTGGGCGGCGGCACGCCCACTCCGAGGAAGCCCAACGCCGCCTCGATGACGATGGCCACCCCAAGGTGCGTGGTGGCGAGCACGAGGTATGGCGCGACGCACTGGGGCAGGACGTGGAGCCGCATGATGCGGAACGCGGAGGCGCCGCTGGCACGCCCCGCCTCCACGTAGGACATCTCCCGCACGGAGATGGCCACCGAGCGGATCACGCGACCCCCGAACGGGAGGCGGGTGATGGCGATGGCGATGATGACGGCGGGCAGCCCGGTGCCGATGGCCACGGAGATGGCCATGGCGAGGATGAGGTCAGGGAAGGCCTGGAGAATCTCCATGACGCGCTGGCTGGCCAGGTCGAAGCGGCCGCCCAGATAGCCGCACGCGACGCCCCAGAGCGAGCCCACCGTGGTCCCGAGCAGCACCGCCGAGAAGGCGACGAAGAGCGAGGTCCGCGCGCCGTAGATGACGCGGGAGAGCGTGTCGCGGCCGACCTGGTCCGTGCCGAACCACGCCTGGACGTCCGGCGGCTTGTTCATGTGGCGGAAGTTGGTCTTGAGCGGATCCTGGGGAGCGACCCAGGGCGCGGTGACGGCCATCAGGATTATGAACAGCCCCACGAGCCCACCCGCCGCGGACAGGGTGTTGCGCCGCGCAAACCCGATCAGCTCGCGGACGATGGAGCGATCCATGGAGGCGAGGCCGGCCTCAAGCATAGCGGATGCGCGGATCGAGCCACGCGTAGCTCAGGTCAACCAGGAAGTTGACGAGGACGAAGATCACCGCGTAGAGCAGCACGAGGTTCTGCACCACGATGATGTCCCGCTCGATGAGCGCGGTGACGAGGGAGCGGCCGAGCCCGGGCACGCCGAACGCCTGCTCCACCGCCACCGAGCCACCCAGCACGAAGCCCAGGAGCACCCCGGAGATGGTGATGACGGGCAGGAGCGCGTTCGGCAGGGCGTGGCCCAGCACCACGTTGCGCTCCTGGGCGCCCTTGGCGCGCGCCGTGCGCACGTAGTCCTCGCGGATCACCTCCAGCAGGCACGAGCGGGACATGCGCGCGATGTACGCACCCTGGGCAAGGCCCAGGACGATCGCCGGGCCGATCACGATCTGCAGGTTCTGCCAGGGCGACTCCCAGAAGTGCACGATGGTGATGGGCGCCTTGTAGCCGAACCAGAACAGGAGCGCCAGCACGACAAGCATGCTGAGCCAGAAGCCGGGAATGGCGATGAACAGGATCGCGAGCGACCGGGCCACGTTGTCGGACATGGAGTTGGGCTTGATGGCGCTCACGATGCCCACGGGGAGGCCCACCAGCCACGACACGACGAGGGCCAGGAAGCCGATCTCCGCGGTGATCGGCCCGCGGTGGAGGATGAGCTGGGCCACGGTGTCGCCGCGGAAGAACGACTTCCCGAGCTGCCCCGTGGCGATGTCCTTGAGCCAGCGCGCGTACTGGACGGGCAGCGGATCGGAGAGCCCGAGGTCATGCATGATGCGCTCGCGGTCCGCCGGCGTCATTCTCGCGTGGCCCTCCACACCCAGGATGGCCACGAGCGGATCGCCCGGCAGGATGCGCAGGACGACGAAGATGATGAGCGAGACGCCGACGAGCGTGCCCAGGGCGAAGAGCGTCCGCCGGGCGAGATATTTACGCATGCGCGGGAACCATCACCTCCGCATGCTCGCCCGGCGGCGCCTCGATGTTCCTCCTAGCTTGCCAGCCAAACGTTGTCCCAGCGGACGACGTCGTAGATGCCGAAGAAGGTGGTTGGGTTCTGGCCCTTCACCTTGTTGTAGAAGGCGTCGTTGATCTGCTCGTAGGAGACGGGGATGAGAGGCGGGTCCTGCTCCAGGATGTCCTCCGCCTTGCGGACCATGGCCGTGCGCTTGGTGTCGTCGAGCTCTCGCTCGATTTGCTTGGCCAGGGTCTGGAACTGCTCGTTGTTCCACCCGGAATAGTTCTGGGGGCCGTATTGACCATACCAGGCGGTGAAATAGTCGGACGGGTCCATGAGGCTCGACACGATGGCGCTGATGGCGAGGTCGAAGTTCCCCGCCGCCGCCTCGTCGAACCACACCGAGGTCTGCACCGTCCGGAGGTTCGTCTCGATGTTGATGTGCTCCTTCAACATGGCCTGGATGGCCACCGCCCACAGCTTGAAGGTGGCGATGTCGCGGACCACGAAGTCGAGCCCCTTGAGCCCCTGCGCGTACCCGGCCTCCTTCATGAGACGACGTGCCTCCTGGACGGCTGGCTTGATGTCCGACTGATAGCCCAGCCGCTTCACGAGATCGGCCTTCTGCGTCGACATGGGGTGGAAGGGATAGACGAAGCCCCCGATCTGCATGGGCGCCGTGTCCTTGACCACCTCGATGAGGGTGGGCCGGTCCATGGCGAGGTGAATGGCCCGGCGCACGCGCGGGTCCGCGAGCGCCTTGTTCTTCTTCATGTTCATCCAGAACGCCTGGATCACGCTCTGGTTGAAGGCCACCGCAGTGACGTTCGGCATCTCCTTGGCCTTGCGCCACGACACGGGGTCCATGATCCGACCGTAGTCGATCTTGCCGGAGAGGAATGCGGCGCCGAGCTCGGGCGAGAACGACGGCATGTTGTAGATCTCGAGGCGGTCGACCAGAGGCAGCCCCTTGTTCCAGTAGCTGGGGTTCCGCTCCATGATCCAGACTTCCTTGTCCTGGCGCGAGACGTGCTTGAAGGGACCGGTGCCCGGGAAGTTCATCACCTGGCGGAGGTTGCCCTGGTTGTCGTCCAGGCTCTTCTTGCGGACAATGATGTTCCACCCGCTCGCGAAGGCGCCCAGCATGAAGGCGCGCGGCCGCGGCTCGGTCATGCGGAACTCGATGCGATGCGGGTCCAGGACGACGATGTCGCCCACCGTGGTGAAGAGCGAGGAGCGCGGGATGACCACGCCCTTCGGCGGCCGCACGATGCGCTCGTAGGTCGCCTTGACGTCCTCGGCCGTGAAGTCGGCGCCGTCGTGGAACTTGACGCCCCTGCGCAGATAGAAGGTGTATTTCTTGCCGTCGGGCGTGATGTCCCACTTCCAGGCGAGGTCGGGGATGATGGTTTGCCCATCTCGCGGATCCCGTCTGATCAGGCAGTCGTACATCGGCGACTGCGGGCCGATGTTGGCGACGGTCCCGGACTGATGAACGTCGAAGTGAGCCGAGGCGGTGTTCACCCCGTACTTGAGCGTGCCGCCCCGCTTGGCCCCCGGGTCGGGCCGGACCGGTGACGGGGTCTCCTGGGCCTCCGCGCGCCTGCGCAGCACCGCGGGGCCGAGAACGGCCGCTCCGGTCGCCCCCGCGGCGCGAAGGAAAGTACGACGGCTCAGGCGGTCGCGACCGGGGCCGGAAAGGGACTGATCGGACATTGCACACCCCCTTGTGGGTTCAGCCCGCGCATCGGCGCGCAGGGTGGCGGCAAGATACACGACTCCCCGCGCCGAGACAAGGCGCGCCCCGCCAAGACGGCCGGGGGAACACTCGGCTTCTGGTATCATGCCGCCGCTCACCACCGAGCCCATGACCGCCTCTCCTCCCCCTCCGGGATTCGAGCGCAGCGGATCCGCGGTACGATTCGCCGACGAGACATCCCGGCTCATCCTGACCGTTTGCACTTCGCGGATCGTCCGCGTGGAGCTCGTGGAGGAGGGGCAGGCCCCGGCGCCTTCGTACGTCGGGGAGCGCGCCTGGCCGCCCTGCCCGTTCGAGATCGGCCCCGGCGATCCCGTCACGGTAAGCACGGCGGACCTGGCCGTCGAGGTCCGGACCCGCCCCCTTCGCCTGTCTTTCCTCGGCTCGGATGGCGAGTGGCTGCTTCGCGAGCCCGCGGACGGGGGCGCGCGCGGCGAGGCGGGTGCCGGGCGGAGACTTCAGGCGGGCTTCGAGTTCTCCGGGGAGCAGCATTTCTACGGCCTCGGCCAGGGCGGTCCCGGCTTCGACCGGCTGGGCGCTTTGCGTCAGCTCTGGAACTCGCACCTCGGGCACGGGCCGGGGTCCGACATGGGCGTGCCGCTGCTCCTCTCGAACCGGGGCTACGCCGTCTTCTTCGACAACACGGCCGACGCCGCGCTCGCCGTCGGGCGCTCGGACGGCGGCACGCGGATCGCCTACACGGCGGAGGCCGGGCGGCTCGTCTACTACGTGCTGCTGGCCCGCGACATGCGCGCCCTCATGCGCGACGTGGCGGATCTCCTGGGACGGCCGTCCATGCCTCCGCGGTGGGCGCTCGGCTTCCTGCAGTCGACCCGTCACTTCCGCGATACGGAGGAGCTCCGCCAGCTGCCGCGCACCATTCGCGAGAAGCAGATCCCGTGCGACGGCCTGATCTACCTCTCGAGCTACGGGGAGGCCCTCGGCTGGAACCGCGGCGTGGGCCATCTTCAGTTCCAGCCCGATCTGTGGCGCGATCCCCGCGCGCTGATCGACGAGGCGCGCGCGCAGCACTTCGAGATCACCACGCACGAGTATCCGGTGCTCCACGAATCGTCCCCCCTCTTCGGCGAGGCGGAGGCGCGAGGCTTTCTCCTCACGGAAGGCTACGCGCGCGCGGGCGGGCCGAACCGCGGTAGCGCCAACTACCGCGAGGGCCAGCGATTCCTCGACTTCACCAATCCCGCCACCGGCGCCTGGTGGTGGAGCGCGCATCGGGATCTCGTGGCGCTCGGCGTGGCGGGGTGGTGGCTCGACGGCGGCGAGGGACCGCCGGCCGGCACGACGCTCCACGGGGGCGACGGCACCCGGATGCACAACATCTACGATCGCTTCCGCCACCAGGCCTTCGCGGAGGGCGAGGCCCGAGACCGGCCCGATCAGCGCGTCTTCCTCCTCTGCCGGTCCGGGGCGGCCGGCATGCAGCGCTTCGGCTCGACGTGCTGGTCCGGCGACATCAACAACGACTTCCCGACGCTGGAGGCGCAGATCCCGCTGGGGCTCAACACGGGCCTGTCCGGCGTGCCGTACTGGGGCACCGACGTGGGCGGATTCTTTCACGCCGTGCCGGAGACGGGCGAGCTCTACGCGCGATGGTTCCAGCTGGGCGCCTTCAGCCCCATCTTCCGCTCGCACGGCTGGGTATGGCGCGAGCACGTGCCGTGGGCGCACGGCGCGGAGATCGAGGGCATCTGCCGCCGCTATGCCGAGCTGCGGTACCGGCTCCTCCCCTACACCTACACGCTGGCCTGGCAGGCGCACGCCGAGGGCCTGCCGCTCATGCGGCCACTCGTGCTGAACTACCCCGACGATCCCCGGGCGTGGACGCTCAGGCATGCGTACCTGTGGGGCGACGATCTCCTGGTGGCGCCGGTGACGCGCGAAGGCGCCACCGCGTGGCCGGTCTATCTCCCATCGGGCGGCTGGCACGACTTCTGGACGGGCGCGCGCTACGAGGGCCCCGCCGGCGTCACCCTCGAGGCGCCGCTCGAGCGTCTCCCGCTCCTCGTGCGCGCCGGCGCCATCATCCCGATGGGCCCCGTCGTGCAATGGAACGGCGAGCGCCCGCTCGACGAGATCACGCTCCTCGTCTATCCGGAAGGCGCCTCACGCTTCACGCTCTACGAGGACGACGGCCGGACCAACGCGTATCGCCGGGGCGTCCACGCGCTCACCAGGTTCACGTGCGACACGGCGCCCGGCGCCGTCACCCTGCGAATCGCCGAACCTGAAGGTCACCGATCGGTGGTGCCGGCGGACCGGCGCTACCTGCTCCGGATGCGGATGGACCCGCCGATCTCTGTGACTGTGGACGGACACGGCACGTTGCCCAGACACACCGGCCCGGATCGAAAAGGGCCGGGATGGTGGCTGGAGGAGCCGGGCTTCGTTGCGGTCCGGCTCCCGATGCAGCTTGCCAGCACCGCCACCCTCACCCTGCCCTCTCCCTCGGCGAGGGAGAGGGGTTCGACAGGGTGAGGGAGGTGATTCCCAGCAGCTAGGACTTGAAGTACCAGGTCTCCGTGTGGGCGACGTGCGGGTTGTCGCTCACGGCGCTGTTCCAGAGCCGCCCGGGAATGTTCCCCATGTTCGTCTTGATCACCCGCACGCCCTGCGAGGCGGGCGAGTTCGACACGAGCGGGATCGTCCACAGCTCGTCGAGAGCGATCTTCCAGACGTCCTTCGCCATCTTCGTCCGCTCCGCGTCCTTCACGCCGAACGACTTCCGGTACTTGTCCATGAGCTCGCGCATCCGCGCGGGCGGCGTCTTGCCCTTCGCCCCCGCGCTCGAATACCAGAGCCCGTAGAGCGGCCCCATGGGGCTTCCCCCGTCGACCGGGAAGATCAACGGGGTGTGCCCGTAGATGTTGTCGGCGCCCCACTGCGTCTCGAAGTAGATGTGATGCTCGTTGGTCCGCACGCGCGCGGTGGCCGCGCCGCGCTCCATCTCCTGCACCTCGCCGCGGATGCCGATCTTCTTCCACTGCTCGGCCATCATCTCGGCGATGCCCGTGAAGGGCAGGAATCCCACGTACGTGGTGAGGGACAGCCGGAGGCGGCCGCCGCCGTCCGTGCGCAGCCGGTAGCCCTCGCTGTCCTTCTTGGCGAGCCCGAGCTTGTCCAGCATCTCGTTGGCCAGCTTGACGTCGTACGCCGTGTGCAGCGTGCGGTACTCGGGGCCGGGGAAATAGAGCGTCCGGTCCCCGGGGGCGGCCGAGCCCGTCTGGCCGAGCCCGAGCAGGAAGGTCTCGTTGATCTGCCCACGGTCGATGCCGTGGGACAGGGCGATCCGGAACTCGCGCCGGCTCAGCCACTTCGCGATCTCCGGGTCCTTCTCGTAGCTCTGGTTGCAGAAGAGCCCGACGTCGGCGCCCTGGTCCGACGGGTCC
>Ga0335071_10007360_pt1 | contig 11319 bp, 11 predicted proteins | sample Lox_Sample_15_FD_206724 | JGI IMG/M metagenome (GOLD analysis project Ga0335071, IMG submission 206724) | Soil microbial communities from Loxahatchee National Wildlife Refuge, Florida, United States - Lox_Sample_1.5 | ecosystem: Environmental > Terrestrial > Soil > Wetlands | place: USA...
GCCGCCGTGAAGGCCCCCGGCTTCGGCGACCGCCGCAAGGAGATGTTGCAGGACATGGCCATCCTGACCGGGGGGCAGGTCATCGGCGAGGAGCTCGGTCTCAAGCTCGAGAATGCGACGATGCGCGACCTCGGCTCCGCCAAGAAGGTCGTCGTCACGAAGGAGGACACCACGATCATCGAGGGCGCCGGCGCCAAGGAGAGCATCGAGGCTCGCTGCAAGGAGATCCGCCAGCAGATCGAGGACACCACCTCCGAGTACGACCGCGAGAAGCTGGAGGAGCGCCTGGCTAAGCTCGCCGGCGGCGTGGCCGTGATCCGCGTCGGGGCTCCCTCCGAGGCTGAGATGAAGAACCGCAAGGATGCCTTCGACGACGCGATCTCGTCCACGAAGGCGGCGATCGCGGAAGGGATCGTGCCGGGTGGCGGCCTCGCGCTACTGCGCCTGATCGATACCCTGGAGCGAGAGGAGGAAAAGTGCCAGGGCGACGAGGCGACGGGGGTCCGCATCCTCAGGAACGCATTCGAAGCGCCCGTCCGACAGATCGCGGTGAACTCCGGTGCCGACGCGGGCGTCGTGGTCGATCGGCTGCGCGGAGGCAGCGGATCGTTCGGCTTCGATGCGCGCCGGATCGAGTATGTCGATCTGGTCGAAGCGGGGATCGTCGATCCCACCAAGGTGGTCCGTCTGGCGCTGGAGAACGCCGTCTCGGTCGCGAGCGTGCTGCTGCTGGCCGAGGCGACTCTCACCGAGATCGAAGAGGAGAAGAAGGACGAGCGGGCAGCGTCCGAGCTCATGTGAGCAGCGACTCCCGCCCCGGCCTCCTTACCTGATCGCGATGGTCTTAGGTTTGGCGGTCTCGCTCTTCGCGATGCGGAGAATGAGGACCGTCTGCGAACTTGGCGTCCAGCCGCTCCAGATCGGCATTCGGCGGCAGTGAGAAGGATCGGCTGAACGAGCCGAAGCGGCGCCCTTCTCGCCGCGGATCGTGAGCTGGCCATCCTCCACCTCGACCGCCAGTCTTCCTTCTTTGCACCCGGCAGCTCCACAGCACCGTGTAGTGATCGTCGGTCTCCGCGATGTCCACCGGCGGACCTCAATTCCGCGAGCGACGTGGCTTCAATCGTGCGACCGTCGCCATTGCGAACAAGAACGCGCGAATCATCTGGGCCGTCCTTCGAACCGGCGAGTCCTACCGGGAGGCTGCCTAGAGACCCGCCCAACGGTTGCGAAGAGGATCGAGGAAATGGACTGACAGGTCGGACCGACACGCACGGAACCTGATTTCTATCGCGGCCTTCGAGGCCGACCAGCTATTGAGGCGTGCGTGGGCGGCTTTCCCATTCGGGTGCTCTGCCTCGGCAGATGACGCAGTATAGAACCGACTTCCCTCAGGCCACTTTACGAACGGATCCTCTTGCAATGCGGGAGCAGTCCATAGAGGTAGAAGGTCTGCTCCGAGATCCGACCTGGCGGATCAGGTCCGCCACCGGCATGCCGAGCTCCGCTTGCTTCAGCACCGCGACGATCTGCTCGACCGAGAAACGCTTCTTCTCCACGGCAAACTCCTTGGCCCAACGGGCCTCAGTTTGCCGAAAACTCACCCTCGAACTGGTCCAGAATTCCTAATGCAGCTCACCCCAACGCGACTTCCGAGAGTGATCCGGACCGCATCAATAATGTCTGCGTCGATGTTCCGGCGAAGCTCGACCTCGGCTGGCTGGAGCAGTGCCTCGTGGGAGCGCGGCCAAGACGCTCGTGGCTGGCGGATCGGGAGGCTCCGCCGGCCGTCCTAGGCTCCGAGTCGTCAGCGATGGAGAGGTGCGCGGCCGGCGACGCGGTGGATGTCCGGCACTCAGGAAGACGTGGCCAACGTTTGTGCTCTTCCCGTCTGGCGAGTGATGACGAAGCGCGGCTCGGACGATGCTCGCCGGAACAAGATCCTGGCTGGCCGCGGGCTTCGCCGTCCATTCAACGCATCAGGCGCCGACGGGCACCCAGGCCATCCGTATCCCGATGACGAGCGCGGTCAACGCCAGCGGAAACCATCGAAGCAACGACCGCCCCGTCGACCATCTCTTCTCGAGGAGGATGGCGCTCAGGACCCAGGGTGAGAACAGCGCTGCTTCCCAGGCGAGCACGCCGCCCGTGCTCCCGTCCACGCCGATCGCCGACACGGGGATCGGCGTGATCGGGAAGAAGTGTCGCGTCCAGGAGAACGGCGCGAAGAGAGCCACCCCCATTCCCCCGTCGGTCAGCATGTCGAGCAGGGGGTGGCTCGCGGCCGCAAGAAACAGCAAGAGGAATGCCAGAACGCCGGGCGCCTCAAATTCCTTGCGCCGCAGCAGCCTGCGATTGTACGCATAGCCGATCAGCGCGGAGCCGAGTGCGAAGACGAGGGAGTGCGAGAAGCCGCGGTGGCCCAGCTTCGATCCGTAGGGGACGCCGAATGTGAAGCCGATCACGTCGAGATCCGGCAGCATCGCCAGCACGGCGGCTGTCCAGGAGAGCGCGATGACTCCCTCGGGAGGCAGCCGTTTCGACGCGTGGCGAACCGTTGCCCATCCGACAACCGCATGCCCGACGATGGTGGGTATGGTTCACTCCTTGATGCGCACGCGCAGCGCTTCGAGACGTCGCATCGACGACCCGTCACAACAATGGACAAAATCAAGGATAATCCTGATCGCTGACCCAGCAAGGTCGCCGCACCCAATGCCACCGGGCGAAGCGACTGCGCACCGCCCTTATCTCGCTACGATCCCCACGAGTCCACCGGACACCAGCCCGGTCACGTCGATCAGGATGCGGGGTAGGGCGAGCCCACCGCGAGAAGCCAGGAACTTCGGCTGCCACTCGGGCCGGAACTTGGCCTTGTAGTGGCGCAGGCCCTGGAAGTTGTAGAAGTGCTCGCCGTGGCGGAACACGAAGGTCGCCAGCTTGTCCCACAACGGCGTGTCGCTGTCGGCCGAAAGCCCTGCGAGCGGCGTCATCCCGAGATTGAAGCTGCGGTATCCCTGCTCCCGACCCCACGACATGAGCTCTGTGAGCAGGTAGTCCATGACGCCAGCTGGAGCCGTGGGAACGAAGCGCATCAGATCCACCGATAGTTCTTCCCTCTGCGCGCCCAGCCAGAGATTCGCGAAGGCCACGATTTGCCCGCCGCTCCGCACCACCACGGCTGGGAATAGCGCGAGGTACGGCTCGGAGAAGGCCGCGTTCGAGAAGCCCTTCTCGCGAGTCGTCTTTTCGGCCAGCCAGAGATCCGAGACGCGGCGGAGATCCGCCATGATGCCCGGCACGCGATCGGACGGGATGATCTCGAACTCGCAGCCGGCCCTCTGCAGGCGCGAGCGCGTCTGCCGCAGCTCGGCGTGCGCCGCTCCATCGAGCGAGAAGTTCGCCAGTGGAATGCGCGCCTCCTCGCCAAGCTTCGAGAGGCCGAGACCGAGGTCGAGATAGAGATCGGCGTAGGTGGAACCGACCTCGAAGAACACGGGCCAGCGGCCGTATCGATCGCACAGCTCGCAGAAGCGCCACGCGAGCTCCACGGCCTCGCGCGCCGGCCCGATCGGGTCGCCCATTGCGACCCAGCTGCGGTCGAAGCCGCCGTAGCTGAGGAAGGCATCGCCGCGGGCGCCAAAGAGCAACGCCTTATCCCTCCGGAGGGCGAGGTAGGCGTAGGTATTCGTCGAATCGGCCGCGATGGCCCGAGCGCGCGCGATGTCCTCGTCTCGGGGCAGCGTCGGTCGCTCGGCGGGCGAGCCGAAGAGCTTGACGAGCGCGATCGCTGCAGCCGCGACGACCGCGCCAACCATTGCGCGGAGCGACCGGGGCGCCTCGGACTTGAATGCGAACTGCCACCAGAGCTGCGGCGCATACTCGATGTGGCGGTGGGAGAACGCGAATAGCCAGACGGACGCGCCGATCACGATGACAACTGCAGCCACCCAGCGGTGCGTCGGATGCACCTGCAAGAGCGAGCCGACCCGATAGAAGTGGCGCCGGCAAGGGAGGAGCGCAGTCAGCATGGCGAGCAGGATCGTTGTCTCCTCGTAGTCGAAGCCCTTGGCCAGTGAAAGGACCGCCCCCGCGGCGAGGAGCACGGCCGCCGCGACGTAGGCGGCGTCGAGCCGCCGGTGGAGCGCACGCGAGAGGACGAGGAGGCCGACACCGGTCAGGCTTGCGAGGAAGTGCGAGATCTCCACCACGGGGAGCGGCAGCAGATAACGCAGCCACTTGAGCCTTCCGGCAGCCGCCGGCGCGGCACCAGAGAAGAGCAGGATCGCCCCCGCCGCGAAGCTCGAGAGGGCGAACACCTCGGGGATCACGTGCCCAGCGGCCCGCTGCAAGGAGCCGCGCACCTGCTCGATCGGCCCAGCGCGCTCGCGGATCTCCTGCGCCACGATGAGCAGCGCCGAGAGGCCCAACGGCAGGAGGTAGTAGATCACGCGGAAGCCCAGCAGCGCGGCGGCGCCCATCGCAGCGGGAACGCCCGCCGGCAGGAGCAGCAGGAACACGCTCTCGAACACGCCGAGGCCACCCGGGACGCTGCTCGCATACCCCGAAGCCTGGGCGAGCAGGAACGCGCCGAGGACCTGGGAGAAGGAGATCGCTCCGAAGCTCCCGAGCAGCGCCCACAGCACGGCGGCGGAGCAGGCCCAGTCGAGCGACGAAGCTGCGAGCTGCTCCGCTGCGAGCGACGGTCTCGGCGCTCGGAACGCGGTGCCCCCGATCCGGAGCGACGCCGGGCGCCAGATCGTCCATCCGAGGTAGGCGGCAACCGCGAGGAGGCAGAGCGCGCCGATCGGGCGAAGGGTCTCGAGCGGCGGGCGAAACGCCGACTGCAGGGGGACCGGCTGCCAAAGGAAGATGAGACCGGCGAGCGCCGAGAACCCTACCAGCCGAGTCAGCGACGCGAACACCACCACTTGCAGGACTTCGAGCGGCGAGTATCCCCAGGCCGAGAGGAAGCGCAGTCGGATGGGGGCTCCGCCGAGCGACGCCAATCCCACGCTGTTGGTGAAGGCGTTGCTCACGAATGCAGAGGTCGCGACGCCGCGCCATCCGAGGGGATGCGCGATGTACCGGAGTGCGAGCGCCTCGCACCAGGCGAGTGCCAGGTAGCTCGACGCCGTGAAGAGCGTCGCCAGACCGATGCGCTGCCACGAGAGCATCGCCAGGCCGTGCACGACGTCCCGATACTGGTAGCCCGCCAGCGAGTGGCGGACGATCCACAGGGCCGCACCGAACAGGAGCACGCTGAGAAGCGACCGGAGATGGCGAAGACGTCGATGGAGCTCCATGGATCCAGCCTGCGCGATTCGTGAGGATCCCTGGTCAGCGCGATGATCGCCACGGGTGAGGAGAGCAGGGAGCCGGGCTGCCCGTTCCTTCGGAGCATCGTACGCGATGGAGCTTCGTTACATCAGTTTCGGTATTAGGAGCTTGGCGGGTCCGGCTTGGCTACTGACGGGTGCGGTGCTGCGCTGGAGGGACTTCAAGTACTCCGGGAGGGCTGGGATCTCACGCGGCCCGCGTGAAGATTCATCGCGCGACGGTCGGATAGAGCTTGGCCGCCAGGGCGACGAGGAAGCCGAGCGCGGCGATCTCGACTGCGAAGTCCAGCGCTACCCCGAAAACGGCGTGACCTCCGGCGATCATGAGGCCGCGCAGCGCGTCGACGAGGTAGCTGAGCGGGTTCGCCCTCGAGACGGTCTGGAGCCAACCCGGCATCAGCTCGAGCGGGTAGATGGCGTTGCTCGCGAAGAAGAGCGGCATCGTCAGGACCTGTCCGATGCCCATGAAACGCTCGCGCGTCTTCACCAGACAGGCCACGATCAGCGAGAGCGTCGAGAAGACGGCCGAGCCGAGGCTCACGGCCACGACCACGCCCACGACCGCTCCGACGTCGAAGCGCAGCCGCACGCCCAGGACGCCCGCGAGCACGTAGATGATGACCGTCTGGGCGAGGCCGCGCACCGACGCCGAGGCCGCCTTCCCCAGCACCAGCGCGCCGCGAGACGCCGGACTCACCAGCAGCTTCTGGAGGATTCCGAGATCCCGCTCCCAGATGATCGCGATCCCGTAGAAGATCGCGGTGAACAGCACGCTCTGCGCGAGGATGCCCGGTGCCAGGAACTCGAGATAGTTGACCGAGCCCGTCGGAATCGCCCGGATGCGGCCGAACACCTGGCCGAAGACAAGCAGCCAGAGCGTGGGTTGGACGGCCCGAGTCAGGAGCTCCGTCCAGTCGCGCCGCAGCTTCCGCACCTCGACGTCGGCAATGGCCGAGACGTCGGAGAGGAACCGTGCCGCTCGCGCGGCGCTAGCCCAGGCGGTGTGCTGTTCGCCGTGCGCGTGCGACGTCACGATAGGCACCTCCGTGCTCGACCGTCCCGCCCGTCCATCGGATGAAGACGTCGTCCAGGTTCGCGTCGGGACCCAGATCGGCCTCGAGGCGTGCGGGGGAGCCCGCGACGACCACCACACCCTCGTGCATGATGGCGATCCTCTCGCAGAGCGCGTCGGCCTCGTCCATGTCGTGCGTCGTCAGCAGTACGCTGGTGCCGAGCTGACCGGTCAGCTGGCGCAGGTGGTCCCAGACCGCATGCCTCGCCACGGGGTCCAGCCCGACGGTCGGCTCGTCGAGGAAGAGGACGGCGGGCCGATGAAGCATGGATTGGGCGATCTCGAGCCGCCGGATCATTCCCCCGGAGTACTCACGGACGAGCGAGTCGGCGGCATCCCGGAGACCCATGAAGGCCAATGCCTGCTCGACCCGCTCCATCCGCTCGGCGCGCGCGATCCCGTAGAGCCTCGCCGAAAGGACAAGGTTCTCCCGGCCGGTCAGAGCCGCATCCGCCGAGAGCATCTGCGGCACGTAGCCGATCCTTCGGCGCACCTCCCGCGGCTCGGCCCGGATGTCGAACCCTGCGACCTCGGCGCTGCCGGAGGTCGCCGGCAGGAGCGTCGTCAACATTCGGATCGTCGTGGTCTTCCCGGCTCCGTTCGAGCCCAGCAAGCCGAAGATCTCTCCGGCCTCGATCGCCAGGTCCAGGCGATCCACGGCCACGAGCCCATCGAACGCACGCGTAAGCGCTCGGGTGCGGACGGTCGTAGGGCGCCCCAACCGCGGCGGTTCAGCGCTCATAGACGGCACCTCCCTGCCTTCCACGCCTCGGCCCTACCCCACCCGGGAGGCGACTGCGGTGACTCGCCGGAACCGAAAGCGGGATCGTTCTGCCCTGCTTTCTTCGTGGACTTCGGGTTCGGTTCCGGCATCGGCCTGCTCGGGTGTCGCAGAGCAAGGAGCATGCCGGAGACCTTTCGCGAAAGACAGGCGCCTGGGGCGTGGCGACCTGGTGCGACCATCTCGCATGGTCCTCGGCAGCGACGCCCGGGACGGCCATCGATCGAAGCCGAGCTTCGTGACCTGATCCTGGAAATGCATCGCGCGAACCCCACCTGGGGAGCCGCCCGGATCCACGGCGAGCTGCTCAAGCTCGGCTTCACGCTCGTGCAGTCGACGGTCTCTAAGTATCTGCCCCGGTACCACAAGCCTCGTGTCAGACTTGGCGGACGTTCTTCCGGAGCGCGAGGTGTACGAGACGGTATGGGACCAGGCCCAGACGCGCTCGCGGCAGCCCAGGGCGTCCCCTGCAAGTGCCGCACGGAGACGGGCAACCCGCCTCGGGTGATCGACGAGGTCGCTCGCGAGGTCGGGGCCGATGTGATCCTGGTCGGCAGGGTCGGACGGCGCGGCGTGCGCCGCTGGCTGGTGCGCAGCGTCACGCGGCGCCTGATCGAGTCGACGCGAATCCCGGTTGTGGTGATCGCGGCAACGAGTGACGACAGAGCCGAACAGTGAACTCCTTCGCACCCGGAGCCTAAGACCACGTTAGCGTCTCCAAGGACGTGCCGATCCGGACGGCGATGTCCACCGAGATTCGTGCTTGCAAGGCGACGGACTCGATCGCCGAGGTCGAGGCAACGATGCGCAGCGCCGTCTCTGGAGATCTGCATACGATCCAACGGATCGTGCTGATCGGCGCGACCTAGGGAGCCTCAGCACGTCACGTGGAAGAGACCGATCTTGCGTCCCTTCGCTCGGTTGAAGGCGGCGAGAGCCTGAGGCGTTGGCTCGTCGAGAACCTCACAATGCTTGCGCGTGAAGAATTCCGCCGCCTCGGGCGAGAGACGCACGCTGTCGTTCAGGCACGACAACTGCTTCTTCCGCTTCTTGATCTCTCCCGACAATCGAATGAGAACGTCGTGCGGATAGGTCGTGCCGTCGATCGTGATGCTGCCGAACTCGGTGCTGTCCACCTTCATGGCATCCCCGTGACGGAGACCGCGCGGTCTCTCTCCGGTCTTGATCGCGCGAATGCTGGGCCGGCACGGGCGCCCAGGCTCCTGTCCCCGAGCGCCCGTGCCCCCCTGCTACTCGGGTGATGCAGAGACCGGAGCTTCCCGCGGCCCAGTGATGGCCGCGAGCGTCTGACCGACCAGCGCAAGCGCAGGGGTGCCGCCGTGCGCCTTCGCCTCGCCAGCGATGTCGGCGAGCGAGACCATCCCGAGAAGCTGCCCCGCCTCATCGACGACGGGGAGTCTCCGAATCTGAGCTTCCCGCATCTCCTGCATCGCCTCTTCCAGCGTCGATGCTGGTGTGCACGAGTAAACCTTGCGCGCCATGGCTGAATCGACAGGAATCTCGGACAGGCTCCGCCCCTGCGTATACGCGGCCATGCAGATGTCGCGGTCGGTCAACGTCCCCACCACTTTGTTTGGGCCATCTTCGTCCACGATCGGCACGATGACGCAATCGCGTTCCCAAAGGATCTGCGTGGCGCAGTTCAGGGAATGGGACGGCTCAATCACTCCTTCGCTCTTCGCGGGTTCATTTGATGGCGATCGTCTTGGGCTTGGTCTCCTCCCGCTTCCTTATTCGCAGCGTGAGGATGCCGTCCTTGTAGGACGCATCGATGCGATCGGGAATCGCGTTCGCCGGCAGCGTAAACGAGCGACAGAACGAACCATACGAACGCTCGACCCAGCGGCTGCGCTCCTTCTTCTCCTCGCGCTCCGATTTCTTCTCCCCCCGCACAGTGAGCACACCTTCCGTCATCTCGGCAGTGACGTCCTCCTTGCGCACGCCGGGCAGCTCGACAGTGACCACGTACTCGTTATCAGCTTCGTGGAGGTCCAGGGCCGGTGTGAGCAGCTCTCCGCGGGCGAAGGGCCGCTCTCCAAACATCTCCTCCATCAGCCGGCCGAGCCGTCCCCGGCCCACGAGCGCGCGGAACGGATCCCACCGGGTGAACGCGAGCTCGCTGAATGGATCCCAGCGGGTAAGTGCCTTCATCTCCTGCTCGTGCTTCTCTGCCATCATGCTCCCTCCTTCGGATTAAGATTGGAAATCGATGCTGGTTGAGGCGATGTTCTCTCAATGCATCAGGTGTGCCGCAATGCGAGCGAGCTACCAGTTGCCGTGGTGCGCGCTCCGACCGGTAAGCGGGCGCGCGAATTCGTGGCGCATTGTCACAGAAGCTGAGTCAGCCTGAGGCGATGGGCAACGGATCAAAAGGCTTCACGCTCGTATCTGCTGTTTCCAGGATCGCCGCCGCCACGGCGCACCGCGCCCGCGGGAGCGAGTCTTCCCGCGAACCCGGCGGCGAGTCTTCTTCGATGGCTCGCGCGCGAGCCCGATGACGAAGGAGGCGAGAGGAAGATGAGCGCCGCGGTCGTCGAGGAAGGCGCGATCCCGGAGATCTCATTGATCGTGAAGCGGCGCCCGGCATGCGTCTTGCTCGGGTACACGGCATTTCATGGATTGGCCACGACGACCTTCCCGGAAGGAGACTGCCAGATGTTCGCTCCAACCATCTTCGAGAACAGGGTATGAGAACTTCCAGAATCGGCAGGCTGTCCGCCTTGACGCTCGTGGCCGTGCTCGGAATCGCGGTCGTCACCATTGCCCAGCAGTCCCAGCAAACTGGATCTAGCGAAGGCGGCGGCACGCCGCCGACACCTGTGCCTACGGGGGCGCCCCCGCCGCCCAGCCAGGTTCCACCCGCACCACTCACTCAACCGCTCGAACGCCATGGCGCAGAGTGCGCGCCTGCGGTCGCCCCCGCACCCCCGTCGACGGGGCCGGCGCCACGCGGGCAGTGGATCTACACGACTCAGTACGGCTGGCTATGGATGCCGTACGACGAACCTTACACCTACGTTCCGCCCGATGCAGCGGTTGGCTACATGTATGTGTACGGGCCAACGTTCGGTTGGGCGTGGGTCGTCGCGCCATGGGTGTTCGGGCTGGGCCCTATGCCGTTTTGGGGACTGCCCGGGCCCGTTGGATTCTTCTGGTACGGGCATCCGCTTCATCCCGGGGTTCCGTTTCACGGCCACGGCTGGCGGGAAGGTGGATTTGCTCACGGCTTCGGGGGACATCACGGAGGACATGGGTGAACCCTGAGCGTTTTAGGCGCGCCGCATGGCGGCGAAGCGCGGACTCAGATCCAGCGATCTAGGACTTAAGTCAGTCGCCCTCGAAATGGCGACCCCAAACCTGCGACCTCTTGCTCCGGAAGCACGCCGCGGGATGCGCGGTCATGGCGACGATGGCTAGGCCGCCTGCCGCACGCGCAGCCGCGCCGCCTCGCGGCCATGGTCCCCTTCGGCAGGGAGACACCTCCCCGCCGCTCCGGATCGAGTGGGCAAGCAGGCGACGAGAGGCCGCTAACACCCTCGCGCGTGCAGCGTGAGGACCGGACATCCAGCGTGCCGAAGCGTGCGCTCTGCGACGCTCCCCAGGCAAAAGTGCTTCAGCCCCGAGTATCCGTGCGTTCCCATCACGATGAGGTCGGCTCCGTGCGCGGAGGCCGCCTCGATGATCGCATCCGATACGGGAGCGGTCGCTGTTTGCTGCGTGAACGGAATGCCTGCGCTCTCGAGGCGCTTCCCAAGCTGCGAGATACGTCCTTCGGCAGCCGCTTCGATTTCCGTCCATACCGATGGCGGAAACGGAACACCATAGGTGGTGGCCGCCGTCCCGAGTTCGTAGACATGCAGTAGGTGGATTCGCCCTTTGCACTCCTTGGCGAGATCGATCGCCATCGCGAGGACCTCGTCGGTGTGCTTGGAGAAGTCGACCGGGACCACGATCGTCTCGAACCGCTCGGTCACCGATGCGCCGGCCCTTACGGTGAGCACCGGGCAGGGAGCCGTGCGCACGGTGCGCTCGGCCGTACTGCCCAGCAATACGTGCTTCAGTCCGCTCCGGCCGCGGGTTCCCATCACGATGAGGTCTGCGTGGAT
>Ga0335071_10007361_pt1 | contig 11316 bp, 10 predicted proteins | sample Lox_Sample_15_FD_206724 | JGI IMG/M metagenome (GOLD analysis project Ga0335071, IMG submission 206724) | Soil microbial communities from Loxahatchee National Wildlife Refuge, Florida, United States - Lox_Sample_1.5 | ecosystem: Environmental > Terrestrial > Soil > Wetlands | place: USA...
GAGCAACGGCGAGTCCCGGGCTCGCCAGATTCCGAGCGAGCGAAGGCGACGGTCCGTCGAGCCCCTTTGGGCGAGCCGAGCGCCGGTGGCGAGACCGGGCGAGCGGCGGCGAGTCCCGGGCTCGCCAGATTCCGAGCGAGCGAAGGCGACGGCCTATCCGTAGCGCTCGACGTCCGGCGGGATCTCGCCCGTGACGTTCGGGTCCTGGAAAATGACCGCGGTGCCGGCGATCGGCAGGTACACGGTGTGGTTGCCGGCCGCCATGTCCACGCGGACCTCGTAATAGCCCTGGGGCGAGATCGACATCAGGGTGCAGGGCTTGTTCTTGAACTCGAGGATGGGACAGAAGACGATGACTTTCGACGGCATGAGCGGCTCACTCCTTTTCGAGAATCGTCTGCATCTGCTCCCAGCCGACGACTCGCACCCCGAGGGCCTTCGCCTTCTCGAGCTTCGATCCCGGTGATTCTCCCACGACCAGGTAGTCGGTCTTCTTCGAAACCGCGCTCGCGATCTTCGCCCCGGCCGCCGCGAGCCGCTCCCCCGCCTCCTCGCGGCTGATCCCGGGCAGGACGCCGGTCAGGACGACGGTGCGCCCCGCGAGCGCCCCCGTGTCGCGCGGCGCGCGGCGCTCGCCGTCGAAGCGCACACCGTGGCCGCGCAGCCGCTCGAGGAGCTCGCGGTGGCGCGGGTGCGCGAACCAGGCGTGGACGGCCGCGGCGGTGTTGGGCCCGACGTCCTCGACCGCCTGGAGCTCTTCTTCCGTGGCGGCCGCGATCGCGTCGATCGAACCGAATCGCTCGACGAGGGTCTTGGCCGCCTTCTCGCCGACGTGCCGCACGCCGAGGCCGTACAGGAGCCGCGAGGCGTCGTTGCCCTTGGAGCGCTCGATCTCCGCGACGAGGTTGGCCGCCGACTTCTCGCCCCAGCGCTCGAGCGACGCGAGATCCTCCGCCTTCAGGGCGTAGATCGACGCGACGTCGGAGAGCAATCCCGCCGTCACGAGCTGGTCGGCGAGCTTCTCGCCGAGCCCCTCGATGTTCATCGCGCGACGGCCGCAGAAGTGGGTCAGGGCCTCGCGCACGACCGCCGGGCACGCCGGGTTGACGCAGCGGATCGCGACCTCGCCCTCTTCCCGGACGACGGGATCCCCGCACACCGGGCAGCGCTCCGGCATCCGGAAAGGCGGCGCGTCCGCCGGCCGCTTCTCGAGGAGCACGCGGACGACCTTCGGGATGATGTCGCCGCCCTTCTCCACGACGATCGTGTCGCCGACGCGCACGTCCTTGCGGGCGAGGTCTTCGTAGTTGTGGAGGGTCGACCGCTTGACCGTCGTGCCGGCGAGCTGGACCGGGTCGAACCAGGCCGCCGGGGTCAGCACGCCGGTCCGGCCGACGTTGACGACGATCTCCCGGACGATCGTCGTCGCCTCCTCGGCCGGGTACTTGTACGCCAGCGCCCAGCGCGGCGACTTCGCCGTCGCGCCGAGGGCCTCCTGGGTCGCGCGGTCGTCGACCTTGACGACGACGCCGTCCGTCTCGAACTCGAGCTGGTGGCGTTTCTCCTGCCAGGCGTCGACGAAGACGCGGACCTCCTCGAACGTCGCGCAGCGCCGCCAGTGCGGGTTGACCGGAAACCCGAGCGCCCGGAGCCGCTCGAGCGCCTCGCTCTGGCTCGCCGGAAGGGCGTCGGCCTCGACGACCCCGTAGAGCCAGGCGTCGAGCCGCCGCCGCGCGGTCTCGCGCGAGTCGAGCAGGCGCAGCGTTCCCGCCGCGGCGTTGCGCGGGTTGGCGAAGAGCGGCTCGCCCTCCGCCTCGCGGCCCGCGTTGACCTTCTCGAACGCCTTCTTCGAGTAGTAGACCTCGCCGCGCACCTCGAGCGGGCCCGTCTCGGCGATCGTCAGCGGAATCGTGCGGATCGTCCGCACGTTGCCGGTCACGTCGTCGCCCCGCGTCCCGTCGCCGCGCGTCGCGCCGCGCACGAGACGGCCGCCCTCGTAGCGCAGGGAAAGCGAGAGTCCGTCGATCTTCAGCTCCGCGACGAAACCCGCCGGCGGCCGGCCCAGGACGCGCTCGGCGCGCGCGAGCCAGGCTTCGGCCTCGTCCCACGAGTAGGCGTTCTCGAGCGACAGCATGGGCCGCGCGTGGACGACCGGGGCGAAGGCCTCGACCGGAGCGCCGCCCACCCGCCGCGACGGCGAATCCTCGCTCGAGAGCTCCGGGTGCTCGGCCTCGAGCGCGACGAGCTCGCGCATCAGCGCGTCGAACTGGGCGTCGGAGATCTCCGGGCGGCCCTCGTTGTAGTACAGGCGCTCGTGCCGGCGGATCTCGTCGCGGAGCGCCTCGACCCGCCGCCGCACGGCCTCCGGAACGCTCTCGGCGGACATCGGCCGCCATGCTACAGTCACGGCAATGTCCGCGGCAAAAGTGCGAGCGCTCGCCCTCGCGCTCTGGGCCGGCGCGGCGGCCACCCCGCTCTTCCCGCAGGCTTTTCCGAGCCCGATCGCGTCCTACCAGATCACCTGCCGGCTCGACGCCGACAAGAAGACGCTCGACGCCAACGAGGTCCTCACCTGGAAGAACACCACCTCGAAGCCCGCGCCGACGCTGCGCTTCCACCTGTACCTGAACGCCTTCCGCAACACGCTCTCGACGTTCTGGCGGGAATCCCGCGGCGAGGGCCGCGACGGCCGGCTGCCCGACTCGTGGGGCTCGATCGAGGTCACGCGGATGACCGGCCCGGACGGGACGGACCTGCTGCCGGCGATGAGGTTCATCGCGCCCGACGACGGCAACCCGGACGACCGCACGGTCGCCGAAGTCGTCCTGCCGCGGCCCGTCGCGCCCGGCGAAACGATCTCGGTCGCCCTGGACTTCGCCGCGCGCCTGCCCCGCGTCGCGGTCCGCACGGGCTACAAGGACGAGTTCTTCATGGTGGTCCAGTGGTTCCCGAAAATCGGCGTTCTCGAGGAGTCGGGCTGGAACTGTCACCAGTTCCACGCCTTCAGCGAGTTCTTCGCCGACTTCGGCAACTACGACGTCTCGATCGACGTCCCGATCCGCTACAAGGGCAAGGTCGGCGCCACCGGCCAGCGCGTCGACGAGCGCGAGACATCGGCCGGGCGCGTGCTTTACCGCTTCAAGCAGGACGGCGTGCACGACTTCGCCTGGACCGCCGATCCGAGCTACGTCGTCCTGGAGGACACGTTCCGCGAAGCGGGTCTCGGCGACGTGCGCCTGTTTCTCTACCTCCAGCCGGAGCACACGAGCCAGGCGCCGCGCTATTTCGGCGCCGTCAAGGCGGCCCTGGGAGGTTACGGGCGCGTGCTCGGCGGCTATCCCTACCCGACGCTCTCGATCGTCGACCCGCCGTGGGGCGCCCACGCCGCCGGCGGCATGGAGTACCCGACGCTCATCACGGGCGGCGCCAGCTGGAGCGACCCGAAGGCGATCCTGCGGCCCGAAGGCGTCACGGTCCACGAGGCGGGCCACCAGTTCTTCTACGGCCTGCTCGCCTCCAACGAGTTCGAGGAGGCCTGGCTCGACGAGGGCTTCAACACGTACATGACCGATCGCGTGCTGCGGGCGACTTACGGCGTCAACCACGTCGACCTCGCCGTCTTCGGCCTCCATTTCCCGCTCGGCATCGAGATCCACTACCCGCTCGACGCCAACCGGCGCTATTTCGAGCGCGCCGACTGGGACGTGCTCGCGTCGGAGAGCTGGCGCTTCCGGAATCGCTCTTCCTACGGAGCGCTCGTCTACTCGAAGACGGCCCTGACGCTCGCCACGCTCGAGCGCCTGCTCGGCACGCCGGCGATGGACAAGGCCCTGCACCTCTACGCGGAGCGCTGGCGCTTCCGGCACCCGAAGACGAAGGATTTCATCGCGGCCGTCAACGACTCGACCGGCGCGGACTGGACCTGGTTCTTCGACCGGACCTTCTTCTCCTCCGGCATCGTGGACTACGCCGTGGCCGAAGCCGAGACGAAACCGTCGCGGCCGCCGCGCGGGCTCTTCGAAAAGGACGGGAAGCTCTCGGACGGCCCGCCGGCCTCGCTCGCGAAGGTCCGCGGCTACGACAGCGTCGCGACGATCATCCGCCGCGGCGACGTCGCCATGCCGGTCGACGTCGTCCTCCGGTTCGAGAACGACCACGTGTACCGCTCGCATTGGGACGGCGAAGCCCGGTGGAAGCGCTTCCGCGTGTCGCAGGGTCCGAGGCTCCTCGAGGTCGTCGTCGACCCCGACGAGAAGATCCTCCTCGACGCCGACCGGACGAACAACGGCTGCCGGCCCGAGCCGGACCTGCAGGCGGCCACGCGCTGGACCGCCCGCGCCGTCTTCTGGGTCCAGAACATGATCGACTTCATGACGGTGCCGTGGTGAGCCCGAAGGGCGGCACGCCGAAGGCGCTCGTCTGCTTCCTTCGGGGCCTCGGCCGGTCCCTCTCGAAGCCGTACCTCGCCGTCGCGCTCTGGCTCATCCAGCTCATGCTCGCCTCGGCGCTCATCCTGCCGATCGGCAACACGATGCACGCGATGCTCGACCGCTCGCCCTCCGGCGAGAAGATGGTCGCCGTCCCCGACTACGGCTGGTGGGAGACCGCGCGGCGCACCCATCCCGACGTGCTCGGCAACTTTCCCGAGATCGCGACGGGCCTGCTCTCCCCCGACGGGATTCGCTGGTCCGAGCTGCCGGGGATGCGCGGCGTCGGCGCGACGGCGTTCTCGCTGGCGCTGCTCGCGATCGTGCTCCACGCGTTCTCCCTCGGCGGCGTCCTCGGCACGTTGAAGGAGCCGTCGGCCTCGCTCGTGACCTTCGGCCGGGAAGGGATGCGGTACATGCCCGCCTTCCTGGTCTTCACGTTCGCGGCGTGGGGCGCCGCGTTCGCCGCCTACCAGTGGATCTACGTCGGCTCGGGCGAAGCGCTGCGGTCGCGCGTCCGCGAGCTCCACACCGAGCAGGCGGCCCTGGCCGTCACCGGCCTGCGCCTGCTCGCGACGCTCCTGGCGCTCGCGGCGATCAAGCTCCTCGCCGACGCCGTCCGCACGGTCTGGGTCGCTCGCCCGGACCTGCCGCCCGTGTCGCGCTTCCTCTTCGGCATCGGCGGCGCCGTCGCGCGGCCGGTCCGGCTCCTCGGGGTCCTGGGTTACTACGCGGTCACGACGGCGGCGCTCTACGTCGTCTGGCTCGTGCTCGACCCGTCCGCCGGCGGCGAGGCACGCTTCGCCCTCGTGCCGCTGATCCTGACGCAGCAGGTCTTCGTCTTCGTGCGCTTGCTCCTGAAGATCGGCTATTACGCCGGCGTCTCGGAGGCGCTGACGCGCGCGCCGTCGCCCGAGTATTCGTACGTCGCGGGCGCAGCGGAGTCCCGCGAGGCCGGCGAACCGGGCGAAGCCGCGGCCGACGCCGCCAATTCCTAGGCTCGCCGTGGGCGACGCCGCCGGCCCGGTCGCCGCGTTCCGCCGCCTTCACGAGTCCGGCTGCTTCGTTCTGCCCAACCCCTGGGACGTCGGCAGCGCGAGGCTCCTCGAGAGCCTGGGCTTTCGCGCGCTCGCCACGACGAGCTCGGGCCTGGCCTGGTCGCTCGGCCGCCCCGACAACCGGGCGACGCTCGCCGAGGCGCTCGCTCACTTCCGCGCGATCGCCGGGAGCGTCGCCATTCCGGTCAACGCCGATTTCGAGGGCGGCTTTGCCGCGGCGCCCGAGGACGTCGCCGCAAACGTCGGCCGCGCGGCGGCGACCGGAATCGCCGGCCTCTCGATCGAGGACTCGACCGGCGACGCGGAGAGTCCGCTGCACGACTTCACGCTCGCGGTCGAGCGGGTGCGGGCCGCCCGCCGGGCCCTCGACGACGGCTCGACCGGCGTCGTCCTGACGGCGCGCTCCGAGGGGTTCCTCGTCGGGCGTCCGGATCTCGTCGAGACGATCCGGCGCCTGACCGCGTACGCCGAGGCCGGCGCCGACTGCCTCTACGCGCCGGGCCTGCGGGACCTCGGCGACATCCGGGCGGTCGTCGCCGCCGTGGCGCCCCGGCCGGTCAACCTGCTCGCGGGCGACTTCGCCACCGTCGAGCAGCTCGCCGCGACCGGCGCGCGCCGGTTGAGCGTGGGCGGGGCGCTCGCGCGCGCGGCGTGGACCGCGTTCCTCGCGGCCGCGCGCGAGATCGCCGGCCGCGGCACGTTCGGCGGCCTCTCCGGAATCGTGTCGACGTCGGCGATGAACGCGGCCTTCGCGGCCGGCCGGCCGCCGGCCGAGCCGTAAAGCGGCGTCCCGCCTTACTGGCGCCCTTCGCGGACGAAACCGCGGTCGACCAGGCGCAGCGCCCCGTCGAAACGCACCCGGTAGACGAACGGCTGCCGGCGAATGCCGTCCTCCCCGCCGCGCTCCCATGGCCCCGTGAACCAGGGCAGGAACCGCAGGTCCTGCACGACGACCTCGGCGCCGCCGTCGCCGGTCGGCGTGACGGTCTCGAGCGGGAAGCGGGCGAACGCCAGGTAGACCTCGATGTCCGGCAGCGCGCGCGCGGCCTCGAGCGCGGCCGAGTCCGCCGGGCGCTCGAAGCGCCTCACCTTCGCGCGCTCGGGCGGCGGGTAAGAGGCGCGGAGGCTCGACACCACCTCGCTCCACTTCCGGGGCATCCGGGGAGCGCCGCCGTCCCGCGCGAACGGCCCGACGTCGAAAAACGCCACGTCCACCGCGCCCGGCCTCTCCGTCAGGCCGAGCCAGCGAAAGGGCGACAGGAACTGCGGCAGCACGGCGGCGCGCGCGCCGGGCGGGGGCGCGTCGAGCCGGTTCCAGGCGTCGAGGGCGCGCGTGTGCATCGCGCCGCAGAAGCCGATGTACGCCAGGAGCGCGGCCGAGCCCGCCGCGGCGATCGCGCGCCCCCGGTCGCGATAGACCAGGCAGAGCCCCAGCGCGGCGAGCACGATGCCGGTGAACCAGGGATCGAGGATGAAGACCCAGTCGAGCGAGTGCCGCGTCCGCGACACCGGAGTCCAGAACATCGTCCCGAAGCTCGTGATCCAGTCGAAGAGAATGTGCGACGTGACGCCGACGGCCGCGAACAGCCAGAGGGTCGCGAGGCGCGCCCGTTTCACGAACATCTTCGCCGCCAGCGCGACGGCCAGCGCGAGAAACGGCATCACGAGAAACGAGTGCGTCCAGCCGCGGTGCTCCTTCAGGTAGTCGAGGCGCGAGCCGATGTAGAGGAAGTCGAGGTCCGGAAGCATCGCCGCGGCGGCGCCGACGAGCATCGCGGCCCGCGCGCCGGGACGGTCCGCGAGCGATCGTCCGAGGACGGAGCCCGCGATGCCGTGCGTGACCGTGTCCATGCGGAGCCGGATGATACATTTGCCCTCGAGCTTTCAGCCCTCCGCTGTCAGCTCTCAGCGGATGGCCGACACGTCGCTTCGCGGAAAAGTCGTCCTGGTGACCGGCGCGTCCTCCGGGCTCGGCCGCGCTTTCGCGATCGCCCTGGCGCGGGAAGGCGCGAAGGTCTTTCTCGCGGCCCGCCGCGAAGAGAAACTGCGCGAGGTCGTCGAGGAGATCACGCGCGCCGGCGGCGAGGCCGCCTACCACGTCGTCGACGTGCGCGTCGTCCCGGCTCTCTACGACCTCGTCGACGTCGTGCTCGCCCGGTACCGCCGCCTCGACGTCCTCGTCAACAACGCCGGCGTCGGCTATCGCTCGCCGCTGCTCGAAACGCGGCGCTCCGAGATCGCCGAAATGCTCGAGACGGACCTGGCCGCGGCGATCTACCTGACGCAGGCGAGCCTGAACGCGCTGCTGCGGTCGGCGCCATCGGACATCGTCAACGTTTCGTCGATCGCCGGCCTCGAGGGCTTCGCCGAGGGCACCGTCTACGGCGCCGCGAAATCGGGCCTCCTGGGCTTCTCCCGCGCGCTCGCGCAGGAGTTGAAGCCCGCGAACATCCGCGTCACCGCGCTCTGCCCCGGCTCGATCGAGACCGAGTTCTTCGAACGCTTCCGGCCGACACTCGACCGGCCGCAGATGCTTCGTCTCGACGACGCGGTCCGCGCGCTCCTCTACGTCCTGACCTCGCCGCCCAACGTCCTCCACGGCGAGATCGTGCTGCGGCCGCGCGTGGTGTGAGCGCGCGCACTCGACCCGGGTGGGCGAGTCAACGGGGCACGAGGAGTCAGACCCCGTCGCGGGTCTGACCCGCTATACTTTTTGCATGCCTTCCATCCTGCTCGTCGACGACAGCGGGCTTTTTCGCGGAGCGGCCGAAGAGGTCCTGCGGCGCACCGGGTGCGAGACCCTCACGGCGTCGAACGGTACCGAGGCGCTGGACATCGCGCGGCGCGAGCGACCCCAGATGATCGTCGTCAAGGCCGGCCTCACGCCGATGACCGGCCTCGACCTCTGCCGCGTTCTGAAGGCGGACCCCGAGTTCGCCAGGACGCCGATCGCGGTCGTCGCGCTGCCGGACGCCGAGGACGCCGCGCGCCGCGCCGGCGCGGACGCCGTGCTCAAACTGCCGCTCGACCCCGAGGCTTTCTTCGCCGTGATCCGGCGATTCCTGCAGGTCGTCCCGCGGGAGGAGGCGCGCGCGGCCGTCGCGTGGTCCGTCACCTTCTGGCGCGACGGCCTGCAGCACGTCGGCACGATCCGGGACCTCTCGCGCGGCGGCTTCTTCGTGCGCACCCCCGTTCGTCAGCCGGTCGGCGCGCGCCTCGACGTTTCCTTCGAGGTGCCGGTCGAGCGCGGCGTCAAGACGATCGTCGCCGAGGCGATCGTCGTGCGCGTCGGCCGCGAGAACGACCCCGGCCTCGGCTGCCGCTTCTTCCAGCTCTCCGCGGCGTCGCGCCAGAACCTGGAGGAGTGTCTGCGGATCCTGGCGCTGGGGGACGTGCCCGCCTGACCGGCCCCGCCCGCCGCCTGACCCCTTCCTCCCGCTCCGACTCCCGAAGGGTTCAGACGGACGCGGAAGCCGCCAGGTCCACCAGTTCGATGCCGGCGGTCTTCGCGACCTCGACCGAGCGCTCGTCCCGGTAGAACTCGCCGTAGTAGACGCGCCCGATGCCCGAGTTGGCGATGATCTTGAAGCACGGCCAGCAGGGGCTCGCCGTCGTGTAGATCTCCGCGCCGTGGATCGCGACGCCGTTCTTGGCGGCCTGGATGATGGCGTTGGCCTCCGCGTGCACCGTCGCGACGCAGTGACCGTCCTCCATCAGACAGCCGACGTCGGAGCAGTGCGGCAGACCGCGGATCGAGCCGTTGTAGCCGGTCGAGAGAATCGTGCGGTCCCGCACGATGACCGCGCCGACGTGCTTGCGGGGACAGGTCGAGCGCGTCGCGACCTGCCGCGCGATGTTCATGAAGTAGGTGTGCCAGTCGACCCGCTGTTCGGTCATGCGGCGTGATTATGTCAAGGCTGTCAATCCGCCCGGACAAACGTGGTCGGATCACGACGAGGCCCCGCCGCCTATGTCAGAATCGGCGCGTGCCCCCCCGCCGCCGCGTCGTCGTCACGGGAATGGGAGCCGTCACGGCCCTCGGGCCGACCCTCGCCGAGACGTGGAAGGGCCTCCTCGACGCGGCCTGCGGCATCCGGCCGCTCTCGCTCTTCGACGTCTCGTCCTACCGGACGCAGACCGCGGCCGAGGTTCGCGAGATCCCGGACGGGTTTCTGACGCCGGCCGAACGGCGCCGCCTGTCGCGCGCCGACCGGATGGGGGTCGCGGCCGCCCGCGAGGCGATCGAAGCCGCGGGCCTCGACCTCGCGCGGGAAGACCCGACGCGGCTCGGAGTGATCCTCGGCGGCGGGACTTCGGGTCTGATCGACTCCGAGGCGTTCTTCGAGCTCTACCTGCGGGGCCGCAAGGCCCGGCCGTCCAAGGTGCTCAACCACCTCCCCGACTCGATCACCGACCGGATCGCCCAGCGGTTCGGCCTCGAAGGCATCAAGTCGACGATCACGACCGCGTGCTCCTCGTCGGCCAACGCCCTCGGCTACGCCTTCGACGCGATCGCGGCCGGTCTCGCCGACGTCGTCGTCACCGGCGGCTCCGACGTCCTCGCCCGGCTGACCTACGGCGGGTTCAACTCGCTGCGGTCGGTGGATCCGGACCCGTGCCGGCCGTTCGACCGCGAGCGCAAGGGACTCTCGATCGGCGAGGCCGCCGGGATCCTCGTCCTCGAGGAGGAGCAACGCGCGCGCCGCCGCGGGGCTCCGATCGTCGCGGAGTTCCGAGGGTACGGCGTGACTTCGGACGCGTACCACATGACGGCGCCCGACCCCTCGGGCTCGGCCGGCGGCCGCACGATCGCCGCCGCGCTCGAGAACGCCGGCGTCTCGGCCGACTCGGTCGACTACGTCAACGCCCACGGCACGGCGACCCCGCAGAACGACTCGGCCGAGACCGCCGCGCTGAAGGCCGCGCTCGGCGACCGCGCGCGCCGGATCCCCGTCTCCTCGATCAAGTCCATGATCGGCCATTGCCTCTGCGCCTCCGGCGCGATCGAGGCGGTCGCGACGGCGCTCACGGTGCGCGACGGGCGCGTCCCGCCCACGATTCACTACGAGACGCCGGACCCGGCCTGCGACCTGGACTACGTCCCCAATGAAGCGCGGGAGCACGACGTCCGCGTCGCCCTCTCGAACTCCTTCGCGTTCGGCGGCAACAGCTCGGTGGTCGTCCTCGCCCGCTACGGCGCGTAGCGGCAGGCCGGCGAGCGAGGCGTCGAGACGGCCGTGGATCGCGCGGACACCATCGGGCGCCGGGGCCGCGGCGTCATCACCGGCAGCGGCGCCGTCTCGCCGCTCGGCCGCAGCGCGGCGGAGTTCTTCGCGCGGCTGACCGCGGGCGAGACCGCGGTGCGCCCGCTCACGCCCGAAGAGCGCGGCGGCCTCCAGGCGACCGAGGTCGCGTCGTTTCCGACGTTCTCGCCGCAACCCGAAATCCCCCCGATGAAGGCGCGCCGCCTCGACCGCGGCAGCCAGTTCGCCCTGATCGCGTGCACGCAGGCGGTGACCGAGGCCGGCTACGACATCGGCGCCGACCCCGAGGCGATCGGCATCGCGATGGGGACCGGCTCGGCCGGGGCCGGCGCGCTGACCGAGTTCCTCCGCGTGCTCTTTCTCGAGTCGCCCGAGGCGGCACCGCCCTTCCACTTCCCGAACACCGTCGCGAACGCGCCGGCGTCGCAGACGTCCATCGAACTCAAGATCTACGGGCCCAACGTGACGATCACCCAGAAGGATCCCTCCGCCTTGAACGCCCTGCTCTTCTCGGCGCTCGCGCTCGCTTCGGGGCGCGCGAAGGCGATGCTCGCGGGCGCGGTGGAC
>Ga0335071_10007362_pt1 | contig 11313 bp, 10 predicted proteins | sample Lox_Sample_15_FD_206724 | JGI IMG/M metagenome (GOLD analysis project Ga0335071, IMG submission 206724) | Soil microbial communities from Loxahatchee National Wildlife Refuge, Florida, United States - Lox_Sample_1.5 | ecosystem: Environmental > Terrestrial > Soil > Wetlands | place: USA...
GCCCTTGCCCGATTCCACCAGCCCGCCGCCACCCGCCGTATCAAAAAGCGCCCGAGCATGAAGCTGCATTCTGTCTTCCTGCGCACGGAGTGCATCCTGCCGGATGGCATGGATCCATTGCGGGAGCCCTGCGGCGCAAACTGGACGCTTGCCGATGAGATCACAGCGCCGGACTTCTATACGGTGATTCGTCAGAGGGGCTGGCACTTCGCGTGGAGCCACGGCTCCTGCCTCCGAAGAGGCTTGGGGCATACGCAGGAAACCGCCACTGCAAATGCTTTGGCGCGCGCGCTGAAAGGGATCGCGAGGCGTTTCAACGCCGCTGAGCTTGTAGACGTTCAGACCAGGAAGGTGGCAGGCTTCCACATCGCAAAGGTCACGCTGGAGCCCCGTGAAGTTCAGCAATATTCCTCGCTGGATTTTCCTGCCGCAACGCATCCGCAGGCCTTCCCCGCAAGATAGGCCGAGCGACACAAAGCACCAGAGCTCAGCGTTGAGCCATGTGCCACGCATCCGCCCCGATGCCGAGCAGCGCACCTCAAACGCGAATCGAATCTCCGATTGAAAAGAGGTCAAAGTGTCTTCTCCTGAAACAATCCGCTCTGAGGTGCAGGCTGGTGGAACTCGTGCATCCGCCTCCTTGCCCTTTGCATTGAAGGCCAGCCGCCTGCCGTTGCCCACCCGCATTGCTTTTATTGGGAACTATCTGCCGCGGGAGTGCGGCATCGCCACTTTCACCACCGACCTGTGCACCGCGCTGGCAACCGAATACGGAGAGGGACGCCTGTTTGCCATTCCCGTCAACGATCCCGATTCGAGCTACGACTATCCGGAGCAGGTGCGCCTGGAACTGACCCAGGAAGACCTCGCCTCCTATGAACGGGCCGCTGATTTTCTCAATTTCAACGGCAACGATCTGGTCTGCCTGCAACATGAATACGGAATCTATGGCGGCGCCGCGGGCCGCTACATTCTCGCCCTTCTGCGCAGATTGAATATGCCGCTAGTCACTACGCTGCACACGGTCCTGCGCGAGCCGGACCGAAATCAGCGGATCGTGCTGGAAGAGATCGCACAGCTCTCCGACCGCCTTGTGGTGATGAGCGAGCTCGCCGCCCAAATGTTGCGGGAAGTGTATGCGGTTCCCGGCGGCAAAATCGATGTGATCCCGCACGGCGTACCGGATCTGCCCTTCATGGACCCCAACTATTTCAAGGACCGCTTTGGCACGGAAGGAAAGTCCGTTCTGCTCACATTCGGCCTTCTGTCTCCAAACAAGGGGATTGAGAACGTGATTCGAGCCCTGCCGGCGATTTTGGCTCGGCACCCCGATGTTGTCTACATCGTCTCCGGCGTGACGCATCCCCACATCCGGCGCCATGAAGGCGAGCGCTATCGCGAAAGCCTGATGGCACTGGCCGCGGAGCTTGGTGTCTCTTCCCATTTGATCTTAAATAATCGTTTTGTCAGCGCGGAAGAGCTGGTGGAGCACGTAGGCGCGGCGGACATATACATCACCCCCTACCAACACGAGGCTCAAGTTGTCTCCGGCACGCTGGCCATCGCGCTCGGGGCGGGCAAGGCCATCGTCTCCACACCCTACTGGCACGCCCGGGAACTGCTCGCCGAGAAGAGAGGCGTGCTCGTCCCATTTGAGAATCCGGATGCCATCGCTGAAGCGGTTGTCGCTTTACTGGAGAACGATGCGGAACGCCATGCCATGCGGAAGCGAGCCTATTTGCATTCCCGTGGAACAACGTGGCCAACGACAGCGCGGGCTTACATGGCCACCTTTCAGCGGGCGCGCTTCGAGCGCTCCTTGCAGCCCAGGGGCACTCATCCGGACGATGCCGCGGTGGAGGCTATCCACTCCATGAAACATTTGCCGGTGCTGAACACTGGTCACTTGTTAACCATGACCGATGATACGGGCATGTTGCAGCATGCGATTTTCTCCGTGCCCAACACGGGCGAGGGCTACACCACCGACGACAATGCGCGAGCGCTCATCCTCTCCACCCTTCTGGATAAGAAGGTCGGGGACGAGCGGCGAAGGGAATATCTCTGCCTGTCTCGTCGGTACCTGGCTTTTCTCTGGCTTGCATTTCATTCCGATACCGGGCGGTTCAGGAACTTCCTTGGCTACGACCGCAAATGGCTGGAGGACGTCGGCTCGGAAGACAGCCACGGCCGGGCGCTGTGGGCCTTGGGTTCGGTGCTTGGCCATTCCGGCAATGCGGGATTGCGGGGAGCAGCGGGAAGACTCTTTCAGGCTGCAGTGCCCGCGGTCTCAACGTTCAGCAGTCCGCGCGCATGGGCGTTCAGCATTCTCGGTTTGCAGGCCTATCTCGATTGGTTCCCGGGCGACAGGGCCATGCAAAATCTTCGCAACATGCTCGCCAATCGACTTCTCGATATTTACGAACGCAGCCACTCCGAGAATTGGCTTTGGTTTGAGAAGAGCCTTGCCTACTCGAATGCGCGGCTGCCGCAGGCACTCATCCTGGCTGGAGGCCGCAGCAACAACCAGAGAATGATGGCGGCGGGAATCGAGTCGCTCGAATGGCTTGTAGCTGCTCAGCACTGCGACTGCACAGAACACTTTGTGCCCATCGGCTCCAACGGGTCTTTCGCCGAGGGTGAGGAGAAGGCCCGTTTCGATCAGCAGCCGGTGGAAGCCTGCGCTACGATCGCTGCTTGTCTTGAAGCTTACAGGCTGAATCACGAAGAACGCTGGCATGCTGAAGCTCATCTTGTGTTCCAGTGGTTCCTGGGCAAGAACGATCTGCAGGTTCCGCTTTACGACGCAACCACGGGCGGATGCCGCGACGGCCTTCATCCCGACCGCGTGAACGAAAACCAGGGGGCGGAATCAACGCTTTCGTTCCTGATGGCGCTCCTGGAAATGCAGGGAGCAAATGTGACCGACCCGATAGAAGCGCAACAGGAAATGAGTATCTACTATTGAATCCACTTATTGATTTAGCGGCTTTGTCCGAGGCCGGTGCTCTGGAACAACCGAAACCAGGAGCATGTGCCGACCTTCCATTGTTCACGCGCTATTCCGGCAATCCGATTCTTAGCCGCCAGGATTGGCCCTACGCTATCAACAGCGTCTTTAACGCCGGAGCGGCGCGATTACCCGACGGAGACACTTTGCTGCTTTGCCGGGTGGAAGACCGCACCGGCCTTTCGCACTTGTGCGCGGCGCGTTCGGAGAATGGAATTGACGGATGGCGCGTCGATGCTCAGCCCACGCTGATGGCCAACCCGCGCGAATTCCCTGAAGAAATCTGGGGAATCGAAGACCCGCGCATCACCTATGTTCCGGAACTCGAGCAATTTGCCGTCGCCTATACCTCCTTTGCGCGAGGTGGTCCGGGGGTCTCCTTGGCGCTCACAAAGGACTTCCGGAGCTTCAGGCGATTCGGCGTGATCATGCCGCCCGAAGACAAGGATGCCGCCCTGCTGCCGCGAAGGATCAACGGCTATTGGGCCTTGATCCACAGGCCCATGACTACGCTTGGCGCTCACATGTGGATTTCATACTCACCCGATCTGCAGCATTGGGGAAACCATAAAGTCATCTTGGCGGCACGGCGCGGGGGATGGTGGGATGCGAACAAGATTGGCCTTTGCTCTCCACCCATCGAAACGCCAAAAGGCTGGCTGACGATCTACCACGGGGTGCGGCAAACCGCCGCGGGAAGCATTTATCGCCTGGGCTTGGCGCTCTTCGATCTCGAACGCCCGGAGATCTGTCTGCAAAGAGGCGACTCCTGGATGTTCGGTCCCGAAGCTCCCTACGAGCGCGGTGGAGATGTGAAAGACGTTGTGTTTCCCTGCGGCCAAACCATCGGTGCGGATGGGGACACCATTCATTTGTATTACGGAGCAGCAGATTCCTGCGTGGCCCTGGCCACGGGCAGCATCCGTCGTCTGCTCACATGGCTGGACGCAAATTCCAGCGCGGGAGATGGAAGCGAGCAGTGATCGATGCGGTCCATCTCCTGGAGAGGAGCTTCAATGAGCATTGAGACGATGACCTGGCCGCGCTGGCTGCCGAGAGTGCTGTGGATGCGACGCATGTGCCCCCGCTGCAACTCTGTTCAATTCAAACCCGCCGAGTCGCGTTCATTGGATGGCCTGCTTGGCATGCTTTTTGTTCTCCGCCCGGTTCGCTGCACCTCCTGCTGGAGGCGGTACTACTGGTTTTCCCTTCGAGGCGCAGAATGAGCATTCTGCAATATGACTCCGGTCCAACGTCGAACGATCTTCTGGAAAGCCTTGTTGCGGAACACGCCCCGCCACCGCTCTATGAGATCGTTGCCCAAAACGCGGAGGACGTGCAGAACACCCAGAATGCGCCCGCCGTCAGCATGGGACCGTACTTGGACAAGTCCGGGCAGAACAGCCTCTTGACGACGATCAGTATCTATAGCCTGCGCGGAGAAAGTCGCGAGCAGTTGCGCCTCCTCTATATGAATGCTGCGGCAATTCAGGTCTGGAAAGAGATGGGACAAGCACCCAAAATCATTGGCGCGCAAGTTCGACCGCCGAGCACGGCAATCCTCACTTTTGGTGTTCCCTTCAGCAAATAGCCAGGCTATAGCTAAGAAGTAGCTGACACCCTGCGCCTATCAAATTTCTCCAACAGCGTCCAGCGATTCCGGTAAAGCTCGCGCTTGTGCCGCGGGTATCTGCTTAGCCGTCTTGACATGGCTCGCAAGGCCGAGCTTCTTAAGCAGAAGAATGCCATAGTAATTGACATCGATTTCATACCAGGCCACCCCGTGACGGGCCGATACCGGATTCGCGTGATGGTTATTGTGCCATCCTTCTCCACCAGTGAGCAGAGCTACCCAAACATTGTTCCGCGAGTCGTCACGGGTAGAAAAACGCCGTGAGCCCCACAGATGCGTAACGGAATTGACCATCCAGGTGACATGACACCCGACGGTTACAGGCAGCACTGCACCCCATAAAAGCCATGGCCATCCCCCAATCGCGAACAACGCGAGGCCAACGACGGTCAGCGGAACCCAGTGATACTTACTCAGCCAGGCATAGTACCTGTCGCGGGCGAGATCCGGCGAATACTGCTTCAGCGCCTTAGTTTCATTGCGAAGAGAGCCATTCAGTATCCATCCCATATGAGACCACCACTTCCCGTCGCGTGGCGAGTGTGGATCTCCTTCTTTGTCCGTGTATCTGTGATGCATGCGATGAACAGCGACCCAGTAAATGGGCCCGCCTTGCAGGGCAAGCGTGCCGCAGGTGGCAATGCAATACTCCAGCCATTTTGGAGTGGAGTATCCGCGGTGAGTCAGCAGGCGGTGGTAGCCCATTGCAATCCCGACATTCTCCGCCAGAACCCACACCACCAGGAACGCAACAAAGGCCGGCCATCGAAACAAGAAGAAGGCAGCCAGCGCGCCAAGATGAAAGCTGGCGAAAGTAATCGCAAAGACCCAGTTGGTTCCGCATTTCAACGATTGAGAGTGAAGAAACGTCCCGGCGCCAAGATCCGTGGCGGGCGCCTGCGCGCTTTGCGAACTAAGCGTAGACCAAATTCGCATCTGATGATTCCTCTATATTCCTTCACGGCCCCAGCGGAAAGGCTGCTTGTTTTGTCCGAGTTCCCTTGCGCCGAATGGCATTGCCTGTAGCCGTGGCGAAAGGGACGCCGGCACGGATGGAAGTCCCCACGGGCCAGAGTTGCCGCCGCCAGTGATCCGGGCCCATCTATAGTTTCTTTGAACTGCGGGATTAGAACTGTTCAGTTTTGCTCAGAAGTTCGCCTGTGCCATTTGGCGGACAGCCGCCCCCAAGTGGCCAATTCCCTTCGCGGCATGGACAAATGCGCGAGTGCTAGAGCACCTGTCTGCCGGCCTCACTGAGCAGGATTTCGCCAGATCCTTCAGGCAGCATCGGAGAATCCACTGCGCTGGACAGCCTGTCGGTCATGACCTGAAAGTGATAACCCATCACGGCCAGGGTCATGGCCGGGCCGACGCAATGGCGGTAGCGCGTAGCCACGGTCAACAAGAACTTCCAGTAGTTCCACCGCTGCCGGCCGAAGACTCCCTGGCGGACGATCGAGGTAACAAGAGCGCGCGCGTTGCCCCGGGTCAGCCATCGCTGCCTGGTCTTTCGCTCACCATGTTTTCGTTCGTCGGCCCGCGCCTGCGTTCGGCTCAGGTAGAGCCTGACGCGTTCATAGTAGGCTTCGCAGGAATAGATTCTCTTCAGCACCGACCGATAACCCTCCACTAGCCTTGTCGCGTCCATGTGGGGAAGGAAGTTGAGCTTGTCGCCCGTATTGTCGCCGTAGCCTGCATCCACAATCCGGCCTTCACGCCACAGCCTTCGGAAAAGCTGCGTCCCTGGCATGGCCTGCAGCAGCCCTACCATGGCGATGGGAATGCCGCTCTTCTGGATGAAGTCAACCATGCGATCGAAAATGTCGTCGCGATCTGTGTCGAAGCCCAGGATGAAGCCACCCATGACCTGCATCCCGTAGCTCTGGATGGTTGCCACGCTATCCAGCAAACTGCGCCGCGTGTTCTGCAGCTTGTTGCTGGCGATCAGCCCCGACTCATCCGGCGTCTCGATGCCCAGGAAGACCGAGACGAAGCCGGCGTCTTTCATCAACTGCATCAACTCCGGATCGTCCGCCAGGTTGAGTGAAGCTTCGGTATTGAAGTCGAAGCTGATCTTGTACTGCCTGCGCCATTCAGCCAGCGCCACGCATAATTCCTTGGCACGCGCCTTGTTGCCGATGAAATTGTCGTCAACGATAAACACTGCCTCGCGCCAGCCGGCTGCATACAGCTGGTCCAGCTCGGCCAGCACCTGGCTCACGGCCTTGGTGCGCGGGCGCCGTCCGTAGATCTCGATAATGTCGCAGAACTCGCAATTGAAGGGGCAGCCGCGCGAGTATTGCACGGCCATGGTCGAGTAGCGGTGCATCTTGATGAGGCTCAGGTCGGGCGGCGGGCTGGTGCCCATTGCCGGTCGCTCGGCGGCTTGATAAACGCGCCTCGCCGTCCCCTGTTCGAGATCCCGCGCCAGACCGCTCATCAGGCTCTCGGCCTCGCCGATGACCACGTGGTCCGCTTTCAACTCGTCCGCCGGCACGCTGCTGGCAATGGGGCCGCCAACAACGGTGCGCAGCCCACGTGCGTGGCAGCGCTCGACGATGGCCACGAGCGACGTGCGCTGGATGTGCATCGCGCTCAGCAGAACCACGTCTGCCCAGGCCAGGTCGCGGTCGCGAAGCCGCTCGACGTTGGTGTCCACCAACCGCTTGTTCCACGTCTTCGGCAACAGTGAGGCGACCGTCATCAGCCCCAGCGGAGGCTGCGCGGCCCGTTTTCCCAAAAATTTGAGCGCGTGCTTGAAGCTCCAGAAGGTGTCGGGAAATTCAGGGTAGATCAGCAGGGCGTTCATACGCCACCTCTATGGGAAGAAGGGCGCCGCGCACACGTTTCCGCAGAAGGGGCTGCAGTTGGCTCCAGCGCAACGCAACTGAGCGCACTGCGCTCCGGCGCACTTCTTCAGATATAGATTCGCTGCCAGGCCGCCAAAAAACTGTATAAAAGAGAACACCTTGCAAAGAAGAGCGAGTCTCAGGCGCGACCAGCAGAAGTGAATCAGTCGCAGGCGCGCGCAACGCACTCACAAACGCGTATTCGCTCAGTCGCTAGACTCGTCTTCGCCTCATCATCATGCAGCCGATCGCCGCTCCGACCGCAATGCCGGTTGCGAGCGTGGCCGCAACCATCTCCATCGGATGCCGTTGTACTCGCTGTTTTGTGTCATCAATAAGCCCTGCAACTGAAGAGCAGCCTTGTTTTGCGGCACGTTGCGCTGCTTTCATGCCATTCCCAAGTGCATCGGCAGCAGCGGACGCCGCCCGGGAAGCTCTGTGCGCCGTATCGGCGATCTGCTCGCCCGCTCGTTCCAACACTGTTACCGCCATGATCTCTTCTCCTCTCTACGCTCTTTGTAAGATGCGGATTTTGCTTCTTCTCGATAACCCCTTCCGCAATCTTGCCCTCCAGCTTAGGCCGATTGCTCTACGCGACCGGCCACAGCCCCAAGGTGCTCGCCTATGCATTCACAACCGACTGCTAATTTGAAGCAACTGCCTGCACCTTTGCCTCCCGAACGGCATCCAGGAACGATTTTGCTGAAGCTGGCACGGCTACTTTACCTTCCAGAATTGAGCGAGTGGAAACGAGATGTCCGTAGATTGCCCTCGTGGAATCTTCGTCACGGCGAATCGAAGCCCCGGTCAGCGTAAGGCCGGCAAAGGCTCCCCTGGCTCTGGAGTAGGTCAGGATCTCGGTATTCAGCTTCCAATCCGTATCGGCAGAAGCGTGGCGTCCTACCGGTCCGGCCGCAGCAGAGGCATCCCCACCAAGCTGAAACTTGCTCGCCATTAGCTGTCGCATTCCATCCTCGTTCTGGATGATCATGACCAGGTCTACGCCTTCCACGCCGATCTGCAATCCCCAACTGCCGCCGGTGATGGCGAAGAACGCCGGTGCGCTCCATCCCTTGGCAGTCCGGCAAGTGGTCACACCCCGGCCATTCTCCGCGCCAAATACAAAGCCGCCCTTGATCATGTGCGGCACAACGGCGATGCACTTTGCGTGTTCCAGCACCTCTTGGGGAATGCCGCTATCCGGCGCGGCCATGATCTCATGCAGAACACTGCCCGCATGGTCCAACCGGTCCATCGTTGATTGTTGATCCGTCTCCGCCCAGGCGGCGCTACCCGCACCCAGACTGAGTAATGCCACTAACGCCAGTAGTTTTCTCATGCAATTCACCCTTTTCTACCCATGCGCAGTGTTTGCTTTCCGCGCACTAAGGCGCACAAGGTATCTTCGACTTTAGGGCGGTCGCAGCCCGGGAGTCTGAGCAATAGCGCTCTTGTTGCATCCTTCTTTTGTGCCTGCAAAGAAATAGCTGTCGATTTTCAGCCCTTTCGGGACGCAGCGAGCGGCAGTGGGTGATTTCCACTCAAACCAGACTTGAAAAATTCCGCGAAAAGTGTGCAAAATTGAACAGACTACATTGCCAGCTTGGTGGGATACTAAGCAAACGGCGAGTTGTAATGGTCGTTGGAATTGCTTGATTCCGGCCCCTTTCCCGCACGACAGGGCCTAAAAAGCCAGCGGAAATTCTCGATTAGCAGCGAGTTTTCCCTCTTACCCGCTTGCAGTGAGTGAGCCCACCTTGTAGCGCGCTGGTTTGCCGGACGAAATGCGGGGAGAAGCTTTTGCCGTGGCTGAGCGGAAGAAACCCGAATTTGATGCCGCTGCCTTTCTGATGAATGCAGGGCTGGGGCGGAGAATCGTTGAGCTGGCTCCCAAGGAGGCATTTTTTTCGCAGGGAGATCCAGCGGATTCCGTCTTCTATCTTCAAAAGGGGCGCGCTAAGGTCACGGTCGTCTCGAAGCCGGCAAGGAAGCCACCATCACGCTCGTCTCCGCGAGCGATTTCCTAGGAGAGAGTGCCCTTGCGGCAGTGCCTGGACTGCGCTTGTGCACGGCTACCGCTCTTACCGCCTGCACGGCGCTCAAGATTACGCGGGAAGAGATGATTCGCGTCATGCACGAACAGCACGACTTCTCCGACCTGTTCATGAAGTTCCTGCTGGAACGTAGCATGCGCATTCAAGCCGATCTTGTCGATCAACTCTTTAACTCCAGCGAAAAACGCCTGGCGCGCATTCTGCTGTTGATGGCGGAGTTTGGCCAGGGGGGTGAGCCGGAAACGCTTCTTCCCAAGATTTCGCAGGAGACCCTGGCGGAGATGATCGGCACAACGCGGTCCCGGGTCAGCTTCTTTATGAATCGCTTCCGCAAACTCGGCTTTGTCGATTACGACGGCCGCATCCGGGTGCACAAGTCGCTGCTGAACGTGGTGCTGCACGACTAACTGCCTGACGACAGTGCTGAAAAGCTGGCCAGCCGTTCCCACTCTTCGGCTGGGAGCCCGTCGCGCGGTTCATGCTTTCCGTTCAAGCCCCGCGAGAATACTGATTCGCCTTGTCAACCATCATTCGAAACTGAGCAATAGAGAACAGACCGCAGCTTTGACATAAACCGATGATGACAGCATTGCTTGCTGGGCGAGAGCCTGCCGAAGCCGGCCGGCCCCCCGCAACGAGGTGCCATTCTGACGAACCATAACGCTACTCCGTTCGATTCCGCTGGCTTCCTTGCGACTACCGGCATAGGCCGAACGATTGTCGAATTGAAGGCAAAGCAGACATTCTTCCGCCAGGGGGAACGCGCAGATTCTGTGTTCTATCTGCAAAAAGGCCGCGCAAGAGTTACGGTCGTTTCGGAGAAGGGCAAACAAGCCACAATCACGCTCCTGTCACCCACTGATTTTGTAGGCGAGGAATCGCTCGCAGCCATCGTCGGCCTGCGACTGGCCACCGCCACCGCGGTGAGCGCCTGCACAGCCCTCAAAATCGACCGAAGCGAGATGATTCGCGTAATGCATGACGAGGCTGACTTCGCCGGCATATTTCTCAAGTTCCTGCTGGCGCGCAGCATGCGAACCCAGGCAGATCTCGTCGATCAGCTTTTCAACTCCAGTGAAAAGCGCTTGGCGCGAATTCTTTTGGTCATGGCGGAATTCGGCAAGCCCGGCGAACAAAAAACCTATATCCCGCCCATTACTCAAGACACACTGGCGGATATGATCGGCACTACCCGGTCCCGTGTCAGCTTCTTTATGAATCGCTTTCGTAAACTTGGCTTCATTAGCTATAGCGGTCGCATTCAGGTCCATAAGTCGCTACTCAATGTAGTCCTGCTCGATCAACTGCCTGACCACAACGCGCAGAAGCCTGCCATTCTCCCCATTTGCGAGAGGCGAATACATTCCAAGGCAGACCGGTGATCTCGATGACCATCGAAGTACGGCACCTGGCAAATTATTGATAATGGATAAGATTGGTGGTGGATGCAGTCCCGAGAGAACCTCTCTCCGCGACCCAATTCCCGTTATCAGGGAAATTTACAGGGAAATTTGCGACTTCACGCCTCGCATTCAGTCACAAGCTGCGCTTTCTCATCGAGATAGCGGCATTTAGGGCCTAACGGAACAGGGAATTCATGGCCCGTATCAGGGGAATTCAAGTCCCTGTTCCTGCATGGATTAAGGCTCGGGATTCTCCAAGCCGCTGACTAGCTGGCAATCAGGACTGCTGGCAACTCAGAAAGGGCGGAGGCCCCTCGCCCTGCCGGGAGATCGCAGTAAGCGGAATTCGGATATTGACTCGTTG
>Ga0335071_10007363_pt1 | contig 11312 bp, 6 predicted proteins | sample Lox_Sample_15_FD_206724 | JGI IMG/M metagenome (GOLD analysis project Ga0335071, IMG submission 206724) | Soil microbial communities from Loxahatchee National Wildlife Refuge, Florida, United States - Lox_Sample_1.5 | ecosystem: Environmental > Terrestrial > Soil > Wetlands | place: USA: Florida...
ACCTGAGCGTGCTCGAGAACATTGCGTTCGCGCTGCGTGTGCGAGGCATGTCAAAGCAGGAGCGCGAGCGGCGGGCGCGCGACGCCGCCGAGGTGCTCGGGCTCACCGAAGTGATCGACCGCAAGCCGCGCCAGCTCTCAGGCGGCCAGCGACAGCGCGTCGCGATGGGGCGCGCGCTCGTGCGCGAGCCGGCCGTGTTCCTCATGGACGAGCCGCTCTCGAACCTCGACGCCAACCTGCGCGTCCAGATGCGAAGCGAGGTCCTCCGTGTCCAGCGGCGGCTCGGCGTCGCCACCCTCTACGTCACCCACGATCAGATCGAAGCGATGACGATGGGCGATCGCGTGGCCGTCCTTCGCAGCGGCGAGCTCCAGCAGCTGGCCGCGCCGCAGGAGCTCTACGAGACCCCCGTCAACCTGTTCGTTGCGTCGTTCATCGGCTCGCCGCCGATGAACCTGTACGAGGCTGCGATCTCCGGACCTGCGGACGAGCTCGTACTCACGGTCGGGTCGCAGCGGCTCGCCCTTCCCGCCGCGGTCGGCCGGCGACGACCCGAACTCGGCGCCGGTGATGGCCGAAAGCTCGTCGTCGGGATCCGACCCGAGAACCTGACGATCGCCTCGAACGGGGGCGCAGGCGAGGCCACGCTCTCGGCACACGTCGAGCTCGTCGAATCGCTCGGAAACGAATCGCTCGTCCACTTCACGACAGACGCGAGAACCGTCCGCAACAAAGCCGATGTCTGGACACCGGATCCGGCGGTGGTCGACGCCTCGGGAGAGATCCCGGGAGCGTCCGCGGCGGAGGGCGTCGCTCGCGTCGACCCACGCGTTCGCGTCGTGGCCGGCGACCGCGTCGCCTTTGCCGTCGACGTCGACCGGCTCCACTTCTTCGACATCGAGACCGGCGAGGCGGTCGGGGTGTCGGCATGAAGCCGCTCGGCGATCGCGAGGTCTGGCTCCTCACCGGCAGCCAGGAGATGTACGGCGCGGAGACGCTGCGGCAGGTCGAGCAGCACGCGCGCGAGATCGCAGGCTCGCTCGACGCCGAGGAGGCGATTCCCCTGCGCGTCGTCGGAAAGGGCGTCGCGACAAGCCCGGCATCGATCCGTCGCGTCGCCCTCGAGGCGAACGCCGCCGAGAACTGCGTCGGCGTCATAGCGTGGATGCACACGTTCTCGCCGGCGAAGATGTGGATCGCCGGGCTGACCGCACTGCAGAAGCCGCTGCTCCACCTCCACACGCAGTTCAACCGCGATCTCCCCTGGGCGGAGATCGACATGGACTTCATGAACCTGAACCAGTCGGCCCATGGCGACCGCGAGTTCGGCTTCATCCAGACGCGGCTGCGGCTGCGGCGGAAGACGGTCGTGGGGCATTGGCGGGACCCCGCAGTCGTCGGGCGGCTCGCCACCTGGACGCGCGCGGCGTGCGGCTGGCACGAGGCGCAGACGCTGGAGGTCGCGCGCTTCGGCGACAACATGCGGCAGGTCGCGGTGACCGAGGGCGACAAGGTCGAGGCGCAGATCCGCCTCGGAATCTCGGTCAACGGCTACGGCGTCGACGACCTCAGCGCAGCATGCGCAGCCGTCGGCGGCGACGACCTCGACCGGCTCGTCGCCGTGTACGAGGAGGAGTACGAACTGGTGCCGACGCTCCGCGACGGCGGCGCGCGACGCGCTTCGCTGCGCGACGCAGCGGCGATCGAGATAGCCCTGCGCGGCTTCCTGGACGCTCGCGGGATGAAGGCGTTCACCGACACGTTCGAGGACCTCGGGTCGCTCCCGCAGCTCCCCGGCCTCGCGGTCCAGCGCCTGATGGCCGACGGCTTCGGCTTCGGTGGCGAAGGCGACTGGAAGACGGCTGCGCTGGTGCGGATCGCGAAGGTGATGAGCGCGGGTCTCCCCGGCGGCACCTCGTTCATGGAGGACTACACGTACCACCTCGAGCCGGGGGCGCAGAAGGTGCTCGGCGCACACATGCTCGAAGTGTGTCCGTCGATCGCCGACGGAACGCCGTCCTGCGAGATCCACCCGCTCTCGATCGGTGGCAGGGACGACCCGGTTCGGCTGGTCTTCGCGGCCGGGTCCGGCCCCGCGGTCGTTGCGGCGCTGGTCGACCTCGGCGATCGCCTCCGGCTCGTCCTCAACGAGATCGAGCTCGTCCCGCCGGACGAGGACCTCCCGCAGCTGCCCGTGGCGCGCGCGGTCTGGAAGCCGAAACCGGACCTTGCGATCGCCGCGGAGGCGTGGCTCGAGGCGGGCGGGTCGCATCACACGGTGCTCTGCCGCGCGATCGGGACGGAGGTCTTCACGGATCTCGCCCGGATCGCCGGCCTCGAGCTGCTCGTGATCGACGACTCGACGAGCATGCGCGACTTCGTCAACGAGCTGCGCTGGAACGAGGTCGCATACCGCTTCGGCCAGGGGGTTGCGTGAGCGACGCGCACGCCGCACTGCGCGATCAGGTGCTCGACGCGAATCTCGAGATCGTCCGTGCGGGCCTCGTCATCCTCACCTTCGGCAACGTCAGCGCCGCCGATCGTGACGCGGGGGTGATGGCGATCAAGCCGAGTGGCGTTCCGTACGGCGAGCTGACGGCCGCCGCGATCGTGGTGCTCGACCTCGAGAGCGGCGCGGTGGTCGCCGGAGACACGCGTCCGTCGTCTGACACGCCGACGCATCTCGTGCTCTACCGCGCGTTTCCGGACGTGGGGGGTGTCGTGCACACGCACTCGCCGTTCGCGACCGCCTGGGCGCAAGCGGGCCGCGAGCTGCCGTGCCTGGGGACGACGCACGCCGACCATTTCGACGGGCCGGTGCCGGTCACGCGGCGACTCAGGCCCGCCGAGATCGCCGGCGAGTACGAGCGGCTCACCGGAGAGGTGATCGTGGAGACGTTCTCGCAGCTCGAGGTCGCTCCGCTCGACGTCCCGGCCGCTCTCGTCGCCTGCCATGGGCCGTTCGCATGGGGTGCGAACGTCTCGCAGGCGGTCGAGAACGCAGTGGCGCTGGAAGCCGTCGCGGCGTCGGCGTTCCGGACGGAGCTCCTCCGTCCAGGCGTCGAGTCGATCGACGCCGACCTGCGGGGCCGGCACTTCCACCGCAAGCACGGCGACACCGCGTACTACGGCCAGCCTCGATGAACGCGCTTCGGCTGCACGGTGTGGGCGACCTTCGCTTGCACGACGAACCCGGCGTCGACGCAGGTGAGGGCGAGATCTCGATCGACGTGACCGCGGTCGGCCTCTGCGGGTCGGACCGGCACTGGGTCACGGAAGGCGCGATCGGGGATGCCCGACTCGAACGGCCACTCGTGCTCGGGCACGAGTTCGCCGGTGTGATCGCATCGGGTGCACGCGCCGGGCAGCGGGTGGTGCTCGACCCCGCCGTCCCGTGCGACCTCTGCGCCGTCTGCGCCGCGGGACTCCCTCACCTCTGCCCGCAGATCAGCTTCGCGGGTCACGGCACACGGGACGGTGCGCTCCGGACGCGGATGGCCTGGCCCGAGCGGCTCGCGCACCCGATCCCGGATACGATCGGCGACCCGGAGTCAGCCCTGCTGGAACCGCTCGGCGTCGCGCTCCATGCGCTCGACCTCGGACACATTCGCGAGGGAACGACCGCCGGCGTCTTCGGCTGCGGGCCGATCGGACTGCTCCTCGTTCAGTCCCTGGTAGCGCACGGGGCGCAGACCCTCGTCGCGACCGACCCGCTTCCGCATCGTCGCGCCGCCGCGGAGGCGTCGGGTGCGGTGCACGCGATCCATCCCGACGAGCTCGCCGCCGAGGCGCCGTCCGTCGACGTCGCCTTCGAAGTGGCGGGCACCGACGAGGCGCTCGCAGATGCGATCGCGGCAGTGCGCCCCGGCGGACGCGTCGTTCTCGTCGGCATCCCCGACGGTGACGTGACGAGCTTCACGGCTTCCCCCGTGCGCCGCAAGGGGCTCACCCTCCTGGTCTCCCGGCGGATGACGCCGAGCGACCTGCCGCGGGCGATCGACCTCGCGGCAAAGGGCCGCGTCGACCTCGGGTCGCTCGTCGGGGAGCGCTTCGCGCTGTCGGAGTGGGAAGAGGCCTTCGCGGCGCTCCTCGATCGGCGGACGCTGAAGGTCGTCGTCGAGCCACAACGGCAGGCGGCATGAGCAGCGAGCGGTACGCGGTCGGGGTCGATTTCGGAACCGAATCGGGCCGGGCGGTCCTCGTGTCGCTCGAGGATGGGCGCGAGCTCGGGACGACGGTCTACCCCTACAGCAACGGCGTGATCGACGAACGGCTCCCGACGCCCTTCGAGCACGTCGAGCTCGGCCCGGACTGGGCGCTGCAGGATCCCGAGGACTACCTGCGCACGTTCCGCGAGACGCTCCCGCGGCTCCTCGCCGAGACCGGGGTCGACCCGACGGACATCGTCGGGATCGGCATCGACTTCACGTCGTGCACGATGCTTCCGACACTCGCCGACGGGACGCCGCTCTGCCTTCTCGACGACCTGCGGGCCGACCCGCACGCCTGGGTCAAGTTGTGGAAGCACCACGCCGCGCAACCTCAGGCCGACCGGATCAACGCAATCGCCGCCGAGCGCCATGAGACGTGGCTTCCTCGCTACGGCGGCCGCTATTCGTCGGAGTGGTTCTTCTCCAAGGCGCTGCAGATCCTCGACGAGGCGCCCGAGATCTACGACCGAGCCGACCGGTTGCTCGAGGCCGCCGACTGGGTGGTCTGGCAGCTGACCGGCGAGGAAACGCGCAACAGCTGCACCGCGGGCTACAAGGCGCTCTGGTCGAAGCGCGAGGGCTTCCCCGACGAGGCGTTCTTCGCCGCACTCGACCCGCGCTTCGCACATGTCATCGACGAGAAGATGTCGCGGCAGATCGCCTCGATCGGCAGTCGCGCGGGCGGCCTCAGCGAGCGAGCGGCGACCTGGACAGGGCTGCTTCCCGGCACGCCGGTCGCGGTTGCGAACGTCGACGCGCACGTCTCCGCACCGGCCGCCACGGTGACGGAGCCCGGGATGATGGTCATCATCATGGGCACGAGCAACTGCCACATCCTCATCGGTGATCGCGAGCAGACGGTCGAAGGAATGTGCGGTGTCGTCGAGGACGGCGTCGTGCCCGGCCGCTTCGGCTACGAGGCCGGCCAGTCGGGTGTCGGCGACATCTTCGCCTGGTTTGCGGAGACGTCGGTCCCGCCCGGCTTGCACGAACGAGCGCGGGCGGAAGGGGTCACCGTCCACGAGGTCCTCGAGCGGGAAGCGGCCCGGTTGCGGCCGGGGCAGAGCGGCCTGCTGGCGCTCGACTGGTGGAACGGCAACCGCTCGGTGCTCGTCGACGCCGACCTGCGCGGCTTGCTGGTCGGGATGACGCTCGCAACCACCCCTCCCGATCTCTACCGGGCGCTGCTCGAGGCGACCGCGTTCGGCACACGCGTGATCATCGAGGCGTTCGAGCGTGCCGGTGTGCCCGTCGAGCGGATCGTCGCCTGTGGCGGACTTCCCGATCGCAATCGCCTCTTGATGCAGATCTACGCGGACGTCACCGGACGCGAGTTCTTCGTCGCCGCGTCGTCCCAGACGCCGGCCCTGGGCGCGGCGATGTTCGGCGCCGTCGCCGCCGGCGCCGAGAACGGCGGCTACGCCTCGATCGTCGAGGCGTCGCGACGGATGGCGGGCCTGCGGCCCGAGGTCTACCGCCCGAACCAGGCCCACCGCGCGGTCTACGACCAGCTCTATGCGGAGTACGTGCGGTTGCACGACCTGTTCGGCCGTGGCGGCGACGATGTGATGCGCACGTTGAAGCGGATCCAACGGACGACCTGATCGCGGTGGGGCGCATCGTGGTGATCGGCGCGACAGGCCACATCGGCAGCTATCTGGTGCCGCGGCTCGTTCGGGCCGAGCATGAGGTGATCGCCATCAGTCGGGGCGAACGCGAGCCGTACCACGATGCCGTGGAGTGGCGGTCGGTACGGCGTGTCACCACCGACCGCACCGCCGAGGAACTCGCCGGCAGCTTCGGCAGCCGGGTCGCCGGCCTTCATCCGGATGCGGTCGTCGACCTGATCTGCTTCACCACGGCCTCGGCCCGACACCTCGTCGACGCTCTGCGCCCGACGAGTCCGCTACTGCTGCACTGCGGCACCATCTGGGTGCACGGACGCTCGCAACGCGTACCCGTGACGGAGGATGAGCCGCGCACCGCCTACGGTGAGTACGGCACCGAGAAGGCGGCCATCGAGGCGCTGCTGCACCGTGAAACGGCCGCCGGAGGCGTGCCGAGCGTGGTCCTGCATCCGGGGCACATCAGCGGGCCGGGCTGGCAAGTCATCACTCCTGCGGGCAACCTGGATGTCGACGTGTGGCGGCGGCTTGCGGTCGGCGAGCCGGTTGCGCTCCCCGCTCTCGGTCTCGGCGTGCTGAACCACGTGCATGCCGACGACGTCGCCCAGGCGTTCGAGAGGTCTCTCACCCGGCGAGCCGCGATCGGAGCGAGTTTCCACGTCGTGGCCGAGCAGGCGATGACGTGCCGCGGACTCGCCGCCGGGGTCGCGGCCTGGTTCGGCCGGGAGGCCGTCCTCGACCTCGTCGACTGGGACGAGTTCGAGCTACGCGTGGGTTCGAAGCACGCCGCCACGACGCGGGAACACATCGAACGCAGCATTGCCGCCAGCATTGAACGTGCGCGGTCGATCCTCGGCTATCGGCCGCGGTACTCCTCGCTGGAGGCGCTGCAGGAGTCGCTGCGCTGGCTCGTCGAACATGGTCAAGCGGACGTCGGCGTGAAGTTCCCCCGATTCGGTTGACAGGTTCGGGGAGTCCCGTTGCCGGCGCCTCGCCCCGACGACAAGCGGTTCTAGTGTCCCAGCTCGGCCTCGACTCGTCCGGAGTCGACCGCTTGCTTGAGCGCGTCGTAGTCACGTTCGTTTTGGTCGGCGTAGGCCTCCGCGAACGTGGCCATCGCCTTGTCGAAGACGTCGCTCGTGCCGAGGTAGCTCGCGATCGCGATCGGGTCGCCGGAGCGGGCGTGCGCTTTCGCGAGTGTCTGGCCGCAGAGCTGGGCGTAGGCAGCCATCGCGTTCGGTTCCATCACGTCGATGATCGCGGAGCCCTTGTTGTCCCAGAGTTGGCGGCCGTAGAAGTCGCGAGGCTGTCCGTCAAGCCCTTCCTCGGTGTGGAACCAGCCGAGGAAGATGTCGCTCGCGGCCTGCATGAATCGCTGGCCCTCGACGACGCGCTGGCCGTGGTTGGCGAACTCGCTCTTCCCGGCGAAGGGCTCGAGCACTGAGGCCTGCGCCTCCTTCGCCTGCAGGAACAGCGGGTCGTTGTCGTCGCGACCGAGCAGGAGGATGATCCAGGCTCGTGTTCCGACGCTCCCGACGCCGACGACCTTGCGCGCTGCGTCGACGAACCGGTAGCGCTCGAGGAGCTTGCGCCGGTCACCCTGGAGTGTCCGCCGGTAGAGGCGGAAGAGCTCGTGCAGCGCCTCGCGAACCTGCTGCCTCTCACCTGGAGACGCGAGCTCGTCCACTGGGACGACCAGCGGCGGGTTGCTGACGATTCGCGGTTCACCGTCGACGAGCTCGGTTAGCTTGCTGAAGGCGGCGAGGCTGTCCCTCGTCCGCATCTTCGCCAGGTTCTTCTCCATCCGCTTCTTCTGCGCCGCCGTTGCCATCGCTTCGAAGCCGGCGATCATCGAATCGACGTCGATCCGGTCGTACCAGATTTCGAGGTTGCGCATACCCGCGTAGGAGCGCATTGCTCCGCGATACGCGGTCGAGACTGCACGGTTGATCGAAGCGCGCGTCTTCGCATCGAAGCCGCGGTCACGCCCCGCGACCGCGAAGCTCGTAACGAGCCTCTTCACGTCCCATTCGAACGGCCCCGGCAACGTCTCATCGAAGTCGTTGAGGCTGAAGACAAGCCGCCGGTCCGGCGCTGCATAGACGCCGAAGTTGGAGAGGTGTGCATCGCCGCAGAGCTGGGTGTGAAGACCGGAGCGCGGGCCGCCGGCGAGATCGGCGGCCATGAGGTAGGCGGCGCCGCGGTAGAACGTGAACGGCGAGACGAGCATCCGGCCGTACCTGATCGGAACCAGCTCCGGCACGCGTGATGCCGCCTGCTCCTCGAGCAGTTTGACGGGGTCCGGGCGCGTCGCCGCCGGCTGCCACTCTCGGTGGGCCCCACGCGGAACCTTGGCGCGAGCGGCCTTGCCGCGCGCCGCGCGCTCTTCCGCCGTCAGATGCGCGACCTTCGCCGTCGGACGGCTGCGCCGCGCCCCTTCTTGTTGAACGTCGCTCGCGGTCATCTTTCACCTCCGGTGCCGAGGCGGGCTACGTGACGATCGCCTCCACGGCAACGCACGCTACGCCTGCCAGTCCGCGCATTCCTCGGTAGCAGCCCGCACCGTTCCTCGGGAAGATCCGATGCCCCGACACGACGTCAGCGAGACGCCGAGGGGCGACACCGCGGAAATGTCTCGCCGGTCGGCGTGCTGCGGAACAAACCGCAGTGCACCAGAGGGGATCTCCCCGTTGTCGACCCCATCAGGACCGCCATAGCCTTGCCAGTGCCGCTTTCGGTCGTGACGGGTTGAGGATTGCGGCGTAAAGCAGATGAACACCACTGCTTCCATCGAGCGCCCCGGTGAGGTTGCGGCCCCAAAGCGGACGCGGGGCCTGCTCGTCGAGAACGGCGGCGGCGACGGTGCTGTTCGGACCATGGTTTCCACGACGGAAAGGAACGGTGATGGCTGAGACAACAGACGTCCTGGTTGCCGCTTACCAGGACCTCGAGAAGGCGACGGAGGACTTCGACGCCCTCGCCAATCTCGTGAAGAGGAAGACGGTCGAGATCGAAGCGGCGATCCTGATCACCCACGCGGCCGACGGCACGGTCAGCGTGCAGCAGACAGCCGACCACCGCGGCCGAACGGGCGTCGCGTGGGGCGGCGGCGTCGGCTTCCTGGTCGGGCTCGCGGCACCCCCGCTCCTCGCGGTCACAGCAGCTGGAGCGGCGGCAGGCGGCCTGATCGGCAAGTTCGTCGACAAACGCCTCGAAACGCAGATGCACGACACGATCGGCGAGAACCTCCCGCCGGGAGGAGCCGCGATCATCGCCGCGTTCGGCGAGGAGTTCAGGCTCCCGGTCGAGCAGGCGCTGCCCGGTTCGCTCGCGAAGTCGATCGTGGAGACCGACAAGAACGGCATCCAGGCGCTCAAGGACGGGTTGGCGGAGGCGATGGGCAAGTTCGTGCCCGACCGCACCGTGCTGCCGATCCCGAACAAGACCTTCGGCGGCACGGCGGGCCGGACGCTCGAGGACTCGGTCGGCGACTGGACGGTCGTCGCCGACGTGAAGCCGCCCGACGGCGCGCCGAACGTGCTCCTGATCCTGATCGACGACGCCGGTTTCGGCCAGCCCGACACGTTTGGCGGCCCGATCCCGACTCCGAACTTCACGCGGGTGGGTGACCAGGGGCTGCGCTACAACCGCTTCCACGTGACGGCGCTCTGCTCGCCGACACGGGCGGCGCTGCTGACCGGGCGCAACATGCACCGGGTCGGGATGGGCTCGATCACCGAGTTCCCGGGCCCGTACCCGGGCTACACGGGGGCCGTGCCGCGGACGTGCGCGTCGATCCCGAAGATCCTCTCGGAGAACGGCTACACCACAGCTGGGTTCGGCAAGTGGCACCTGACCCCCGACCGCGAACAGGGGCCGGCAGGACCGTTCACGCACTGGCCGCAGGGCTGGGGCTTCCAGCACTTCTACGGGTTCCTCAGCGGTGCCGCGGGCCAGTGGGACACGCTCGTCACACAGGACAACAAGACGATCGGCGTCCCCGAAGGAAGAAACGGCGAGCCCTACTACTTCCCGGAGGACATGACCGACAAGGCGATCGAGTGGCTCCACGGTGTGCGCGGGCACGACGGCGACAAGCCATGGTTCATGTACTACTCGACCGGCTGCGCCCACGCGCCGCACCACGTCGCCAAGGAATGGGCGGACAAGTTCAAGGGGAAGTTCGACCAGGGCTGGGACGCGATGCGCGAGGAGGTCTTCGCGCGGCAGAAGAAGCTCGGAGTCATCCCCGAGAACGCCGAGCTGACGCCGCGGCCAGACATCTTCCCTGCGTGGGATTCCCTCGACGCCGACGCCAAGAAGCTGTACGCGCGGCAGATGGAGGTCTACGCCGGGTACCAGGCGAACGCCGACTTCCACGTCGGCCGGCTCCTCGACGCGGTCGAGGAAATGGGCGACATGAACAACACGCTCGTGATCTACATCTGGGGTGACAACGGCGCCAGCATGGAGGGGACGACGACCGGGTCGTTCAACGAGATGACGTTCCTGAACGGCATCGTCCTCGAGCCTGCGCAGCAGATCGAGCTGATCGAGAAGTACGGCGGGATCGAGGCGCTCGGCGGCCCGCACACCGCTCCGCACTGCGCCGCGGCCTGGGCCTGGGCGGGAAACACGCCCTTCCAGTACGGCAAGCAGATCGCCAGCCACCTCGGTGGCACCCGGAACCCGATGGTCGTCTCCTGGCCCGAGAAGATCAAGGCCGACGGTGAGGTTCGCTCGCAGTTCACGCACTGCAACGACGTCGGCCCGACGATCCTCGAGGCCGCCGGCATCCCGGAGCCGAAGACGGTCGACGGAATCGCTCAGGAGGCGATGGACGGCACCAGCTTCCTGCAGACGTTCGCTGACGCGAACGCGGAGGAGCAGCACACCGTCCAGTACTTCGAGTTCGCAGGCTCCCGCGCGATCTACAAGGACGGCTGGTGGGCCTGCGCCAGGCTCGACCGGCTCCCCTGGGACCTCTCGCCCGAGACGCTCAAGCGCTGGGGGCCTGGATCGGGCTGGGACCCCGACACCGATCCTTGGGAGCTCTACTACCTCCCGGACGACTTCTCGCAGGCGAACGACCTCGCCGGGAAGAACCCGGAGAAGCTCGAGGAGCTGAAGAAGCTCTTCTGGGAGGAGGCCGAACGCAACCACGTGCTGCCGCTGTTCGGTTGCGTCGCCGTGTTCATGGGCGACCTGCCGCCGATCCCGACACAGACGCGCCACACCTACGCCGGCGACGTCCAGAACATCAACCGCGGCCTGGTGCCCCGGATCTACGGGCACTCGTACGCGATCGAGGCAGACCTCGTGGTGCCCGAAGGCGGAGCCGAAGGCGTGCTCGTCGCCAACTGCGACTTCATCGGCGGCTGGGGGCTCTGGATCGACGAGAAGGGCCATCTCAATCACACCTACTCGTGGCTCGGCGTCGAGCAGTACCGGCAGACGTCGACAAAGCCGATTCCCA